>Ga0187849_1003167_pt1 | contig 14782 bp, 10 predicted proteins | sample June2016WEW_4_10_2_FD_132412 | JGI IMG/M metagenome (GOLD analysis project Ga0187849, IMG submission 132412) | Peatland microbial communities from SPRUCE experiment site at the Marcell Experimental Forest, Minnesota, USA - June2016WEW_4_100 | ecosystem: Environmental > Terrestrial > Soil >... | reverse complement strand
TCCCCGCAGTCGTCCACCAATCGTCAAGGTAACAAAGCAGGCCCCAAGCTCGAGGAGGGTCGGGTCCAAGCCTTCCAGGTCGGCCTGCGGAGACCACGCGCCGAGCGCGGTCCGCTCGACTGAGCGTCGCGCCATTCTCAACAGTGCTCTTTGCTCGACTGGACCTAGCATTGGCTCCTCCCCCGGATCCCCTCCACGCCAGCGCGCGCCGACCAACGCACCCTTCAATCTATGATATCCCCGATTGGAAGAACACGAGAGACGTTTGCTCCCAGGCCACCTCCGCGCCGACAACCTCTCCCAAGACAAGGGTATGGGATCCCCCGGCAAGCTCCTTCTGAGTTTGCAATCCAGATAGGATGCAGCCCCGCGACACACGCGGGCTCCCGTAACCACGGGTCCGATCCGAGTCGCGGCAACGATCAGACCAGAACTAGCGGCTCACGAAACGCTCTCAAAAGAGGCGGTCGTCGGCCGCGAGAAGGAAAATCGCCAAGCATCTCCTTGGCAGGGTCCTCTTCAGGGTGAGACTTACGGTCTCCATCACCACCACGACCAAGGGCGGTTCGAGGGGGACGGGGCTGTATGAACTGACGGCCATCCCCTCTCGCCGATCACCTGCTGCGAGGTCACCCCACAAACGCCTCTCGCCCATCTTCGCGTGACGCGTCTCAATCCCTCTCTACTTTTCGCCATGGCCTCCCACCCCTTCGAACGCATCCCAGCAACCAGCAGTGCGCTCGTCAAGATTGCTTGTCCATATCCTCCGCTCAGACCAAGGCTCTCGGTGCGTTCTGCCATTGCACCGCCTCAGACCTTGACCACGAGACCGCCAGGTGGGGTGCTCAGCTCGCCTTCGCCCCAGCTGCTTCGTCCGGCGCGTCTGCAGATCATAACAACCCAAAGCGGGGTCCCTCACTGCGGGCAATTCCCCCGGGTTCACCCCAGGGTGGCGCCTATCCGCCTGCAGGTGTTTCGATATACTTCGCTGTCATCCGCAGGGTCCCGATCCCAACCCGGTCCACGCCTACCGCCCGCTCGTGGGATCACGGGCGAACCGTCTGCCGGAAAGCTGAACTCGGTGAAACCCACTAGCTGGCACCTGGAACGGGACCAAGATTTCGTCTACCGGGTCTCTCGGCCCGACGAGCAAGGGCATTACCCCATCGCCCTTCTTTTGCATGGTCGCAGCGGAAATGAAAACTCGATGGAGGTCTTTGTCCCGACCCTCCCCGAAAGTTTCCTGAAGGTCTGCCCGCGGGGCATCCTGCCCGATGAGGACGGGGGCTACACCTGGCACCCTCGACTCCCAAACCGCAGATGGCCAGAATTGCGGGATTTCGACCCCGCCATCGCCTCCCTTGCCAGACTCATGAGGTCCGTCCAGGAGCGACATTCAGCCCGGGTTGGGCAGATGATCGTGATAGGATTCAGTCAGGGAGCTGCTCTGGGCTGTGCCTTCACCTTGGGTTTCCCTGCCCAAGTCAAGGCATTGGTTCTGCTTGCGGGATTCGTTCCAGACATTCCGCCGGAGAGGAAATCTGAGCGAGTCCTCCGCGACAAGCCGGTCTTCGTGGCCCACGGTATCGAGGACCCGCTGGTGCCGATCAGTCTCGCCCAAAAGGGGGCCCAGTCACTTGAAGAGCTAGGAGCCCATGTCAATCTATGCAAGACCCCGGCGGGCCATAAGGTTGGTGCAGATTGCCTTCGCGCGCTCAGCCAATGGTTCAATCGGCTCCCGGCCTGAGGCCGCCCCACAACCGAAGCCCCCAAATCCGAAACTCGTGACCCCGCGCGGTCACCTCGTTCTGCGGCCGGTTCATCCCGGTGCGCTTTCCTCTGCCTCTTTCCCCACGGCAGTCATGATTCTCAGCTTGCTGGCCGGCTGTGGAACTCCCGTATCCAGATTGGCCACGACTCGTGTCAGCCTCGCCCGCCCCCTGCCACAGACCGAGATTCGACCGGAAAACATTTCAAGCCTGACGGAGATTGGCCAGCTCGGAAACGGCTGGCCTTCCCGGCCGGCCCTGACGCCCAACGGGAAGGTTTTCGGTTTGGCCACGGCATTGGGCGTTTACCTATACAGTTTCCCAGACCTAACCCTCCTGAGAATGCTCCCCTCCGACACGCCCGTGCTGACCGTCGCCTTCTCTTCCGACTCCGCCCTGCTCGCCCAGGGCGGATCCGACGGCACGATCACGGTCGTGCGCGTGGCCTCAGGCGAGAGGCTGTTTCAGATCAGCGCCCACCCGCGCGGAGTTCGAAGCCTGGCCTTCTCACCCAACGGCAATTGGCTTGCCTCAGGCAGCGAGGATGGTACTGTCAAGGTCTGGGATCTGCCCAGCGGCGACCCACGCTTCAGCTTCGGCGGCGTCGCCTATGGGTATTGGGGCTACGGCGTCCGCAGCCTCGCCTTCACCCCGGATAGCCAGCTCCTGATTGCGGGTGGTGACACCGGATACGTTTCCCTTTGGGGCATGACAACGGGCGACGAACAGCCAACCCTCAAGGCGCAATCCGGACTGCTCTTCGGCGTCGCCGTCTCGCCCGACGGGCGCCTGCTGGCCTCTGCGAGCAGCGACGGCACGGTGGCGCTCTGGGATCTGTCCCGACGCACAACCCTTCGGATTCTCTCAGGTCACCCGTTCGGCGCCTGGAGTGTCGCCTTCTCCGAAAGCGGCACGACTATCGCCGTCGGTGCAGCGGACGGCACGGTGCGACTGTGGCAAACTTCCGACGGAAAACTGCTCGCCACGGTCCACGCTCATGACGGCGTTGTCGACACCGTCCTTTTCACCTCGGACGGGACCCGCCTGATCACCGCCTCTTCCGGGTACAGCGTCAAGATGTGGAGCCTACCGCAATTTAAGCCTTTGCCTTTGCCCTTCGGTTTCTTACCGGCCATGCGTGCGGTCGCTTTTTCGCCGAACTCCAGCACGGTCGCCGCAGGTTCAGACGACGGATTCGTTCGCATTTGGCAGACGATCTCAGGCCGTGTCCTTGAGTTGCCCCCCGGCTCCCAGCTCGCAGGCACCCCTGTCATTGGGGTCAGCTACTCTGCCGACGGACAGGAACTGGCCGCTGCCCACGGCACTGCCGACACGGTGGTCGTGTGGAAACTCCAGACTGACCAGCCGATCGCTCAGCACAAGCTGGCGGGCTTGCGAAGCATGGCCTTCAATCCCGATCAAACTGAAATCGCGTTGGGGGCAGGGGATCTCGAATTGTGGGACTTCACCACAGGATCCGTTCGCCAGATCACGACCTCCAGCATCGTCACCGCCCTGGCGTATGCTCCCGCCGCTCTCGCAGACAAGAGAACCCCCCTTCTGGCCGCGGGGGGCGACGACGGCTCCGTCACGCTGTGGGATCCGGCCACGGGCGGCTCTTCCCCCTTCGAGGGACGCCACGCGGGCTCGGTGACTTCGGTCGCATTCAGCAAGGACAGTTTGCTACTTGCCACTGCAGCCGATGACGGGATCGTGAAACTCTGGTCCGTGGCGGATCGCAGGCTGCTGGTTTCCTTCTCGGCCCACAGCGCCGCGGCCATGGTCGTCACCTTCTCAGCCACGGAGCCGCTTCTCGCCTCCGGGGGCATGGACGACACAGCTCGGCTGTGGAACGCCAGCACCCAGGTCGGGCTGGGCGCCCTGCCAACCTTGAACGGCTGGGTGTTCGGCGAAGATTTTTCCAGCGACGGGCGGCTGCTAGCCACGGCCTCGTGGGACGGCACGCTTAGGTTGTGGGGGATTTCGAGGTAGCCCGTTTCCCGGGACTGCTCCTCAGAGGGAGCTCGCATAGAGCCCATGGATGGCCGTTACTGCGGCCGGGGAGGGGGCCAGGACCCACAGCGTGCTCGCGGCAGAGGTGAACAAACAAGTCGACTGGTTGTCGGAATGCCAGCAGTCCTGGCTTGGGCCAGGAACCTTTCCCCCACGAAACCGTTCACCCAAGTAGACCCGCATCCCGCTTACGAATTCGTCAGCATCCCCCTGAGAATCCCACACCCAGTGGACGGACATGGCGACTTGATCGGTCTGGTCCTCATAGTAGATTTGCAGGTGATCGCCCCCCCACCCGCTCGCCGCGGCCAGGGCCCGAGCATCCGGCAACTGCGACGCCGGGTCCGAGCCGTAGCCCAGCAGGAGGTAAGTATCCCACTCGCCCAGGGTGTTCACGTCAATCGCACGCCACCCTTGGCCCAAGGCCGAGCTAATGTCCGGATCTTGAACCGAATCGGGCTTCTCCTGACTAACGTATTTCTCGGGGTGAAGGATTTGCGCCGTGCTATCGGGAAGCTGCCGATAGGCGGCATTGACTCCGGCCCAGCTCCCACGAGCATACAGATAATTCACAAAGGCTAGCCCTTGCACATAGGGGAAATTGGCGTCCTTGCTCGCGTAAGGAGGAGGAGAATCCTCGGGAAGCGCGTAGCGAGGCTGGTCCGACTGGGTGTACTTGACAATGTCCAACAGGTCCTGTTCCCCTGCATACTTGTCCAGCCATTGTTGCATGAGGAGAGTCGCGTCCCCCTCGCTCAGGGCCTGCACGGCCTCACAGCGCTGTTCATCGCCCTTGCAAAAACCAGGGTCCTCCAAGTACTTCAACCCGAAGTTGGCATCCACCAGCGCGTGATCGTACTCGTGGGAGTAGATGAAACGATCAACCCCAGATAATCCCGTGCCGATCACGAAGATCGCCTTTCGCGAGGGAAGGTAGAACCCGCCGATCCCGTCCGCCATCTGATTGAGGGTGTGTTTGGCTAGGTCATAGGTCGGGGTGATTAGCCCCAGGGCTTTCAAAGCACGCGCCTGGTCTTGCACGTCTTGCACAGAGCTCTGGGCCAGAAACGCGCTTTCCAAAGTCTGCTCCGCCTCGGATTGTGAGATGACAAATCGCGGCAGACTTGAGGTCATGGTGAGACCGCGCAGATCCGAATCCTCGATCTGGACCAGATCGAGAGCCGACGAAATGGTTGCATTTGGGGTGGGCAGCGCGGGGGTGGGTGTGACGCTCGGACTGGGAGTCACCGAGGGAGTCAAGGTGATCGTTGCGGTCGGGGTATGGGTCCACTCGGGGGGAAGACTCATTACCGCGGCCGGAGTCGATGTGTAGAACGCGGCCCCCGCAGTTGCCGTCTGTCCTCCTCCTCCGGGGCCGACACGCGTTTGAGATCGGAGGTACGCCAATCCCATAGCCCCCGCGCCCAAGAGGATGACGAGCAGGAGCACAACAATGACCGCAACCATCCAGCCCGGGGCCCGCTCTGCTTTGGCTTTCGTAACCTTGGGACGCGTCCGGGATGTAGGCTTGGCGGTTGGCGCCGGCCCAGAGGGGCTTGCCGCAGTAGGAGCGACGACCACGGCAGGGGACGGCTCAGGCGCCGGCTCAATGGCCGGCTGCTCCTCCTCCCCCGCCTCCTCGGACGTCTCCTCCTCGCCCTCTTCTTCCTCATCAAAAATGACCGGGGTCACATGTTGATCAGGAACCGCAAAGGGGGTCTTTTCCTCAGGTTCTCGGACTGATTCCGCCACCTCGGGCGCAACAGGTTGCGCAGGTGGAGCAGGCTCGGGAGGGAGAAGCTCACCCTCCCCTGTGACGAAAGGCGGTGTGACCGGCTGAGGGATGGGCTCGGGCGGCGCCACCCCGCCCAGTTTCTCAAGCCGAGCCCGGGCGTTCGAGTTGCCCGGATTGATCCGCAGGACTCTCTCCAGACAGTCCCGCTGCTGCCCTGGGTCGGTCACCGCAAAACTGAGCAGGAACCAGCCCAACTCATTCCCAGGATACTGGGTGACCGCGTCGATCAGGACCAGCCGCGCATCGGCGAGCCTTCCATCCTTCAGAAGCTCTACGGCTAGCCGCAACTCCTGGGAGGTGGGGTTATCCGTCATCCCTCTCGGGCTCCTGGCGCCTATCGCCTGATTGTAGCATCGACAACCCAGACCGGTTGCGGTTCACGGAGCGCTTGGCCCCGCTCAGACGTGCCGACCTAAGCTGCCGCGCTCCATTCCTCACCCGTCCTAGGGCTCGTAAGTCGCATCAAGGTAAGCGGCAAGCAGCTGATCCTCTAAGACGTCCCGTCCGGCAGGTTGCGCCGAGAGACCATAGATCGCCCCACTCTCCGCGACAGGCTTCTCCGGATGCTTCGCATACTCAACGGCTGCGCGCAGGTCCTCCACAAACCGCTCCGCAACACCCGGCAGCATTTGCCGCAAGGTGAGGCAGAAGTGGATTCCTGGCGGTAACTGGCAGGCATTCATGCGCCAGCCCTTTTGGGCGAGGTAGTCGTTCACGTGGTAGATATCGACCACGTCGGAGAGTATGGCGATCAGGAAGGTCGAGTTCCCCGCCGTCTTGAGCTCGGGGATCTTCGCGATCCCGGCCCGGATCTTGTCAGCGGCCTTCATGATCGCCCGAGCCGCCTCCAGATACCCATCCTCGCCCATCGTAACCATTGCGGCCCACGTCGCCGCCGTCAGGCCTTCCGATCGGCTGCCCTGCAAGGTCGGCGAGGCATACATCCCACCCTGCCATCCGGCGGTCCCGAAGTACTGAAACTGGCGAAGGTGCTTGTTGCGGTATAGCACCACGGAGGTGCCCTTCAGACCGTAGCCATACTTGTGCGTGTCACAAGACATCGAAGTGACCCCCGGCAGGCGGAAGTCAAAAGGCGGCACGGGGTAGCCGAGCTTCTCGATCCAAGGCAAGAGGAATCCACCCAGGCAGCCATCCACATGCAAGCCCAGGTTATGCTCAAGCGCCAAGTCCGAGAGCTGTGACAGAGGATCAATCAGCCCATAGGGATAGTTGCCAGCTGACCCGGCCAAGGCAATCGTCTGCGGCGTGATCAGCGCGCGCATCGCCTCAACGTCCGCCAGATAATCTCGCACGGGAACTCGAACCAGGCGGATCCCAAAGAGGTGAGCCCCCTTCTGAAACGCCGGGTGAATTGTGTCGGGAGCGATCATCTCCGGCTCCGGGATTCCGCGCTCGCGACGGGCCCATTCCCGGTAGACGAGCATCGCGTTGAGAATGCTCTCCGTACCTCCCGAAGTGACCGCCCCACAGACCTCGTCCTCCGGATTGCGCTGTCTGGCGGCCTCGCCGTTGAGCATCGTCGCGGTCATGCGGATGATCTCCCCCTCCATCTTCGTCCCGCTCGGACAGAGATCCCGCTGCAATAGATTGCAATGCGAGTACAAACTGAAGACCCGGTTGAGATAGGCGTAGTGCTCCATGCCGCCGTGGTAAAAGGTTCCGGACACTTGGCCCTGGTCCCATTTCTTGTTTTCGCTCTCCGCCATGAACTTGAGCTCCCCGAACACCTCCTCGGGGTTGAGACCTTCGGGAGGAATCCGCAACTGGGCGGCGAAGCGTTGCCGGTAGGGATGCAGATCGCCAAACACGCTGGACAGGGCATCACTGGAATCGCTCGAATTGGACATGGGGACCTCGCTAAGGCGGACGCAGATCAGGAACCATTGAGGGCGTGAAAGATCGGTTTCAGGGTCTTTTGGCACGCCATGAATTGCCCAAAGAGTTTGTCATAAACGGCCCGGTTCTCCTGTCTGGGTTGAAACACATGGGCTATCTTCACCAAGCCTGGGATTTCGTCGATGGCAACCAGATCGAGACGGTTGAACGCCAGAAGCGCGATCCCAAGCACGTTGCCGTTGCGGGGATCAGCCATCTGATGAATTGGCAGGCCCGTGACATCTGCCATAATCTGAGCCCAGGTGTCGGATTGGGCTCCACCCCCAGCCAAACGTAGGTAACTGAACTTCCGGCCCACGAACTTCTCCGCCGAACCCAGGAGCCAGCGCCAGTTGTACGCGGTCCCCTCCAAGACAGCTCGGGTCATGTGCGCTCCCGTCGTCTGATGTGAGAGATTAAGGAACCCCCCCCGCATGGCCGGATCATCCCGAGGACACAAAATTCCGTTGAACCACGGCAGAAAGAGCAATCCCCCACTCCCCACGGGGGCTTGCTCGGCAACTTGGTTCATGCGCTCATAGACGTCACTGGGAGCGCCCTGGCTGTTGAAGGAGCTCTTGAAGTAGATCTGATTCCGCAAGTAGGAGTCGAGCACATCGCCGTTGTTTCCCAAGTCACCGAAGATCAGGTAGCGGCCGCGCAGAGGGCTGGGCATCGTGGTGATGAAGCTGCTCAAGTCCGTCCGCTTGAACGGAACATGGCAAGCCAGATGGCCTGAACTCCCGAGAACGGCCACCGCCTCATAGTCCTGGACCGCCCCGCTCCCTATGGCCGAAGTGTGATTGTCAAATGCCCCGACGATGACCACCGTGTTGGGCGAGAGACCGAGTTCAGAAGCCACAGACGGCGCCAGCGGACCGACCACGCCGTCGTTGGGCAGCAGTTCGGGGAGCTTTTCCGGGTCGATCCCGGATGCGCCCACGAGCCAAGGATCATAGGCTCGGCAATCCGGCCGCCGATTGTCGGTCATCACCATGGGGAAAACGGTGCTCTGGGAAGCGGCGGCTTTCCCGGTCAGCCGCATGTTGATGAAGTCGAGTGGCTCCAAGAACTTATACGTCCTTTGGTAGATTTCCGGTCGTTCATGCTTGATGAACAGCATGTGACCCAAGGAGTCCGAACCGGTGTGGGTAGGCACAATGCCGCCGAGACGTATCCAGTTGATCAGCTTGCCGACCGCATAGCCCTCAACGCTTGGGAAGCCCCGGCTGATCTCCTTGTTGTAGGGTGCTCCCCGATGGTCCATCCACGAAAGGGCGTTCATCAACGGCTCGCCATGATCATCCACGGCGACGGTAACCGACCACATGGCAGTGCAGCCGACCGCAACGATCGATTCCGCGGGCACGCCCGCCTCCCGAATAACCTTCTTGGAGGCGCGCAGGACGCTCTGCCACCACTGGTTCGCGTCCTGCTCGGCCCCCCCATTCGGCAGGAAAATCACCTCGTTCCGTTCGAACGCACTCGCCACAACCCGACCGTGAACGTCCACCAGACCCACCTTGGGTCCTCCTGTCCCAAGATCGATGGCCAAGACGTACTTCTGATTCACCCCTGGCATGTCGCCCTCCTCCCTGAGGCTGGCGCCACATTCAGAGCCCGCGCTCCGAATCGTGACCGCGTCCTATAGGATAATCCCGAACTGCAATCTTAGTTCACCAACCGAACCCTCGAGGGGAGCACATTTTCTGCTCATGCAATGCCCACGGCGGCTGTCTTCGGGGCGGAGATCCCGCGCCCAGACCCCCTGCTATCCTTCAGCCGAACCCGCCCCGCCCGGCCCGCAGCCCATCTCGCCTCCGTTGGACCTGCGCTCCTGAGGATGCGACAAGGTATAATTCATCCTGGCGGCTGACTTAGATCCATCGGTCACCGATCTGCGATTCAGGCGGCGCAATTCGGCCGCCAGACACCCAGACCCGCCAAGGGCCCCGGGTTTGCGGGCGTCCCGACAATCCAAGTTGACTCACCCGTCGCCCCGGCGAGCAGGAGTGCCCCCGGGGCGCATATTGCCAGACCCTCGACAAGGATTCCACCGTGCCTACACCATCCGATCTTGAATCACGTGCAATCAACACCCTGCGCTTCCTCTCCGCGGATGCGGTTCAGAAAGCGAAGTCAGGCCACCCCGGCCTCCCGATGGGAGCAGCCGCTCTGGCGTACACCGTATGGATGTACCACCTGCGGCACAATCCTCACAATCCCCACTGGCCCGATCGGGACCGATTTGTTCTTTCTGGCGGTCATGGGTCCATGCTTCTCTACTCGCTCCTCCATCTGACGGGCTATGACCTTTCTCTCGAGCAGATCAGGGATTTCCGCCAGTGGGGAAGCCTCACCCCGGGCCATCCCGAGTACGGGCTTACTCCCGGAGTCGAGACCACCACGGGACCTCTGGGACAAGGCTTTGCAAACGGCGTCGGCATGGCCATCGCCGAAGCTCACCTGCGCGCGCTCTTCAACCGCCCGGATCACGAGGTTCTCAACCACTACGTGTACGCCATCGTTACCGACGGCGACCTGATGGAGGGGGTCGCTTCGGAGGCCGCCTCGCTCGCCGGACACCTGCGGCTCGGCCGCCTCATCTACCTCTACGATGACAACCACATAACGATCGATGGTTCCACCGACCTGGCTTTTTCGGAGGACCGCGGGGCGCGGTTTTCCGCCTACGGCTGGCAGGTTCTCCCCGTCCCGGACGGTAACAACGTGGAGGAGGTTGACCGCGCCATCCGCCAGGCCAAAGCCGACCCGCGCCCATCTCTACTCCTTTGCCGCACGCATATCGGCTTTGGCCTGCCAAACCGGCAAGACACCTCCAAGGCCCACGGAGAGCCCCCTGGAGAAGAGGAACTGAGGGCGGCCAAGGAACGCCTGGGCTGGCCCCTCGAGCCGAGCTTTTTCATCCCAACCGATGTGCTCGAGCATTTTCGGGTGTCTCTGAACCGAGGGGCCGAAGCGGAGAAGCAGTGGAACGAGCGCATACGCGCCTATCAACAAGACTGTCCTGCGGAGGCTGCGGAACTGGCACGCAGGCTGGCCGGAAAGCTCCCTGACGACTGGGAAAAGGCACTTCCAGAATTCCCCGCCGACGCCAAAGGGATGGCGACCCGGGCCGCTTCCGGGAATGTCATCAACGCGGTTTCGCCGCGGCTGCCCGAGCTGTTGGGAGGCTCGGCGGACCTGACCCCCTCCAACAACACGTGGATTGCCACGAGCGCCGCCTTCAGCGCGGACAACCGCCAAGGGAGATACATCCACTTTGGCGTGCGCGAACATGCCATGGCCTCGATCGTCAACGGCATGGCACTTCACGGCGGGCTGCGGCCCTATGCCGGGACTTTTCTCGTGTTCTCGGACTACATGCGACCTGCGCTCCGGCTTTCGGCCCTGTCGCATGTTCCGTCCATCTGGGTCTTCACTCACGACAGCATTGGGCTGGGCGAAGATGGTCCAACCCACCAACCGGTCGAGCAACTGGCCGCCCTGCGAGCCATCCCCAATTTCGTCGTGATTCGTCCCGCCGACGCAAACGAAGTGCGCGAAGCCTGGCGAGTGGCCGTTAGTCGCCGGGACGGACCCACCGCACTGGTCCTCACAAGGCAGGCCGTGCCAACCTTCGACCGGGCCAAGTTTTCTCCCGCCCAAGGCCTCCAGCGAGGCGCCTATGTGCTGGCAGACCTCGGCCAAGGTCAGCCCCAACTCATCCTCATGGCGTCCGGTTCGGAAGTGCTATTGATCGCCGCGGCCGGCCAGAAACTTGCCGCAGAGGGCGTGCCTGTACGGCTCGTCTCGTTTCCCAGTTGGGAGCTCTTCTCGGCCCAGACCGAGATCTATCAGAATTCGGTTTTCCCGCCAGCCGTCAAGGCCCGCCTCGCGGTGGAAGCCGGGGTGGCCATGGGTTGGGAACGGTGGGTCGGAGATGAAGGCCTCATTCTGGCCATGCACCGCTTCGGGGCATCCGCTCCTTCCCAAGTGCTCTTTGAGCAATTTGGCTTCACGGTCGAAAACGTACTGATGAAAGCGAGGGAGTTATGCGAGTTGCACTCGGTTTCGACCACGCCGGCTTCCCGCTAAAGTCCACGGTCGTTGAGGCCGTCCGAGCCGCGGGTCAAGAAACCGTTGATCTGGGCACCCACAATGAGCAGAAGGTCGACTATCCGGACTATGCCGAGAAAGTCGCCCGAGCCATCCTGCAGGGTCAGGCCGAACGCGGGATCTTGGTTTGCGGCTCGGGAGTCGGCGTGTGCATAGCAGCCAACAAGTTCAAGGGCATCTATGCCGGCGTCTGCCACGACACCTACTCCGCGCACCAGGCGGTTGAACACGACAACATGAACGTCCTTTGCCTCGGCGCCCGCATTATCGGCCCGGAACTCGCGGCCGAAATCATCCGCGCCTTCCTGGGCGCCCGTTTCAGCCAGGAACCAAGGCATCAGCGCAGGGTTCGCAAGATTCTCCAGTTCGAGGCTCAAAACGGCTCCGTCCAGTGATGGTCGAATGGCCGGCTCACGACCAAAAGCGACCAAAAGCGAGCACGACCAAAAGCGAGCCTTGACGCCTGACCGGCGCACAGGATAGACTTGCGGAGGCCGCCTTGAGGCGGTGGCCGTGTCGGCTTGGGCTTCGCATAGGCCCCGACGGTCTTAGCCGAGGATGCGAGGGCGAAGGCGGATGGCTCTCTGTCTATGCGCAGAGACACCCGGAGGCGCCCCAGGAAGGATGCTATGGCGAAGATTGAACTGACCGCAGAACCAAGAACCAAGGTGGGCGGAGGCTTGTTCAGCCTACGGTCCGAGGGAAAGATCCCAGCGGTCATATATGGCCCGTCCACCCCCTCCGTGCCGGTCCAGCTGGAGGCCAAGCAGGCCGCCAAGATCATCGACTCTCTGGCCGGATCAGATCTCATCTCCCTCAAGATCAACGGCAAGGATCACGATGTCTTGCTGAGAGACGTGCAGCGAGATTCGATCCGCCGGACGATTCTGCATGTGGACTTCTACGAAGTCCCTACCGACCGCGCAATCCGCGTGCGGATTCGGCTGGACTTCAGCGGGTCGGCCCCGGCCGTGCGCGACTTCGGCGGAGTTCTCGTTCACCTCATCGACGAGGTGGAAGCGGAATGCCTGCCCAAGGACTTAGTGAGCCACCTCCAGGTCGACCTGAACGGGCTGTCCCAGATAGGGGATTCCATTGCGGTAAAAGATGTCGCCCTTCCGCCGGGGATCCGGCTTCTCATGGACCCGGACGAGGACGTGGTCACCGTGACCGAACAGGCCAAGGAAGAGGTTGTGGAGGTTGCCCCGGCCGTGGTCACCCCCGAGGTGGAATTGGTGCGCAAGGAAAAGCCCGAGGAAGCTCCCGAGAAAGAGAACGAAGCAGAGTAGTTTTGGACCCAGCGGGTTCAAAGGGTGGGGCGTCGCCCCGCCCTTTTGATTCCCCGGCGTCGCCACCCCGCCCCCGCGACGATTCTTTAAGGTGCCCGTAGGGGAGCAGTCTTGTCTGCAGGGGGGGCCAGTGCTAGAATTGGAGTCCCCAATGGGTTGGGTGCCCTGTCCGTGTCCGGTTAGGTCTGGCATGAAACGCATGTTCGCGCCAAGGCGGCCATAATGCGGTGCCCGTACTGTGGGGCCGAGGATTCCCGCGTCATCGACACCACCCACGACGCCAAGGGGGGAGTTCGAAGACGGCGCGAGTGCTTAACTTGCAAGCAGCGCTTCAGCACGTACGAGCGCCCGTTTCTCTCCTCGCCCTTGATCGTCAAACAGGATGGAACTCGCGAGGAGTTCGATCGCGAGAAACTCGCCCGCGGCATCCGCATCGCGTGCGGCAAGAGGCCGGTTCCAGCCGCCCAAATCGATCGCTTGGTTGGAGAAATCGAATCGACACTCCAGCAGCTGGGCAAAGCTGAAGTGTCCAGCCGGGTGGTAGGGGATATGGCCGTGGCCGGCCTGAAGGAATTGGACCATATTGCCTACATCCGCTTTGCGATCGTGTACCTGCGGATGGACGATCTTCGCTCTATCCGCGACGAAATAAACCAGCTGCTTCAAGAAAACTAAGCCTTGCAAGCTGACCCGGGCTTGAGCCGGTCGACGGCCGCCCTTCCTCTTGTTTTCGAGACTTCGGAGGTGAAGATGCCCAGAGCAACGGCTGGCCGTCCCATCCGAGATGCGGTCGGAGCACAACCTATTGAGCTGTCGCAAAACGCCCGTCTCGTCCTCCAAAAGCGTTACCTCAGGCGAGGGCCCGACGGACAGCCTGTGGAGACTGTCGAGGAGATGTTTTGGCGGGTCGCCCGGCATGTTGCCGCGGCCGAGGCCGAATGGACCCAGCCCGACCCTGGCATCGCAGAGGCCTTCTACGAGCTCCTGACGACGCTCCGCTTTTTCCCCAATTCCCCGACCTTTACCGGCGCCGGCACCCCCTTGGCCCAACTCGCGGCCTGCTTTGTCCTCCCTATCGACGACGACATGGGGCGCGACTCTGCCGGTATCTTCCAGACTCTGCGAGACGCCGCGCTGGTCCAGCAAACCGGCGGTGGCAATGGCTTCGCGTTTTCACGTCTGCGGCCCAAGGGCAGCCTGGTGAGGTCCTCGGCGGGACAGGCTACCGGCCCGGTGGGATTTCTGCGTGTCTATGATGAGGCCTTCGGCGAAATCGCCCAGGGGGGAACCCGCCGAGGCGCGAACATGGCGGTCTTGCGGGTCGATCACCCGGACATCGAAGAATTCATAACATGCAAAACGGACGAGAACGCCATCACCAACTTCAACATTTCGGTTGGGGTGCTCGACAAGTTCATGCAAGCGGTGAAAGACGATGGGGCTTGGGAACTCCGGTTTCCGGACGTGGAATCCGCCCAGTATTCGAGCTTCCGCGGGACTCTGGAGCAACTGGAGAGCCGGGGCGTCCCTATCAGGGTCTACCGCACGGTCCCAGCACGGGAACTCTTTCAAAAGATCGTGCGTCAGGCGCATCACAACGGGGAGCCGGGGATCCTTTTCCTAGACACCGCCAACCGCTACAACCCGGTCCCTGGCCTCTATTCACTTGAAGCGACGAATCCGTGTGGCGAACAATGGCTTGGTCCCTATGAGAACTGTTGCCTCGGGTCAGTGAATCTCGTGCAGCACTTCGCTCCGAGCCGTGCGGTCGACTGGCACAAGCTGGCCGACAGTGTCCGCCTGTCGACGCGCTTCCTGGACGATGTGGTGTCCGCGAACGCTTACGTTCCGGCAGTTCCCCAGCTCAAGGAGGCCGCCTGCCGCGCCCGGCGCATCGGGTT
>Ga0187849_1003162_pt1 | contig 14795 bp, 13 predicted proteins | sample June2016WEW_4_10_2_FD_132412 | JGI IMG/M metagenome (GOLD analysis project Ga0187849, IMG submission 132412) | Peatland microbial communities from SPRUCE experiment site at the Marcell Experimental Forest, Minnesota, USA - June2016WEW_4_100 | ecosystem: Environmental > Terrestrial > Soil >... | reverse complement strand
TAAAAACAGACGCGCGGGATGTCATAGTTTTCGAGAAGGTCGAATATGCCTGGAATCTCCCGCACGTTAAGCCGGTTCATTGTAAAGCGCAACCCGACCTTTATTCCGGCGTCCCGGCAGGCCATAATACCTTCCATGGCCTTGCGGAAGGCGCCTTTGACTCCTCTGAACCGGTCATTTACTTCATCGAGCCCATCGAGGCTTATACCTACGTAGGAGAGGCCGACCTTTTTGAGATCGGCCGCTGTTCGCGAATTGATCAGGGTCCCGTTGGTTGAAATCACCGCACGCATGCCCTTGCCGACCGCGTATTCGGCAAGCTCGATGAGATCGGGCCGAACCAACGGTTCGCCGCCCGAAAAAAGGACCACCGGCGAGCCGAAAGCGGCAAGATCATCCAGGACCTCTTTACCTTGGCTAGTGGAAAGCTCCCCGGAGAACTCCTCGTCTTTTGCATGCGCGTAGCAATGGAGGCACTTGAGATTGCACCGACGGGTTACATTCCAGACAACGACGGGCGTCTTATCTGAAGAAAACTGGAGGAGATGGGAAGGCAGCTTGCCGCTGTGGCGCCCATAACGCAAGGCATCCGAGGGCTCGACTGTTCCGCAGTAAAGTTTTGATATGCCGATCATGAGGACTCCGACTCATATCCGTACGATTGGTAATCGGACGGCCAAAAATATCTATATAAACCGCCATCAGAGCTGAAGATATTTAACTCTAAACGGCGCCAAAGTCCATAGAAGCTGAGTGGATTTCGACAGTTGCGATGGAATCGGGGCGCAAGTGCGGGCATGGCAGAATAACCGGGAACCGCAGCGGTGGCATCCCGGCCTTACAGCTTATCTTTCTTTGGTAATTTCACCGGGTGTCAAAGGGTATTGCTTGTAGCTTTCACGGATTAATTCATCAAGGTAACCCTTATGGTCAAGTACGGCCTCCTTGGGCATAACGAACTGTGTCTTTCCGCTTCGATCGGCTATAAGTCTGAATCCGTAATCATAGTCGACCGAAATTCTCTGACATACGGCGGTTGTGCTCTCATCGCGATCGAGCGCCTGCACGATGATCTCATTGATTGCCTGCTCGTTGAAATGAATCTTGAACCCGTGTTTTTCATAGAAATCGGTTTCAAAGACCCTCACCTGGTTGTATAGCGACAGGAGTTCCTTAAAGACAGCCTCCACAGGGATTCCGGTCTTGACGTGATGGTTTATCACCAAATTGGTTCTGTCCGGAGTGAAAACGAGCGGATAATTGTCGGCGAAATCTTTTCTTATCCTGAGAACCTTGTCCCTGGCGACGCCTTTTTCTTCAATAATGAGCTTCTGATGGGTTTCAAAGTTCCCTGCCCTCTCGGGGTCTTTGAGCAGGCGCTCCAGCTCTTCGTCGGGGTCTTGGACGATATTCGCGGTAATGGCAAGATGTTGGATCGCCGAGGAGGGGAGCTTTTTTTCAAAGGGCAAAATGACCTTTTCAAGCACGCTGACCAGGCCACGCGCGCCGGTTTTCTCCAGGTAGGCCCTTTCGGCAAGGATGCGCAGTGCTTCACCCTCGAACCGGATATCAATCCCGTAGCTCCGGAAGTCTTCCTTCTTGCCGTTGATGATGGGATTATTGGGATTCTTCAGAATCTGGAGCAAATCCTCCACTTCGAGCGGTTCGAGGACTGCAACCACAGGGAGCCGGCCCACGAATTCGCTCTCGAACCCGAATTCAATAAGGTCCTCTGCCTTGACGTACTTGAGATATCGAGTATCGTTTTCACGGCTGTGGAGTTGAGCGCCAAAGCCGATCTCCTGCTTCTGGAGCCGTTTTTTAACTATCTCGGCAAGACCGTTGAAAGCACCGCTCATGATAAAGAGTATATTTTTCGTATCAACAGTGCGTTTTTCACGTTTTCCCGTTTTTCGGTACTGTTCGATTGCCTGCATCTGGGAGACCGGATCGTGTGGCGTCTTGAGGTCCACTTCGGTCTCTTCCATAGGCTTGAGAAGCGCCCTCTGCACTCCTGTCCGGGAAACATCCGGGCCAATGAGGTGCTGAGAGGATGCGATCTTGTCGATCTCATCGATGTAGATGATTCCATGCTCGGCAAGTTCGATGTCCTCATCGGCCTGAATCACCAACTCCCGGATGAGATCCTCGACATCCCCGCCCACATAGCCGGTTTCACTGAACTTGGTGGCGTCACCCTTTACAAAGGGCACCCCGAGCTTCTGGGCGATCAGCTTGACCAGATAGGTCTTGCCTACACCCGTTGGACCGATCAGCAGGATATTGTTCTTTATCCTCCCCACCATCGGTTCGCTTCCGAACCTGGCGAGGCTCTGCAGGTATCTTATCCGGTTGTAATGGGTGCAAATTTTTGTGGCCAGAATAGCCTTGGGCTCGTCCTGCCGGATGACGTACTGGTTCAAGTAGGACTCAAGTTCGTCTGGTTTCATGTCAAACCGTATATTCTTAACACCACCCGGTTTATTTTCGCTCTCGATGGGTTCATGAGCATGCTCAGGGGCCATCATAGGTGAAATAACCTTGATTCGGTAACCATACTTTTTTGAAAGATAGTCACTAAGCTCTTTTTGGAGAGTTTCCTGATCCGGGAAATTGGGAGGTTCGTCTTGCATTGAGATACCTTTCACACCCAAGATAAATTCGTATTCTCTGTATAAGATGCTAAATGCAATTATAATTTCTGTCCACCGTCCCTGCAATGAGCCGATTCGAAAAAAGGTCCCTGAGTCGCTTATGAGTGACAAACCAGTCTCTCTGCTTTAAAGGGGCCGGTATGGGTTGCGGACATGGTATTATATCCGGCACGGCAGCCTGGTTTCCATCCGGAAAGGGTCTTTTTCCGCTCTGGGGCTTGGGAACCGGGACCCGCCCCGCGGAGCGTCGAGATCGACCCTTCGGCGGCCGCAGAGGCTTCGGCGGGCTCGATCACGGATCTCGACAGCCCGCCCACCCACCCGCTAGGCGGTACCCCTTCCGGCTAAAGCCGGTAAGAGGATCTTCCGCCTAAAGGCGGTAAGAGGAATGACCAGATTAAGACCAGATTAAGACCAGATTAAGACCAGATTATGCCTCCTTTCCGAAAAGAAACATCGCGGGGCGTGGAATTTGTCTCAGAGTTTCCGGATGGAGACCAGCTAAAAAAACGGGAGGCTTGGGCCTCCCTGCTAAACATGAAATTGGGATTAGGACGGTAATTTTAGTCCCAGCCCAGAATCTCTTCGTCATAGAGCTTTTCGAGCTTGCGTTTGTGCTTTTCTTCTTCATTTTCGAGCACCTGGAAAAGCTTGGAAGCTTTTTCGCTCATGCACTTGTTTTTCCAGCCGGAATAGAAGGCCAGGGCTTTTTCTTCTTTCTTCATGGCGAGAAGGAGTGCCTCCTGGTAGGTCATATTGTCGGAAAAAGTTACGTCCACCAGGTAGTCGCTGATCTTCAGGTTTTCGACCTGCCGGAGCTCTATCTTATCGAGGTTCAGCGAGTCCAGGTTCCTGAGCATATCCCTGTGGCTCTGCTCTTCGGTGACCAGTTCCTTGAAGAATTCTTTTAATCCCGGATTCTTTGTGCGTTCGGCGCATTTCCGGTAGAATTCCACTGCATTTTCTTCCTTTTGAATGGCAAAATCGACCACATCACTGACGGAGTGGCAGGAAAGGGTGCTCATTAGTGTCCTCCTGATAATCTTTTTCACACTTAATTGAGTTTTAGACAATATTCAGTTGTTCGCGTAAAAGCAGCGGAATGTATTTAACCATTTCCGGGAAAGTTTCAACGATGCGAAGGATATCCGCCAAATATTCTTGCTGTTTAGCCATTCGCCTTCCATCGATCGGACTTACTCGAACAGAGGAACGTGAGAAAAGCTCGATACCTCAACAAGCCCCAGGTCGGTCAGTTTCAACTCCGGTATAACCGGAAGCGACAGAAAAGAGAGGGCCATAAATGGATTTTCGAGTTTAGCCCCCCAATCTTTTAGAAGCGCTTTGAGCACCCTCAGTCTGTCCGATATATCCGAAGCAGGCAATGCGGACATAAGCCCCGCGATCGGAAGCGGCAGAATCTCGATCCGGCCACCCAAGGCGGCTGCCATACCTCCTCCTGTTTGCCTCAGCGCGGAAACCGCAGCGGTAATATCAGAGTCGGAGACGCCCGCCGCGATTACGTTATGCGAATCGTGCGCAACGGTAGAGGCGAGAGCTCCTTTTTTCAACCCCAGGCCGTGGACAAAGCCGACCGCTGGATCCCTGCCCTGGACGTATCGATTATAGACTGCCACTTTGAGCAAATCGCGTTCGGGGTCGCAAACAACGTAGCCGTTTTCAATTTTGGGATCCATGAGAAGTTTGCGCGTAAAAAGCGTTGCCTCAAGAATGCCGATCACCCGCAATTTACCGGCTTTGGCCGGGACGAGCATTTGTTCGGGGCTTATCCTGCCGATACGCATGGGGCTGCCCGGCAGGGGTGGCATTGGCCAGCAGATAGGATCGGTGAGCAATTCGCCTTCGCGCGCAATTTCGATTCCACGCTTGAAGACCCGCACGGGGTTCCAGGGATCAAGGGTCGGACTGATGCAGAAATCAGCAAAGAATCCGGGCGCAAGCGCTCCTCGCCTTCGGAGGCGGAAATAGTTGGCGGGGGTCCAGGAAACCAGGGTGATGGCACGCACGGGGTCCATTCCCAGGGTCATTGCCAAGTTAACTATGGCATTCATGTGTCCTTTATCGATGAGGTCATCGGGGTGCAGGTCATCGGATACGAACATGCAACGGGGCCATGTGGAGTCATTTACGATTCCGATGAGCTTCTCCAGATCTTTGGACTGGGTCCCTTCGCGAATCATGACCGTCATTCCGCGTGCGAGCTTTTCTGCCGCTTCCTGCAAGGCCACACATTCATGGTCGGAGCCAATTCCAGCAGCCAGGTAAGCGTTAAGGTCGCGGCCTGAAAGCCCTGGACAATGACCGTCTACGACCAGGTCCTGAAAAAGCAGAAGCTTGTCGGTAACTTCGGGATCGGCGCCGATCACACCCGGAAAGTTCATCATTTCCGCCAGGCCGAGCAGGTTTTCGTCAGGGAACAGGGACTGGAGATCCACCGCCCTCAAGGTGGCGCCGGAGGTTTCGAGATTAGTAGCAGGAACGCAACTCGGCAGATTGAGAAAGATATCCAGGGGAAGGTTTCGAGCGCATTCGAGGAAATACCTGATCCCGTCCAGGCCGAGCACATTGGCGATTTCGTGCGGGTCCGCCACCACAGCGCTCGTACCCCAGGGGAGCACTGCGGCGCAAAAATTGGCCGGACTTAGAAGAGAGCTTTCGATGTGAACGTGTCCGTCTATGAAACCCGGACTTATATACATTCCATCTGCCTGGATGGTTTCCTTGCCTTCGTAGCGGCCCCATCCGGCAATGAAGCCATCATGAATCGCCAGGTCTGCGGTCTCGATTCCCCCGGAAAAAACATTTACCAGCCGGCTTCCCTTTATGCAAAGGTCGGCCGGCCGCTGCCCTCTGGCAGCTTCGATCAAACCTTTCAAACGCGCCGTATCCATCTTCATGGCCGCTCCAAGATGAGATCTCACCTGAAATTTATTTCCGCGACAGCATTATTTAGATCTTTGTTCTGAAAACATGAATTGGTGAAAAGAGCTCCGAGCCGCCGTAACCTGCTGAACGGAGGCCGGTCGGGACTGTTGGAATATTACATTTCGGAATTATGCCTTTGATAAACCCGCCGTCACGCTGACGCTAATGTCGGCCAGGACGGGTGGAGACGACCCCGATGGCGATGGCCCACGAGTTGCGGATAGCAATCGTAAGCAACGACAGCATACCGACAGCCACAAAGGTGAGGCCGCGTTGGGTGTCGTAGAGTAACAGGACCCCGCCCAATACAAGGAGCCCGTACGCCATAAATGGTAAACTCGCGTGCGGGATCAGGTCATGCCTATCGACGTAACTCTTCTTATCGCCTCCAATTAAAATGGAACCCGAGTAAACTAAGCCGGCGACACCCACGAGGCAAATGCAAAGAGTGGCCGTGAGCCGAGTATGGTTCGGGAAGCTCAGAAGCGCGGCAACACCTAGTACGGAAGCGAAATAGACAACGGTGGGCGTAAGGTACACGCGAATCTTAGCGGTGTCTTCCACCCCTTCCACCTTTCGCTCAGCGGCGAGCGTGATTACGACAAACAACAGACCGATCAAGGTCGCGGCGGCGGCCGACGTGATGAGGTAAAAATTCGCCCAGCGCTCAAGTAACAGCTCCAGCTCATTCATAGGGTTTGTCAAGTGCATAATTCCGTTACATTTTATACTTGCTGAAATCGAGGGGATCTAGCTGTTCGAGCATTTCGGCCCACTGTTCCTTGTTTTTTTCGTCAAAGGAGGGGTTGGCTTCATCGGACTTGAGATATTTGGTAATCACTTCATCATTGACAAAGATGGGCGCATTTGTCCGCAGTGCGATTGCAATGGCGTCGCTTGGGCGCGAGTCGATAGAGCTGAGCTGTTCGCCATTTCGGATGTGGATTAGGGCGTAGTAGGTATTGTTCTTCAACTCGCAGACCTCAATGCGTTCTACTTTGACTTTGAGGTGGTCGAAAAGAGTCCGGATCAGGTCGTGAGTCATGGGCCGCGGGAACTGGATGTTTTCCAGTTCGGTGGCGATTGCCGTAGCCTCAAGCAGGCCTATCCAGATTGGAAGGGTTGTTTCATCGGCAATGTCTTTGAGTACCAGGATCGGCGTGTTCGAGTGAGGATCCATTACGAGCCCGGTTACTTTCATCTGCTTGAACATGCTTTCCTCCAACCATATGCCTCGGTGTTCCCGGGCTCTATTCGGTAGAGTTAACAGGTTTAGAGATTCCCTTCAAGTTCAGGCCTAGACCACACTATAACCGCAAACAATGCACGAAGCAAGGCGAAGCAAGCGAAAGAGAGATATTGCCCTGGTCGCGCATTATGTTGGGATGATATCTCCTTTCAGGGAATGAGAATATGCAAAGGCAATTTTCACGCCCACAATTTGCCCTATCGAGGATAAAGGCGCTTGGAAATTGACTACTCTGTTTTGGGTGGTGCGTCCGGTCATCTGTCCGTTGGACGCTCTGCTCGGCCCTTCAACCAGCACAAGCCGCATCGAGCCTACCTCGGCAAGGTTTTTGCCTAGAGTAATATCGGCCTGATAGCTCTGGAGTTCGAGCAACCGGCGGGCAGCAACCTCAGGGTCCACCTTGTCGGCAAATGTGGAGGCCCGGGTGTTTGGGCGGTCCGAATAGCGAAAGGAGAAAAGATTGTCGAACCGGACCTCGTCGAGCAGTTGCATTGTTTTTTTGAAGTCCTCATCCGTTTCGCCGGGAAAGCCGACGATAATATCGGAGGTAAGAGAAATTTCAGGACAAATCTGGCGAAGCCGCTTGATTTTTTCCATATAGCCGGTGGCCGTGCAGCCTCTGTTCATACGGGCCAGAACTCGGTCCGAGCCGGCTTGCACGGGAAGGTGAAGGTGCTTGCAGAGCGAATCCACTTCGGCGAAACAGCGCATCAGTTCATCTGTGAGGTCCTTGGGATGGGATGTGGTGAACCGGATGCGCGCGATTGCGGTCTCCGTCCCGATGCGCCGCAGAAGATCGACCAGGGTGATGTTTTCGTCGAGCCCCCTGCCGTATGAATTAACGTTCTGACCAAGCAGAAGGACCTCGCGGACGCCGGACTCATCCAGGAGCCTGATCTCTTCGAGGATTTCATCGGCCCGCCTGCTCCGTTCAGGACCGCGCACGTATGGGACTATGCAGTAGGCGCAATAATTGTTGCAGCCCTGCATTATTGTAACCGGGGCCGTTACGCCTCCCTGCGGCATGATTTTGCGGCCATCGAGCTCAGGGCCCTCACTTTCTTCGTCGGGCAGGCAGGCAAGCCTGCCACCGCTTTCTTGCACCCGTTGCAGCATCTGCCCAACAGAATTCACCGCTCTTGTGCCAATAACCATATCAAGATGACCGAACCTGTCGAGCAGCTTTTCGCCGAGTTGTTGGGCCACGCAGCCCCCGGCTATGATCTTGAGGTGTGGTTTTGTGTCTTTGAGGCGGCGCAGGCTTCCCAGAAAAGAGTGGACCTTTTGTTCTGCCTTCCCGCGCACCGAACAGGTGTTGAGAAAGATAACGTCAGCCTGACCTATATCATTGACAGGCACGTATCCCAGGTTGGCGAGGAGCCGCTGGACTCGCAGCGAATCATATTCATTCATTTGGCAGCCGAACGTGCGGACGTATAGACCGCGCGGACCGGCGGAATGGAGAAGTGGTTCAGACATTGCTATGATCTCAAATCTTCGAATCACCAGGACGGGCGGCAGGAAAAAATACCACCCATTAAATGGCGAATCATTGCGCCAACGTAAAGATTTTTAACCAATATAGGACCTCATAGCAAGGAAATTGAGGCTGCGCACCAACTCAAGTCAGGCCGCTTCGCGGAGCGTGGGGACCACGGCTGCTGCCTGCGATCCCTGAGTCCGACATCCGTCAGGAATTTAAATCCACCTCGCTCAGCTTCAAGGTTTCCCGTTCAGCTTCCAGTATTTGGAGAATATCAGACTCGCATCCGGGGGCAACTGCTATCGAGACCAGCCCCAGCGTTGAGTCGACAGTGGATACTACTGCCATGCCTGGATATGCTTCAATGATGAATCTGAGGTAGTGAATTTGGTAAGGGTCTATCAGGTAGTTGAGTACGGAGCATTCTTCCGGCAGAATTTGCAAAGTTTTTCTCCTTTTCCTTGAGCCACTTGTATGTTAGCAAATAAAGTTTTAAAAGGGAAAGCTTGCGCCGAAAGGTTGGACTGACGCCCATCCGGGAATTCTGTGGTCCCGCGCGGCGTCGGTCTGTTGCCTTCTGCGGCGAAGGGTGACCCAAAATGCCGGAGTAAACCTCTAATGCGAAGATATACCCTAATTATTTCAGTCGTTACTCTTTTTCTTCCGGTTTCAATTTTGACCATTTGGGGGGCTAACCCTGTCGTTGCCGCACAGTCCCCGTCGGCCACTTATTTCAGCAGCGGACAGGCCGTCTATGACCCGCAGGACCATGCGAAGAGCCAGCAACTGGCTATCCAGGAGCTTATGGTCCAGGGGCTTACCCAGGCAATAGGCTCATTTCTCAGTCCGGCACAGATGGGTGCACAATTTGCCGAACTCCAGAAAAAGGTCCTGGCCAAACCCGCAAAATACATCGACTCTTACCAGGTTTTTTCCGAACAGCAGACGGGCGGAATGTACCGCGTGGTCGGGGAGGTTACAGTTTCCATGGGCGCACTAAGAGAGGAGCTGGAGACATCAGGAATTCTGGCTGCCCAACAGACGGCCCTGGCGAAACCTGCCTCTTCGTCCGGCATTAGCGTCCCCGGCGGAGCAACTGAAAACACGCAGGTTGAAAAGGATGATGAATCTGCTGAAGAGCCGGATAAATCGCATACCTCGGCCTCCCAGCCTCCGGCTTCTCAGCCCCCGGTAATCGAGGGGGGCGCCGGCAGAGCGTCTTACCGTGGAATCTCTGCCACAAAGAGGGAAATCCTGTGGGCAGTTGCGGAGAAATGGGATCAGGAATGGGAGATCCCGACAGCGAGCGGGAGTGTTAATTCTCTTTTTGCGCGAAGTCTTGGCAAGGAAATGGGCGATAATGACTTCTCGATGTTTTTTCCCCAGCCCGGTTCCGTGAAGATGGATCTTTCGGGCAATATCCCCCCCTCTCAGGTGATATCGCTCGCGGAGGGGCTTGGCATACAGGATGTGGTGGTCGGCAAGGTTTCCTACGCCGAGGACCGCAACAGCAAGCAGGTGCTGCTCGACGCCGATCTGCGTGTGATCAGGATCGGTCAGGGCAAGTCGGAATTTGCAGTTCACAAGGCTCAGAGCATGGAGGATCTGTCCAACCAGGAAGGGGCGCTTGAGCTTGCCAAGCGCATCGCTCCACAATTGAGCAACCTGCTTGGGGGCCCTCAGGCCGGGCAGGGAGCAGGCGCTTCAACTCCTGGGGGGGCGCCGTCAGCCCAGGTGGCAAGTGTCGGGCCGCTCTTGATCTACGTGCCATCTGCCCAGTATCCGTACTGGATGGAATTGGAAAGCATTCTGCGCGATCAGTTCAAAAATATGCAGATAGCCAGCCTTCAGATAGGGACGACGCAAAGCGCCGTGAAGCTCGATGGAGTCAACGGGGAGTATATATTGAAAATGAGCGGGACTCGGCTTCCGAGCGGCGCGACGGTCCGGATAGATTCTTATTCAACAGAGGCGCAGACCATGAATGTGTCGTTTTCACCTCCCGGGGGAGTCCAGGTCGAAACGAGATGACAATACCAAACCTGCTCAGTGTCGCACGCATTTTCCTGACGGCTCTGCTAGCCTGGCTACTGCTGAGACAATCGATGACGGCGGCCTTTATTGTTTTCTTTATCGCCGGTTTGACGGATGCCCTTGACGGACTGCTTGCAAGGGTGCTCGATCAGAAAAGCCGGCTGGGTTCCTATATAGATCCGGTTGCCGACAAGCTGCTCCTGGTAACGGCGTTTTTTCTGCTGTGGAAGATCGGTGAAATACCTTTTTGGCTGCTGCTGATCATTGCAGGCCGGGACCTTGTAATTCTGTGCGGGTTTTTCGTCCTGTATTTTTCTCAGGTGCAATTCGAAGTAAAGCCGCTGGTCTCGAGCAAGCTGACTACCCTGTTTCAACTGGGGACGGTTTTCACACTGCTTGGGAGATCATTTCTGGAGCTTTCGGGGTGGATATATTCGGTCTTGTTCGTCACAACGGCCGGGTTTTCAATATTGAGCGGGGGACAATACCTGTTAAAAGGGTTGTCCCTGCTCAAGCGGCATCGGTCGGGCAATACGGCCCAATGATGTTTTCCTTGACATAATGAGGCCGGGTCGTTATAGGTCAAGAGTTTCGTAGGCACGTAGCTCAGTGGGAGAGCGCTACCTTGACGCGGTAGAAGCCGGCGGTTCGAAACCGCCCGTGCCTACCAGCTCTTTTGGCAAAATTGTTCTCAGATTTGCAGACTCCTCTAATAGTTCGGTTGGCTGCCTAATTGGACTCGGATCACAGCAGGAAGATAAAATTTCGGCATTGAAGGGTGACATTTCCATTCGAGGCATCTTTCCAAAATGGTGGGGGTGCCTTTTTTTGTTGCGGGCCTTCGGGCGCAATGCCGAGTTTATACATAAGGAATGAAGTATGCCAAAACAAATTCAGATTAGCCTCCCTGGTGGAGGAAATCAAACAGTGCCCAAAGGGACCACCGTTTCGGAGATTTTGGGGAAAATGGGGCAGTCCGGCGATGGTTGGATTGCCGCAAAGCTAAATGGTCAATTGGTGGACCTGACCCGCAGGGTCGAAGAGGACGCTGTGCTGGAAGGGGTGGGTGCCGATTCGCCGACGGCGCTTGAGATCCTCAGACACAGCGCTGCGCACATAATGGCCCAGGCCGTGAGGTCGATTTTTCCGGAAGCGCGCGTTGCCATCGGCCCGGCAATCGAAAACGGTTTTTACTACGATTTCGATGTGGCGAGGCCGTTCACGCAGGAGGACCTGGAAAAGATCGAAGCCAAGATGAGGGAGATCACTTCGCAGAAGCTTCCCTTCTCTCGGCGGGATGTGCCGCGCGAAGAGGCGATAGGTTTGTTTTCCAGGGTTGGGGAAAAATACAAGGTTGAGCTTCTCGAAGGGTTCACCGATCCTGTGGTTTCCTTTTATCAGCAGGGTGATTTCATCGACCTTTGCCGTGGTCCTCATGTTCCCCATTCGGGTTTTCTCAAGGCTTTCAAGCTCACAAGCGTTGCGGGGGCCTACTGGCGGGGGGATGAGCGCAACCCGATGCTCCAGCGTATCTATGGTACCGCCTTCTTTGATGCGGAGTCGCTGAAGAAGTATCTCAACTTGCTGGAAGAGGCTCAAAGGCGGGATCACCGGCGGCTGGGCAAGGAACTCGATCTGTTCAGTTTCTCGGAGGAAATCGGTGCGGGGATGGTTATTTACCACCCAAAAGGGGCGCTCATTCGCAATATCCTGGAGAACTTTGAAAAACGCGAGCACCTGCTGCGCGGCTATCAGATAGTGGTGGGCCCGACGCTGCTCAAGACCGAATTGTGGAAAAAGTCCGGGCATTTCGAGCATTACCGCGAAAACATGTATTTCACGGAGATAGATGAACAGTCCTACGGCGTGAAGCCGATGAACTGCCTGTCCCACATGCTGATCTACAAGTCGAAAATCCGCAGCTACCGCGACCTGCCAATCCGCTACTTTGAGCTGGGGACGGTGCACCGGCACGAAAAATCCGGAGTGCTGCACGGCCTGCTTCGGGTCCGGCAGTTTACCCAGGACGATGCTCATATACTGTGTACGGCCGGCCAGTTGAACGACGAAATCAAAGGCATTATCGATTTTGTTACAGAGGTGATGGGGATTTTCGGCTTTGACTTTGAGATGGAAATCAGCACCCGGCCTGAGAAGTCCATCGGCACGGATGAAGATTGGGAGCGAGCGACCGGCGCTCTGGTGAAGGCGCTTGAAGATAAGGGATTCCAGTATCATCTATGCGAAGGGGAGGGCGCTTTCTATGGGCCGAAGATCGACGTCAAGCTCAAAGACGCCCTTGACCGGCGCTGGCAGTGTGCAACAATCCAATGCGATTTCACGTTACCCGAAAGATTCGATCTGACTTACATTGGGGCCGATGGGGGCAGGCACAGGCCGGTCATGGTACACCGGGTGATCCTTGGGGCGATAGAGCGTTTCCTGGGAGTTCTCATAGAACATTTTGCGGGGGCTTTCCCTATCTGGCTGGCGCCCGTGCAGGCGATGATCGTCACTGTTACCGACTTGCAGCTCGATTTCGCACAGGCGGTCTGCGGGGAACTCCGGAGCCGGGGCGTTCGCGCGGAGGTCGACATGAGAAGCGAAAAACTCGGGTATAAGATCCGGGAAGCCCAGATGCAGAAAGTCCCCTACATGCTCGTTATTGGGGACAAGGAAGTCGAGAAGGGGGCTATCGCGCCCAGGAAACGGGACGGAACTCAACTGAGTCTAATGACCCCGCCTCAGTTTGCTGAACTGGTGGAAAGGGAGTGCCTCGAGTCCAGCAAGGGGCGTGTTGGTTTGAGCATTGTTTGAACAAACGGCACGGCAATTATATGAAAGAAAAAAATAAACCCTAATCAAAAGGAGAAACGACACTGGAGAAACAGGCCAATGTGAATGAAAAGATTCGAGGTCCGGAAGTCAGGGTGATCGGGCATGACGGCCAGCAGCTTGGGATTATTCCGATCCGAAAGGCCCTGGAGCTGGCCGCACTGGAGCATCTGGATCTTGTCGAAGTGGCCCCGAACGCCGAGCCCCCTGTTTGCAAAATAATGGATTACGGAAAGTTCAAATACCAGCAGAACAAGCGGTCTCAGGAAGCCAAAAAGAAACAGACCGTAATCCAGGTAAAGGAAGTAAAGATTCGTCCGAAGACCGACGAGCACGATCTTCAGGTGAAAATCCGCCACATCAAGCGTTTTCTCTCCCAGAAGGACAAGGCGAAGGTGACGATTCTTTTTCGTGGAAGGGAGATCGCCTACTCCGATCAGGGGTTCAAGGTTCTGGAACGCATAAAGGAAGAACTCAAGGAAGAAGTCGTGATTGAGCAGCAGCCCAAGATGGAAGGCCGTAACCTGATAATGATTATGGCCCCGAAGTCTTGAAAAATTCACAGAATCCACCTTAATTTATTGACTCTTGGCCAAGTCCTAAATAAACTAAGATTTTTGCCATGACGATCGCGGCCAAAGGCCGAAGCTTCGTCCCGGCGCGCTCACTGGCGGGATTGGCGCCTGTGCGGAAAATTCCCCGTCAGTGCATAATTTTTAACCACGAAGAATACCCCGGACTGGATTCGGGGTTGTGAGGCGGATCATTTCAGTCCCGCATTGTGCGGCCGCTGCGTGTTTATGTGCGGCCAGCCGCTTGCTGCAAGCCTGTGGTGAACGCGAACCAAGAACTTCAGTCAACGGAGGATATCCGTAATGCCCAAGATCAGGACCAATCGCGCTGCGGCCAAGCGATTCAATAAAACCGGCACGGGCAAGATCGTCAGGGCCAGGGCTTTCAAGAGTCATATTCTGACCAAGAAAAGCCCGAAAAGAAAACGCAGGCTGCGTCAGGACACAGTGGTTGACGCCATAAACGTCAGGGCGCTCAAGCGGATGATGCCTTATCTATAAACCAGCTTTTAGCCATCAAATTCGCAGGGTGTGGAGATTGGCGTCAGGCAAATAGTTGGCGCCGGCGGCTAGGAGCTTATTTCACAGGAGATTTCGATGGCCAGGGTCAAAAAGGCGGTCAAGTCGCGCGCGAGGCGCAAAAAGATTCTCTCGGCGGCAAAGGGATATCGAGGGGGTCGCGGCACTTTGCTTCGCACAGCAAAGGAAACGGTCGACCGTGCCCTAAAGTTCGCATACCGCGACAGAAAGCTCAGAAAACGCGACTTCAGAAGCCTGTGGATTATTCGCATCAATGCAGCAGCTCGCGAGCACGATCTGAGCTACTCCAAATTCATGAACGGCCTGAAGAAGGCCAATATAACGCTTGACAGGAAAGCCCTGGCAAATCTTGCGGCTACGAACCCGGAGGTTTTCGCCGAACTGGCCAGGATCGCGAAAGAAGCTGCATAGGAAATGAAAGAGGCTGTTGAGAAACTTCTTGAGACGGCCTGCCGCGCCCTTTCCGGGCTGGAAGAGGACCC
>Ga0187849_1003157_pt1 | contig 14814 bp, 25 predicted proteins | sample June2016WEW_4_10_2_FD_132412 | JGI IMG/M metagenome (GOLD analysis project Ga0187849, IMG submission 132412) | Peatland microbial communities from SPRUCE experiment site at the Marcell Experimental Forest, Minnesota, USA - June2016WEW_4_100 | ecosystem: Environmental > Terrestrial > Soil >... | reverse complement strand
CCTGGGGAAAACTTTACTCACTTGGCATTTGCCCAATTTACGATTCGGGAAAGAATTCTCAGTACCAGATAGACGGCAAGGATTATTGCTGTCGTCAATATGGCGGTGAGGATGCCCGATGCTATGCCCTCCGTAAGAGCAATGAACATACTAAACGCAACCATAACCCAACAGACAAATGTAGCCGCATTTAGACCATCGAGATCTTCATCTGCTTTTTTGTCGAACCAGTAAACCAGCGTGCATAACCACAATGGTCCCGCTAGAATGTCGAACCACATTGGAATTGCAAAGTTCAGTTTGAAAAAGGTCCACTCAGGAAACCAGAAATTGACATTGGCCGTTGCAGGTATGGAACCATTTACAAGGTAGAAAGTTGCCCAGAAAACGGAAATGACCACTACCGAGAGCAAAGACCAGCGCCACATTTTCGTAAGCGTTTTGTTCATTGTGCCTCCTTAGGGCAAATGTGAATTTTGACTAAATGTGCGAGATTAGACTATGGGTGCAATTCTAACACGAAGCCGGAGATATTTCAAACCAATGCCTTTTCGTCAATTTCCTTCTTCAAGATGTTGATAAAGTCGTCTAGATCTTTAGCACCAAGGTCTTCCCCGTTCCGCTTCCTTACGGCCACGGTTTTACCTTCTTCTTCCCTTCCGCCGACTATAAACATATAGGCAACCTTTTCCATTTGTGCCTGGCGGATTTTTGCCTGCAAAGTTTCGTTCCGGTCGTCCAGTTCCACCCTGATTCCGCTATTTTTAAGAGCTGTTTCCACATTTTTGGCGTAATCAAGTTGTTTATCGGTAATCGGTAGAATTTTAACCTGAACGGGAGTTAACCAGGTCGGGAAGTTGCCTTTGAATTTTTCTATGATAAATGCCATGGTCCGTTCAATTGCTCCGATTGATGCCCTGTGAATAACAATCGGTTCTTCCTCTTCGCCTTTCTCATTAATATATTTAAGTTCGAAACGTTTCGGCATAACAAAATCGTACTGGACCGTAAATGCGGTTTCTTCCTGCCCGTTGATTTTTTTAATTTGGACATCAATCTTGGGGCCGTAGAAAGCGGCTTCCCCGGGTGCCTCAAAAAAGGGTGCATCAATTTCTTTCAGGACACTTCTTAGTACTTCTTCGGCGTAATCCCAGGATTTATCGTCTTTGTAGTATTTCTTTTCATCGCTCCTATCCCCCAAGGAAAGCCTGAAGCGGTAATCTTTTCCAACCTCGAATCCGAGTTTTCCGTTGAGGAAATTAATAAGATCGATTACGTCTTTAATAATTTCTTTCGCCTGCTCGCGTCTTGCGAATATGTGGGAATCGGAAAGAATAAAGGTTCTGACTCTCATGAGTCCTGAAAGTTCTCCGCTCTTCTCATACCTGAATTGGGGCGAAATTTCGGCTAATTTTAGAGGCAATTCCTTGTAACTTCTCGGTGCGCTTTTGTATAACATAAAGTGGTGCGGGCACGTCATCGGTCTTAAAATCAGTTCATCTTCATCAACTTTCATAACTGGGTACATTGTGTCTTTGTAATAAGGATAGTGTCCGGAAGTTTTATAAAGTTCCGTTTTGGCAAGCGGCGGAGTATAAACGTGTTGATATCCCCTTTTGATTTCTTCATCTACAACAAATCTTTCCAGCTCACGTCTTATGACGGATCCTTTGGGGGTAAGAAGCGGCAAGCCTTTTCCGACCAAATCGGAAAAAACAAATAGGTTTAAATCTTTTCCTATTTTTCTATGGTCGGATTCTTCCGCAAGGGCTTGTTTTTCCAGATAATCATCCAGTTCTTTTTGCGTGGGGAAAACGGTTCCGTAGATGCGTGTGAGCATTTTATTTTTCTCGCTCCCCCGCCAGTAGGCGCCGGCAACCGAAAGAAGTTTGAAATATTTAAGCTCTTCCGAAGGATTATCAACGTGTCCTCCTCGGCAGAGGTCGCGGAAGCTGCCCGATTTATAAACGGTCAGTTTTTCTCCCGCTTTTGAGTGTTCCTCAATTAATTCTTTTTTGTATTCATTTCCTTTGAACTCCTTGAGAGCTTCCTCTTTTGTTAAATCGAGTTTTTCAAATTCTTTCCAGTCTTTTACGATTTGGTGCATCTTTTCCTCGATTTTCGGAAAGTCTTCTTCGGAAATTTTTACACTGCCAAAATCAATGTCGTAATAAAAACCGTCTTCGATTGCAGGCCCGAGAGTCAATTTGGCTTTTGGCCACAGCTCCATAACGGCTGCCGCCAGAAGATGCGAACACGAATGCCTTAGATGTTCCGAATCCATAGTTTAATGATACTCTGAAGAAGACGACTAATGAAGCCGTGGTTCCACTTCTTTTACTTCTCAACTTAATTTTGAAACTTTTCGGGATGGTGAGTCCTGAATCCTGACGTTTCAAAACTTTCTATTAATGTAATTTAGCTTTTTAAATACAAGAAGTCAAATGAAAAAAATCTTGGGGCGTGAGACATCTTTTTACTTTTGACGTCTCACGTCCCCTTTTGCGTTTGTTAGTTGATTATATGTACAGGCATTTTCAGCGCATCGCTAAGCTGTTTTTCAAGATCCCGTACTGGAGTTAGCCAGTCCTTAAAGGCTGGGGTAATTCCAAAGGCAAAAGCATATTGTGATTCTTTAATGAGCGGGACTTCATTCGGATTGAAAGGTCCGTCATTTCTGAACAGGATAAGCGGTTCATTTGAACGGAAAACTTGAGTTGCGACCCGGTCGTGAATGTTCCATTCAAAAAGAACTTTCTCAACCTTTCTTGCCATCTGGATTCCCCCGACAACTGTGGCATTATCGTCGAATAGCAGGAAAAGGATCATTGTACCTCCTTAGTTTGATGCAGAATACGTACGGATTTTTGTTTCCTGTTCAATATCTCTTAAGAGATCTCTGAGGCTTTCTCCCCACCATTCCCTCGGATTTAAACCGAAAATCCAAATTGCAGGATCGCCGTAAGCTCCGTAGATCTGACGGGTAGGATCGGAAACAATTTTGCGTCCCGTGAGACAGATGAACTCTCCGACAAATCTGATCCCGTGTCTTTTGAAAGCGGCGATGGTTTTGCTGGAAATGTCAAAGAATTCTTGGTTGGAAAGAGAGTTCCCGACAACATGGACGACCAAGCTCTGAGATTTCATATATCTCTCCTTATTAAAAAGTTGGTGTGCAAGCGAACGCGGGGAGTATTTTACACCTTTTTGAGAAGTTTTGCCTGTTTGCGGGCTTCGACCTCGTCGAGTATGATTTTTCTGATTCTAACCGATTTGGGCGTAACTTCGACCAGTTCGGTGTCGTCAATATATTCAAGCGCTTCATCAAGCCCCATTATCCTCGGGGTATTGAAATGTTCCATAGTCCCCTCGCCCTTGGAGCGCATATTTGAAAGTTTCTTTTCCTTGCAGACGTTAATTCTCAGGTCCCCGCTTCTGCTGTGTTGTCCCACAACCTGGCCTTTATAAACCTTAACCGCCGGTCCTACAAAGAGTTCTCCTTGGTCCTGAACCTGTGTCATTCCGTAAAGTTTTGTTTCCCCGGTTTCGTATGCGACCAGGCTTCCTCTTTCCCTCTCCCGTGTAAATCCGTCATCGGGAAGAAATTCGTAAAATGCGGCATTCATAATTCCGAGCCCCTTTGTATCGGTAATAAATTCACTCCTAAAACCGATAAGTTCCTTTGTGGCAACCGTAAATTCCAGGTAGGTTATTCCCTCGGTTGTTTCAATATTGTCCATTTTGGCGTGCCTCTGGCCCATTTTTTGAATTACAACCCCCGAATAAATTTCGGGGACTTCAATGTAAACTTTTTCATAGGGAGTCAAAGTTTTTCCGTCGACTGTGTGATTGATAACGTGAGGCCGGCTTACCTGGAACTCGTAGCCCTCCCTCCTTATGCGTTCGATAAGAATTGCCAAATGGAGTTCGCCCCGGCCCGAGACCGTCCAGGTTCCGTCGGGATTGTCTTCCACTCGGAGTGCCACATCCGTATCGAGTTCTTTATGCAGTCTGGCGCGGATTTGGCTGGAAGTTTTGAATTCGCCCTCATGTCCTCCGAATGGAGAATTATTGACCATAAAAATCATTTTTACCGTCGGCTGTTCGATATCGAGAAGTGGCAAGGCGACAGGTGTAATAGGGTCGGCAATAGTTTCCCCGATGTTAATGTCGGGGATTCCGGTCACGGCAACAATATCTCCCGCCAAAGCTTCCGCTTCCTCGACCTTTCCGAGTCCTTTGAAAGTGTAGAGTGAGGTAATTTTGTTTTTTTCGATTTGACCCTCTCTGTTTATATGAGCCACATCCTGACCGTTTTTAATGGAGCCGGAGTGAATTTTTCCGATTGCAATTCTGCCTTTATAGTTGTCGTAGCCAATATTGCTCACGAGCATTTGCAGAGGTTTGTCCGCATTGGTTGCGGGAGCGGGAATATATTTTAATATTGCCTCAAATATGGGCGAGATATCGGTCATTTTGGTTAAGTCGGGAGACATTCCCGCAAGCCCGTCGCGGCCGGAGGCGTAAACTGTCGGGAAAAGTGCCGTTTCTTCGTTTGCCCCGAGTTCGACAAATAAATCAAAAGTTTTCCCCTGAACATATTCGGGCCTTGCGCCCTTTTTGTCGATTTTATTGACAATTACTATAATTTTTAGTCCCTGCTTTAAGGCTTCACGAAGAACAAATCTCGTTTGCGGCATCGGGCCTTCCTTGGCATCAACGAGAAGTAAAGCTCCATCAGCCATTGAAAGAACGCGTTCAACTTCCCCGCCGAAATCAGCATGGCCCGGAGTATCGATAATATTTATTTTGACTCCCTTATATTCAACAGAAGCGTTTTTTGAAAAGATTGTAATTCCGCGTTCCCTTTCAATTTCATTGCTGTCGAGAATTGTATTTTGCTCGGCAATCTCTTTTTTCATCGCCGTATGGCTTTGACGCAGCAAGGCATCCACGAGAGTTGTTTTTCCGTGGTCGACATGAGCAATGATGGCAATGTTTCGAATTTCCATACTACAGGATATTTTACGCCAAATGAAGCTTGTTAGCAACCTTGGGTGGACTCGGCGGGAGTCGAACCCGCTACTTGTCTATGCCATAGACACGTGTTACCGGTATACCACGAGCCCTCGTTGTAATACCTATTTGACCTCAAATTATAACACGTCTATACTGATTTTTATGGTGAGTTTTGTGCACACCTTGATCCTTTCGGCGGTTGAAGGCTTGACCGAGTTTTTGCCTATTTCTTCAACGGGACATCTTATCCTCGTCTCCAAACTTTTGGGACTTGCCGATACGGACTTTCTCAAAACCTTTGAAATAGTTATCCAGCTTGGGGCAATTATGGCAATTGTCGTTCTCTATTTCAAAAAGTTTATAAGTAGTTGGAATCTGATTAAGAAATTAATCACGGCTTTTATCCCGACCGGAGCGGTGGGGCTGGTTCTCTACCCTTTCATTAAAAACGTTCTTTTGGGAAGCTCGGCCGTAACCCTAAATGCTCTGTTTTGGGGAGGTGTTGCGATAATTGCGATTGAATGGTATTTAAGGCGCAAGAAAGCCCCCGTCAAAAAAGAAAGTGAAGTGACTTATCAGCAAGCCCTAATTATCGGCACTTTTCAATCCCTTTCGGTAATTCCCGGAGTTTCAAGGTCAGCTGCAACAATTATCGGCGGACTTTTAACCGGGTTGGATAGGGAAACCGCAACCGAATTTTCTTTTCTTTTGGCCGTTCCTACTATGGTTGCGGCGAGCGCACTCGACATTTACAAATCAAGAGCCATGATTCTTCACGGAGGAGGAATGTTTACGATTGTTCTCGGAACGGTATTATCATTCTTGTTTGCAATTGCCGCGGTTAAATTTCTGATAGGCTACATTAAAAAGCACGACTTTACGGCATTCGGAATCTATAGAATAATCCTTTCCGTTCTCTTCTGGATTTTTGTGAAGTAAATTAGTGCTATTATCTGGTTATGCACCAGGAAATAGAATATTTCCGCACTCCGCCGGATGCGATTGACCCCGCCGATAAATACTTTTATTCCAGGATGATAAGACACAATTCCGAAATCGACCAGGACGAACTGGTTTTATATAGAAGCAAACCCGGTATTATGGGAGAAACAATAATGGATACGGTAGTTTTTGACGACCCCGAAACCTTTCAGCAGGCAATAAAACAGCTTAAGAAAATCGGCACGGTTGTTGTTAGCGGAACGGGAGAGATCAGACACCAGCATCACCTTTGGAACCATACGGAAAATTCCGAAGACTGGTTTGATAAAAACGAGGACGAATCCACACGGGGCAGGATAAGTTGTGTTTTGCGCGTTAAAAACGGAATTCTGGCACCCTGCGAACCGAAGATTGTCAAAGCTTCATCTTCCTGATTATCTTTGCCTTTCTTTTCCTGCAGACTTAAGGAGTTTTTTGGTGTCCGAATAAGGGAAGAATTCTTGTAATCCTTCCGTCATTTCGGCCTCCGCCTCTGCGCGTATTCTTGCTTCCTGGTCCTTTTTAAATCTGGTACTTCCCCACAAAATATCAACTCCGCCGACTGTTTCACTTTGCATGAATTCTTCATACTTTTTTCTGGAAGAAAAAACCGCGTAGTCAAAAACATTCTTTTCGGCATCGGGGTTATACAAATCAACCCCGGGAATATCATATTTGGTTCTGTTTTGATATCTCACCAGACAATAACCCGCGGTGCCTTCCTTGCACTTTCCGTTGCCCTTAATAAGTTTATCCGCTAGAGCTCTGTCTATAGTTGCCATAACGCCGCGATTATACACTAGTGGTAGAATAGTTCAAATGCCGGAAAGAATGAATCCCGATCAGTCTGAGTATTTTGACGCCTTGTCGAGAAAAATCGAACGGGCGTGGAGGATTGTAACTTATCCCGATGATTATTCCGAGAGTCAGGTCACGGGTGCCGAAAATTTTTTGATGAAAATCAGGCATGATATTTGCGATTCTCTTGATGCCACGGCGACTCAGGAAGAATTGGACTCGGCGGAGGAGCTGATGCTGGGAATTTTTCACTACAGAGGCAGTTTTCTTATGGCCGAATCTTCCACGATGCCGGAATCCGAATACTTCAGCATTAACTGACAATTATGGTACAATTCCCCCGTCGGTCTAGGCACCTTAAATCTTTGTTCAACGAAAGGAGTTAATACTTATGTGCATGCAGGGGCCCCCTTACGGCATACCGGTTACGCAGGAAATTCACGATAGGTATTCACTTGAATTGCAGCATGCTTGGATGGTCTTTGATCTCTGGTGGAAAGAGGAATGGGATCAGGCGGATGGTGAAAGGAAAACCAGCCGCTCGACAATGTCAGAGGATGTGAGAAACGCTTACGAGCTTATCAAAAAGACTCCGATTCCGGGTTACGAGGCCGACGGACTTACTGGCAAAGATTCCTGCTATCTGGTTTTTGTAGAATCCCAACTCGTTGATTAACCAATTTCCCCAGGCTTCACGGCTTTGCCGTTTTTATTTTGAAGTCCTGGGGATTTTTTTGTGCTACAATATCCCCCATGCCGGAAATCAGCATTGGTCACGATAGCACCGGGCGGCCCGAATTTGTTTGCGCTCCTCTTGACGGAGATGATTTGACCCGTTTTGACAAAGCCCATCTTTTTATCGATACGGCCATGTCCTATATATGCAGTTACAGAAGGGCACGGCTAAATAAACTCTACGTGGCGGAGGAATATAGGAATAAGGCGGAAAAAACTTTATGCAAAATTTTACCGGAAGAAACCGCAAAGAAACTTATCAATGCTGTGCTAGAGGATAAAAAGGACACAAAAGTAACCTTTCATCTACCGGGAAACACTTGAATACATGAGGACTGAGCGCGAAATTTTAAGTCAGGAACAGGAAATGTCCCCGTTTGATTTGGGAAAAAGTTTTATCGAAAGATGGTACGTCCCCGGTGTTTTAAGTGAAGAAACCCTGAATCCCGCCTTTCTGGCAAATACGGGCAAAACCCTCAGATATATTGCAAGAGGTTTTCCGCTGGGTTTCGGACTGAGTATGTTGGACCTGGGTGATCTACAGGGCGATAAATTTAATGACTGGCAGGGAGGAAACCTTGAGCTTTTCAGAATATTATGGAAAAGAATAGGAAACACGCTTAATACGGGGGCTTTCTTTTTCGGAAAAGGCACGGTGGTTCCCATTAGTGAGAACGATCTCCTTGTGACGACCCCCATCGCCCAAAGGAATGACTCGGCAAAAGAAGCGACCGACGCGATTGATTATTATCATAAAACCGGCAAACTTGATTATTACTGGCGCAGGTATTGTTTTCCGCCGAGGAACTTGAAAGTGGGTTCAAAACTTTTTTATGTCGATAACCGTGCAATCACGGGTTTTGCGGTCGTAACCGATATCGTAATGAAAGATATGTTGCAGGCGCATATGTCGGTTGATACCTGGAGATGGATTAATCCCATTCCCTGCGATTACGGAAAAATAAAACCTCCCCAAAGTTATGCGCGGGCGATGGAGCATAAATATTTCGAAGGAATAGACAAAGTAAAAGTAATCGGAGAGTGGCTGGACCCAATGCCCCAAAAGTAAGTTCTCCTTAAAATAATGATGTTAGAATACAAAGAATGAAAAACTTCATTCTTTCCGTTCTCCTCATCATTCTTTTTGGTGAGGTTCTCACTTTATATTTAATGCACCGGCCCGAAGTTTTGGGTGAAACAAGCACCCCATTACCTTCCCCGACTTTAGTTCCCACTCCGGTTCCGACGGATACTCCCACACCTACTCCCAAGCCTACCCTAAAGCCTACCCCCACTCCCATTCCCCAGCCCAAATTCACTCCCGAACAAATCAACGGATTTATAGAAAGATTTGCGGCTCAATATGGGACCGATAAGGTTGACCCGAATGTTTTGAGAGCAATTGCCGTTTGTGAATCAAGTTTTAATCCTTTTGCCCGTCAGGGAGTTTATGCCGGTCTTTTTCAATTTGGTCCGGTGACCTGGAAAAATCTGAGAATAAGTATGGGCGAAGATCCAAGTAGCAGTTTGCGTTATAACGCCGAAGAGGCAACCCAAACCGCCGCTTATGCGATAAGTCTTGGCAAGCGCGGCATTTGGCCCAATTGCAACCCTTAAAGTAGTGATATTATTGATAATATGCCCGAAGAAGAACGCCGGATTAATATAGATCAAATCATAAATAACAGACTTTGCAAAGGTTATTTTACGGCAATAACTTATGCAGTCGATAGATACGGAATTGATGCCGGAGAAGAAGCCGCGAGAGCGGTATTAAAAAGACTTCCGCTGGTAAGTACGGTTGAAGAAAACGGAGTTATACTTGAAACGCGTTTGGTGGGAACATTTGACGTTGAACCGGGAAAGAGGAATGTGAATCAAATGGCATATATGGAACACTTGAGCGGAGTAATCAAAACAATTCTTATGGAAGACGACTTCATTCCCTCAATTAATGTTGATCCAATAGCAGGAAAGTGGACTATCACCACCAAAGCCCTAAAACCCCAATTGTAACCCATAATGTGGTATAATTCCCTCTATGTCCTTGGAATTTGGGGAACCGGAGGAAAGATTCAGGTTTGAACCGCTCGATGAGTGGTTCTTCCCCGCGCCCGTTTTTGTGGATGGCCATACCTGTCCGGCTCCTTCAGCGGCCTTAAAAAAGTATTCGGAAATGGTGGAAGGCTGGTTGAAAAATCACCCCGAAACGGCCGAAATTCCCGAAGTCCGCCTCCATCCGGTGAAAGAGGAAGGAAGAGTCGGCTATATAGTCCAAATCGGTGTCATTTATCCCCCTATTCCCTCTCAATAGTTTGCGCCGAAGTCATTTTCTCAATTTCCGCTTTTGTGTCTTCAAAACCTTCAAACTTTTTGGCGTGGATTCCAAGATTTCTTGCCGCCTCGATATTTCTATCGGAGTCATCGAAATAAAGACATTCTTCAGCTTTTAACCCGTTATCGTTGAGTATTTTTTTATAAGCTTCAGAATCCGGTTTTACAAAGCCGGTTTCCCAGGAAAAATAAGCTCCGTCCAAATCTTTAAAAATTTCGGAAAGGTTTTGCCGGTAATAGGTAGTTCTTTCTTTGAAGTTGTTCGACAAAACAAATACCTTAAGTCCCTTTTCCCTTAAACTTTTTGCATAGTCTACAAATTCAGGGACCAGGTGTTCCCCGGAAAACCAGAAATCGAAAAATTCGGGTTCGGTGAGCTTGACGTGCCATTTTTCCAAATACGGTTTCCACAATGAAAAAGCCGCGGGAGCATTTGGTTTTCTGACCTCATCCATAATTTCTTTTAAAGCCGGAAGAAAAGAATCGACAGGAACGCCGAAAACTCTTTGAAAGCGGGCGCTTAAGGGCGCGCTGTCGAGAAAAACTCCGTTGAGGTCAAAAATAACCGCTTTAATCATGGCTAAATTATATCATCAAAAATCCATACAGTTCACCTAACGGGCCGGCAGCTGATATTCAATTAAGAACTCGGGATTATCTTTGTGCTTTAGAATAGTAACTTTTATATTTTCGCCGCCAGTTTCCTCATTTTTATACGTAAATACCGGTTTTTTTGATTCTTTTTCAAAATGCTTTTTTGCCTCATCGATAAAAACGGGAAATAAAATTATATTTTCGGGAGTGAAATAATATTGAGCGTCGGGGTGTGTATTTAGATATTCTTCAAAAGGAAGCTTCTTGTAAACTTTAATGTCGGGGATATGCCTCATTACACTGTCAAACTGCGCGTCAAGTTCTGCTCTATAAGCTTCCTTATTTTCGACCGGATGTTCATATTCGGTCATTGCCCGCATTATACACTTTTCGGTTGAGGCGTTGGAATATTCCCAACTTAGTCATTTTGAAACTAGATGCTAGAATAGCGTATGGCACTGGTTATAATTGGTGATAAAGCAACAAAGGAAGACGTCAAAACCTCACGAGAGGATTTCCCCGATTACATAAAAATAACTGTTGATGTGGTAAAAGAAATTGTAATTATCGGTGGAGAATATCATGCGGATGCGGAAAAGATCTTGGTTGATAAGTTTGGTTCCAAAAGGTCGGATATTTGGGGAGGTGGATATAACATAAACAATAAAAGTTTCGAGGTTAATGCGATGCCGAACTTGAAGCCGTTAACAAACGATTCATTGGAAATTTTGGACCCGAAAATAAGAGATTTATTTTTGAAAGTTGTAAAAGCGAAACTGAGTAATATACAATCATTAATATGAGCCATTTGCCAAATGAAATTGATATAAAAACTGACCTCAGAAGATCCGTGATGGCAAGTTTTTCTCCGAAACAGTTCTCCGACACAAATTTTAAAACTTTTATAGGCAATGCCCAAAAAAATCTAGAACTTATTAAAGAAAAAATTGGCGAGAAAAGATACCTTGAAGCTAAGGAAAGAATTATGAAGTCTGAAGATAAACGGAATTCGGTAGAAAAAAGGCGTGAGGATCTTCTTACCGCATCTTCACTGATTTAGTCTACCTCATTTTCGTCATTTTGAAACTAAACGATAAGGCTACCTTTGCTTGGCAAACGATCTTTTCATTCGGTTTTTTAAACCCTCATGATAGAATGAGCCAAAGTGAGAACATTAGAATAAGGTGGAGTGCCGCAATAAACTCAACTTAAATCTTCCAAATCGTGAGGAGCTTAAATACCGCAAGAGCGGGCCAGACAATGGCTTTTAATATTCCCCAAAGAAAATCGCTGGCTGTTACCGCATGCTGGAGGAAATAAAAAAGTGCTCCAAAAAACCCTAGGGTGTAAAGCGCTCCCCCGCTGTGTCCGCGGTGCCAATAGTGATGGTGATGGCGCCAATGTCTCCAATCATCCTCACAGCACTCGCAGTGCTTATTTTCTTTTTCCGTCTCTTCCTTGTCCATATTTTTAATTTACAACAAAATATAGAAATATTCAAATAGTAGTACAATTATGGGGTGGAACAAAGAAAAAGCGTTATTCCAAATTATTTTCGGGATAAATTCAATGAAGTTGATTCCCGTCAGGTTGAGGCACTTCCGCCTGAAATCAGAGAAAAACTGATTCACGGTACCGACAAAGAGGCTGCTGCTGCCCTAAGTGATATCCGCGCCCGGGAACGGTTGCAAAGAACGGAACTTCTTGGAGAGGCGGCAATGGAACTTCTGGCTGACATGCGCGCTATAGATATGCAGGAGCGTTAATGAAGGGTTGTTGTCTTACCGGAAGCCTCATTCTTTTTCTCTGAGTTTATATAGTCCCGGAAGGCCTCTTCCCCCAGATTTATGAGAATATAATAAGCCATTTTCACTTTTTCTTTGTGTTTTTCACAAGCCCCCAGCCCGTTTATATCCATATCAGGACTAAGCTGGAAAACCGCTTCCTCTTGGCATATCTCACATTTCATATTCTCTTAGATAATACCATTTTCAAAGGAGTATAATTTTTCTATGGCAATTAACCGTGAGTGGCATTTTGCGGCTTTTGCGGAAAACTTCATCAAGTCGCGAATGGGGCGCTAACGCCGGTTGGAACCAGAGGTTTTCCCGTACTTTCAATTGATTTTCTAATATCGTAATCCGGATGAGTCAGAAAGAAAGAAATTTGAGTTCTATGTATGTCTCCGCAAAGAACATGTGCGGTAACCGGAGTCCGCTTCTTCTGTAAAAAATGCATACTCTTAAGATAATCTTCGATTTCTCTTGCCTGATGATTGGACCTGTCGATGACAAAATTTGGTTTCCGTAAATTTCCTTTTGAAGCCAGAACAATTCCTATCTCCATATCAAGCGGTTGCGGAAGAGAGGCGAGATCCACAAGTTTTAAATACTTGAGGAGATATCTGGGATCAGTTTTCAATTTTTTTTCTGTCTCTAAAATAACCTTTTTGATAAAATCGTCGCGGTTATAAGTAAGAGTATTGAGAACATCAAAAAGGTCCTTCGCCTGACCCTTAATGAGACTACCAGCCTCCTTGATTTTTTGCTTTAGATTCATCTTTTCAAAGTCTTTTCCTTCCATTTTTTTATCTATATATTGATCTATATCCGTAAGGCTTCTATCTGATTTAATTCCGAAATCCTGATCGAGCCCCTCTTCCGTTATCCAGAGCTCGCCTTTTTCCGAGGTTTTTGCAACATATTTTCTTACATATTCGGTAAGCTTCTTGTTTTGGGGCATTATTCCGTACCCCAATACGCTATGCCTGATACCATGGATAATAATGGTGTCGGTGCCGAAACTTATTTTATCGCCGGGGAGAATAATATCTCCGTCTTTGTCCGTCTCGAAGTTTTCCAAGGGAGAATTCAATTCATATCTGATTGCCGGGATTTGCTCTCTATGCATAACGGTTAAAATACCTTGGGCCAAATGTTTTAGATTATCCACCCTCCCTGGTATACGTCTTGCAATATCCGCAAGCGTTACATTGTCGCCGAAGAAATCACCCTCCTTCGATTCGTTCATATGTTATTTATATTATAATAGCTTATGCCGATTAACCGTGAATGGCATTTGAAAAACCGAATGCCGAAAAATGCAACAGAAGAGGAACGGGCTAAGTGGCACAAGGCCCACCTTGAAAATTGCGGTTGCTACCCCCTGTCAGAAAATATCAAAAAACTTCTTGCGAAATACAAATAATTTTTATTCCTCAATCGGAAGCCAGAGTGTGCATGAACCAGGAAACGAGGGAAAGAAGAATCGAGGCAAAAAATGCCGTCCAGAAGTTGGCAATTACAAAACCCGGAACAATCTTAGATGTTCCCCAAAGAAGGAGAACGTTAATAAGAAGCGCCGCTATTCCGAAGGTTAAAATCGAAATCGGAAGAGCTATAAGCTGTAGTATCGGGCGTATAAACGTGTTTACGACTCCTATTACTATTGCGGCAACTACCGCCGTCCAGATTGTGGCCAAATGAAATCCCGGCAAAACATATTCAACTACAAGAAGAGCCGCAACGTTTATGGCAAGCCTCAATATTAACTTCATATATTTAGTATTATATTAAGTTACAAAAATGTCAACAATTGGTATAATGTTTGTTAGTTCTTTAAAAAGTGGCCAATCATCTATAGGAACGGTTCATAAGGAGAAAAAATGAAAACTCTGAAGAACGCCGAAGGTCTTGAGGTTAACGAACCTCGAATCTTGAAGTGGTTGTTTAATGATGTCCGCGCGGGATTTATTTGGGTGTTTTTGCGTGTCTGGCTGGGATGGCAATGGATTGTCGCCGGCTGGCACAAAGTGACAAACCCTGCCTGGATGGTCAATGGAAGTGCTCTGAAGGGTTTCTTTGCAAGTGCCGTCGTGGTAACGAACGGTAAGGGTCCCATCACCTATGACTGGTACAGACAGTTCCTGCAGTACTTGCTCGCCACCAACGCTTACGTTTGGTTTGCCAAACTTATAAGCATAGGTGAGCTGGTGGTGGGAATTGCGCTAGTTCTGGGGATTTTTACCGGAGTTTTCGCTTTCTTTGGCGCAGCCATGAATTTCAACTATATGCTGGCCGGAAGCGCAAGCGTCAATCCGGTATTTTTTGCCGCCGCGGTGCTTCTTGTCCTGGCATATAAGGTTGCAGGCTATATCGGTGGCGACTTTTTTCTTATGCGCATGTTCGGCATCCACTGGAAACCTGGTTCGTAGTTTTAGTCTTGAGTAACCCTCGTAAAAGGCCACTTTACGGGGGTTATTTTTTGGGGAAAATTAATCAATCGGAGCTTGAATTTCTTCAACTTCCTTGTCGGATAAATTGCATTTTTCAACCAACCTGCCAACCACCCGCT
>Ga0187849_1003156_pt1 | contig 14816 bp, 16 predicted proteins | sample June2016WEW_4_10_2_FD_132412 | JGI IMG/M metagenome (GOLD analysis project Ga0187849, IMG submission 132412) | Peatland microbial communities from SPRUCE experiment site at the Marcell Experimental Forest, Minnesota, USA - June2016WEW_4_100 | ecosystem: Environmental > Terrestrial > Soil >... | reverse complement strand
TTCGATCACCTTGCGGGAAATCGCGGCCGGTGCTTTCTCCCGCCCGCCATCCCAGGTGCCGTGTGGCCCGTACACATTGTGGAAGCGCGCGATGAAGGTTTTCATTCCACGCTCGGCCCAGTATTCCTGGCAGACCATTTCGGAGAAGAGCTTCTCCCATCCGTAGCCGCGTTCGGCCATGGCGGGGTAGGCGTCCGACTCTTTCAGGGCGCGGACGTTCGGGTCCTTCTGCAATTCCGTGTTGTAAGCGCAGGCGGAGGAAGAGTAGAAGTAGCGCTCCGCCCCGGCGCGGTGAGCCGCCTCAATCAAGTGGGTGTTGATCAGCACGCTGCGCAAGCACTCAATGCGGAAGCGCTCAATGAAGCCCATGCCACCCATGTCCGCGGCAAGGTTGTAAACTTCCACGGCGCCTTCGCAGGCGCGGACGCAGTTTTCCTGTTCGCTCAAATCCAGACACAGGCTCTCAACGCCCGGCACGCGCTGGTACCACTCAGGCAGGGGCTTCTTATCAATCGCGCGGATTCGGGTGAACCCTCGCTCGTGGAAGTATCGTGTCAGGGCCCCGGCGATAAATCCGCCTGTCCCCCCGATGACAATCAAACCGTTCTTGTCCGGCTCGGGATGATTGTTGGCCAACGATGGCTGTTCCATGATGCCTCTCCTTATAAAGCGGAGTCCTCCTGTAAGCTGCTGGACTCCCCTCTCTACTGACCAAAGTTAAAAGAAAATGATAACAGATTAAACAGAAATAACCACCCAGGCACAAGTGATCGGATGCGCCCTTCCGATCTGAGCAGGAAGGAGGTTGCCGCGCTCCGTGCCGTTGTGGGATACTCACCCCATGATAACGCTCGATGATTGCCGCCGTTTCTACGCGGATGAAGTCCGTCTTTCCGCCAACCTTCGTTTTCCGGCCCTCGTCGAGGCGTTCGCGCGCGTGCCCCGCGAGAAATATCTTGGCCCACCTCCCTGGCAAATCGGATCAGCCGAGCAGAGGGCGCTGGCGCTTGCCGGCATGGGGAGCTTGACTTATACGGCAACAGAAGACCCGCGGGATGTGTACCACAACGTCGTGATCGCTCTGGACGCCGCACACGATATCAACAACGGCCAACCGAGCGCGCTGGCACGCTGGATCGACGCGCTCGACCTGAAGGCCGGCGATCGCGTCTATCACCTGGGCTGCGGCGTGGGCTATTACACCGCGATCATGGCGGAAGTGGTCGGGACCAGCGGCGCCGTGGCAGGAAGTGAAGTGCATGCCGACTTGGCGGCTCGCGCCCGGGAGAATCTTTCCGGATATCCGAATGTTACCGTCCATGCCGGGGACGGCGCGGCGTTCGATCCGGGCGCTTGCGATGCCATGCTGATCAATGCCGGAGTGACGCATCCGCATCGGCCCTGGCTCGAACGCCTGCGCGAGGGGGGCCGGCTGGTTTTGCCCATTACCATGGCCACCAGCCCAACTTTGGGTCAAGGCCCCATGGTCAAGATCACTCGCCAGCGTGGCAGTTTTTCCGCGCAGATTATCACCTTCGTGGGCATCTTCTCCTGCACCAGCGTGCGCGACCCGGAATTGGAGCCACTCCTCGCGAGGGCCTTCGCCAGCCGAACCCTGTTCAAGTTGAAATCCGTGCGCCTCGACGCGCATGGACCAGCGGACACGTGCATCCTGCACGGCTCGGGCGCGTGCGTGAGCAGCGCCGAGCCCGCAGCAAATCCTCCGGCCCCGGCGGGCTAGCGTCGCGTAACATCTAACTTTTGACAATTGGCCAGCAGCTCTGCCGCCCTGGTTGTAGGGGTACGGCTTGCCATACCCTCTTCATTTTTGTCGCGCGACCGAACCAAGAGGGTACGGCAAGCCGTACCCCTACAACCAGGAAGTGCCCCGTGACCATTGTCAAGAATTGGATGTTACAGCACACTAGCTTGGCCGGGGATCTTGCGCTAAAGTTACCTTGCGGTAAAACGAACGTAAATAGGGAAGGGTAACCTTCCCCCTGTGCACAACGCACAAGGCACACTACAGAAGGAGGACCCATGACCAAGAATGAATTCTATGAAATTGTCATGCAGGCGGTTCGGCCGACCGAAAAGCTGATCGGCATGGTTCCGGCCGACAAACTGGGTTGGAGGCCCGGACCAACCTTTATGAGCCTCGGCCAAGTCATTCGTCACCTGAGCGACGGACTCGGCATCGGATTAGAAACCGTGCTGAGCGGCAAGTGGGGGCCGCCGGAAGAAATGGAAGCGGCCATGAAACTCGAGAACCTGCCCTCTTGCGGAATTCAGGAGGCGCTGGACAGGCTCGAAAAGGACAGCCAGATTCTGCGCACGACCCTCGATGGCATCAGCGAGGCGGACTTCACGAACCGTGTGGTTTCCGTGCCCTGGGGATGGAACGCCAAGCTGGAAATCATGGCCGTTCACTTTCTCGGGCACTTCAATAATCACAAAATGCAACTATTCACCTATCTTAAGCTGCTCGGATTGCCCGTCAATACCGAGTCTCTGTACGGAGCTTAGCGGAACAAGAAACAGGACAGAACGGCAAGCCCTAGCGGTGCGGAGTTGGAACGCCAGTGGCCGGGGCCGGTCAAATGTTGCTTCGCCACTCCCTGCGGAGAAGGTCGCGAAACACGCCGTCCTGGTAAACAGGGCGCCCGCGCGGTGGAGTTGTCAAGGGAATGGCCGGAGCCGGTCAAATGCCGACAACACTGCTCCGGCGCTCGAGCAATAGAACGTCGCGCCATACGCCGTGCAGCTTTCCGAGACGCTCACGTCGGCCCACTTCCCGAAAGCCGCATTTCTTGACCAGCGTCAGGCTCAGGCGATTTTCCGGGAAGATCCCCGCCTGAAGTGTCCAGATGCCATTTCTCTCTGCCAAGTCGAGGGTGGCCTGCAACAGAGCCGTGCCGATTCCTTGCCCTCGATGGCGCGCACCCACGTAAAGGCTCGCTTCTGCCACTCCCGCATAGCAGCATCGGTCGGAGACCGGGCTGAGCGCGCTCCAGCCGAGAACAACGTCAGCGGCACGTGCCACCAAGCGCCCAAACGGGAGGTGCGCCGCATCCCATTTCTCCCAAGTGGGAGCTTCGGTCTCAAAGGTGGCGTTCCGGCTCGCAATTCCTTCGAGGTAAATGCTTCGCACCTGTTCCCAATCGGAGGGCCGCAAGGCGTCCAGGAGGAAGTTCATCGCCATTACCCCGCTGCTGGCGTGGCCGGTTTTTTCCGGCGCGCGACCGCGGTGACTACCGTGCCGAGGATCGAGCCCAGCACAGCCGTCCAGCCAATCCACAACGTCATCTGTGGCAAGACCCCCGCGAAGAAGAATTTTTGCAGTGGCGGCGAATGGACGAGGGCCGGAGGCACGCGGTCATAGTGCGTCCCCCATCCGGCGCCGCCATTTCCGAAGATGGCAAAATACATCACGATGAGAACCGGAATGCGCGCTGCGAACGCATACACCACCAGAGTGTCTCCCAAAGAGCGCCAGCCCAAGCCGGGGACAAACGCCGACGCCAACATCAGCACGAGCGCGAGGGCTGTGAGGTAATTAGGATGTTTAATGGTCAGGCCGAACAGCAAGCCTCCGGCGACAAACACCAACAGCGAACCTACCGCGAAGCCGATGGCCTTGCCCGTGCTTGCAGGGCCCTCTCCGGCCCCCGCCCGCTTCAGCGCGAAGTACGGCCCGAAAACGATGGGCAGCCACGAGATGCCCACCACCGCGCCGCCCCCGCCCGCCGCCGTGCTGAACCAGGGTGCGGGCCAATGTTTGAGTTCGCCTACCACCCGCAGGATGGTCACCGCGAGCGTTATCACGGTGGGGATGGCGATGAGCCGGGTAATGTGAACTGCTTTTGCGTCTGCCATGGAATCCTCCTTGATCCAGAATCCCTGCAATGATAGCCAGATACTAGCGCACTTTTTGCTCGCTTGCGCGGGTTTTGGGAAACTCGTTCGTGGTCGCGGTGCCGTCCAGCCGTTACGCCAGTGGATCATCCTTAACGTGCGTGGCTATGTACCAGATATTGCCAAACGGGTCCTTTATGCCCGCACTGCGATCCCCAGAGGAGTGGTCCGCGGGCGGGAGTTCTGGATGCATTCCACACACCAGAGCCCTCGGCGCAGAGAACGTGCCGTGGTGACCCGTTCGGACCCGACCGCTCGCGGCTGATGTTTCGCCCCTTGCAATATTAATGGTATAGGTGTAAAGAATTTGGTGATTCAAATGTGCGAAGTGGACGAGCATCAGGTGCACGCTGGTCAGAGCATCCATATTACCAAGCGCTGTCTGCCCGCCCGCAACCGCGTCCTGGATTTGAGACGCCGTAACGGAAGTGCCTGCCATGAATAAATACCTCAGATTGCTTATCGCGATCTTGCTGATTGCAGCTTCAGCGGGGCCCGGCACTAGTCAAGGGAACTCCGATGCCGTGGCGCAAGCACTGGCCAAGGGCGATGCTTTCCTAAAAGAGAAGGATTTCCCGAAGGCCATGGATGCCTACCGCAAAGCCGACAAACTCTCTCACCATGCATGCGCCGAGTGTTATCTCAAGATGTTCATGGCCGACCGTCAGGCAGGTGACCTACCCGCGGCTCTCGACGACGCCAAACGGGCTGCAAAAGCCGCCGGCGACAACAAGTCTCTGGCAGGACAAGGCCATCTGCTCCGCGCCGCCTTGCTCGCCCAAATGGCCGGTAAGCCAAGCGATAAGAAGCTCAAGGAAGCAGAGGATGAGACCCGTCAGGCGCTGGCGCTCGACCCGAGCCTGGTGATCGCTCATTACAGTCTTGGAACCATTCTAATTCGCCAGGAACGCGACAACGAGGGTATCGCCGAATTGAAGAATTACATTGCAGCGCCCGGCGCCAGCCCCAAGAATGTGAGCGAGGCGCGCCGCATTATTGCCAACCCCATCCGGGCGCGTGAGCCCTTCGCCCCAGACTTTTCCTTTACCACGCTAGAGGGGCAGACCATTTCCAACGCGGTTCTCCGCGGAAAAGTTGTGCTCATTGACTTCTGGGCAACGTGGTGTGGACCTTGCCGCGCGTCGGTTCCTACCTTACTCCTTATTCGGAAGAAATACCTTCAGCGGCCGGTGCAATTAGTGGGAATCAGCTCGGACGAAAACGAGCAGGGGTGGAAACGATTTATCGCCTCGCACCAGATGGATTGGCCTGAGTACATCGATCTTTCCGGGCAGGTGCGCGAACTATTCGATGTTCATTCGTACCCGACCTATGTGGTCGTAGACCGAGATGGGATTATCCGCTTCCGGCAATCCGGCTTCGGCGAGTTCAGCCAGGGGGAATTGGAAGAGGCCATTGACAAGGCGCTCAAAAGGCCCCCCGAACCCGGCATTGCGGCGGCTGCGTCCGCTCCCACGTCCGAGGAACATGTGGCTGCCAACACGCAGACCCCCCCTTCTGTGACGGCTCCGCCGGTTGTAACCAGTCCCTCGGCGGGTGAGGCCGATGTGGAAACCGGCGTCATATCGGGGAATGTCTACCGCAATAATTTCCTCGGTCTTTCCTATCAATTTCCGTCAGGCTGGATTGCCGCCGCGCCCGAAACCCTGCACGAGGTGAACGAGAGGCGTGAGGCTTCCGCAAGAGCCAGGGTAATGCAAGAGCACCCGGAAGCGAGCAGCAACGTTCAAATCAATGTGCTAAAGACAATTCTCTACGTCTCTCCAAGGGGCGAAGGTGACGGCCAGCGGATGAACATCCCCTGTATCCGAATCAATGCCATGCCCTGGAAGCGTCCTGATATCCCTCTTGACTCTGTAATGATCACTACAGGAACAAGCCTTGTCCGCGGGCCGGAGAAATTCACGGTGAGCGGGCAGGACCTTTTCCGTGCCGACTTCATACACTCCGGAAATTATATGCAAACCCGGAGTTCACACATTCAGACGATTGCGAACGGCTACCTCGTCATGCTGGAGGTTTATGCCAAGGACAGCGAGCAACTCGAGGAATTGGTTTCGACCCTAGAGACCCTTTCGTTCTCCGCCCACTAAACTTCGCGAGGGACCCATTCGGATTCGCCAAAACCTATTTCCCGCGAACTTGTGTTCTGACCTTGCCAGGGGTTCAGCATTTGTTATAGTACCCGTTCTTCCTACTGAAGGGCGCAGCCGCTACCGTGTAGCCACGTTTGCAAATTGGCTCTCTACTGCGCCCGCAATCGTGGCGACCTATGAAACGTAAGTACCCAAAAAATCCGTTGGTGGGCGTGGGAGGGGTGGTGATTCACCGCGACCGCGCCTTGCTGATTCGCCGGGGCAGCGAGCCGCTGAAAGGCGAGTGGTCCGTTCCCGGCGGTATGCTGGAACTGGGGGAGGAACTCGCGGCTGGCGTGCAACGCGAGTTGAAGGAAGAGACTGGCTTGGACGTCGAGCCTCTGAAGTGCATCCTGGTGTTTGACCGGATCATGCGCGAAGGCGCGCGGGTGAAATATCATTACGTCATCGTCGATTATCTCTGCCGCCGAAAGCGCGGACGGCTGCGCCCCGCTTCCGACGTGATTGACGCGCGCTGGGTGCGGCGCGCGGACCTGCCGCGGTACCATCTGACGGACATGGCCACGGCGTTGATCCTCGAAGCATTCGAGATGATGAAGAGGCGGCGGTAACAGCTCACTCGGTTCGGAGGAGGATTCTTCGTGAGTAACCTGAAAGTGTGCGTCTATTGCGCCTCGAGCCGGCAATGCGACTCCGTTTATCTTGATGCCGCCGAGCGCCTGGGCCGCCACCTAGCGCGCCATCAGGCGACGCTGGTTTACGGGGGAGGCGGAGCGGGCGCCATGGGGCGGCTCGCGGAAGGCGTGCTGAGCGCGGGCGGCACGGCGATCGGCATCATGCCGCGCTTCATGGTGGAGCTCGAGTGGGGGCACAAGCAATTAACCGAAATGCGCATTGTCGAGGACATGCGCGAGCGCAAGCACCGGATGCTCGAAGGCGCGGACGCCGTTGTGGCCTTGCCGGGCGGCTGCGGCACACTGGAAGAACTTTTCGAGGCCATGACCCTGAAGCGCGTGGGCCATTATCTCGGGCCGATCGTCCTGGTGAACACGCGCGGCTTTTATGACCGCGTCGTGGCGGCCCTCGAACACTGCATTGCGGAACATTTCATGGACCAGCGGCACCGGGATATCTGGACGCTCGTGAACGAACCGGAAGACGTGTTGAGCGCCATCCAAACCGCACCGCGCTGGAGCGCAGAGAATCGTGACTTTGCCGTTCCTTAAGCCGCGTCAGCCGACGGTGCGCTGTGCCGGCAGTGCTCTGGTGATTCTGAGCATCGATAGCGGAAAGACGGCTATCCGTGATGCCAGAAACGGGGTGAGGCGCGGTAAGACCGAAAGGTGGTTTTTTCGTGCCCTGCAAGGGCACCAGACAGTAGCCGGGGGCAACACCCCCGGAAAGCGCGACGATTATTCCCCGGACCCTGAAGGGGTCGCACTACCCTGAGCTGCCGGACGCAAGACTGGCGTGATGCCACCCGAATTCGACCCTTTCAGGGTCGGACCTTGTTGGGGCGGGCTTTCCGGGGGCGTTGCCCCCGGCTACTGTATCGATCCCCTGCGGGGATCAAGAATGGACAGTGCCGAAAACGTTCTGTGGGCGCATGAAGATTGTTTGAAGAATGAAACCCGAGATCAGTCCTCGGGCTTTTCCTTGGCGCGTTCGAGGGCCTCGTGCGGCCAAAGCACTTCGATCCCCAGTTCGGGGTGGTTCTTGACGGCATTGTAGAGAGGCTCATCCGCGGTGACAAGCAGTGGGTGCGAGATCAGTGCTGCCTGCACGAGGTACCGATCCTTCCTTGGAATATCACCGCATCCTTCTGGAAGCGCCGGTAGGTCCTCATATCCGAAGGTTCGCTTATCAGCCCGATTCAGCAACTGGTTGAAGAGGTAAGCGGGAGGGAGATGGCGTGGTCGCACGTGTTTCAGCTCGTTGAGTTTCTTGATGTAAATGGCCCTGACGTCGTTATGAATGACAAGCGAATGGCAAACCCGCACAATCGCCAGGATCAACCGCGTGGCAGTGTCATCGGTTTTCTCGAATCGGTCCACGCCAAGGATTGCGTGATAGATGATGTTCTCGTCGAGCAGGAATTGGTGTCTCACGCGGTCAGCTTTTTGAGGGTATCAAGGTATTCAGTCAGTTCATCCAGACTCTGGTCAAAGAATCCGGGAAGTCCGCCCTTCACTCCGCCTTGCTCGTCCACTTCAAGGCGGCTGACTTTAGCAGTCCCATTAACATTCTCGAACGAATAGATGGCAACTTGGCTGGGTTCCCACTCACCCTTGCCGATGGCATTCAAAATAACGTGTAAAACGTGCTCGCTGTGGGTCTCGATAAAGAACTGGATGTCCTCCTTCTTAGCCACCGTAAGCAGCATGCGCATAAGCTCGCACTGCCCCTTGGGGTGAAGGTGAGCTTCCGGCTCCGAAAGCAGGATCGTTTCATTCTCGGGTGTGAGCGCGATCGGAACAAGTATGAACGGAAGTTGGTTTGCCCCCGTCCCTTCATTTACAAACATGGTATGAGCACCCTGAGGTTCTGATGGCTCGGCCCAAATCCTGGCCGACTTTCTCGGAACGAGCCTGGCCTGAATCCTGATCTTAAGGAGTTCTTGCAGCCGCTCGGACACAACCTCTTCGAGATTTCTGTCATACGCCAGCTTGCTGGCTAGCGCAGTCGCGCGGTCGACCAGAGTGAGCCGCGCTATCTCTGATGGGGGATAATCGGGAAGAGGGTACTCCAACTCTTCGAATCCCCGAATCGCCGAGATGGGGTGAACCGTTTTTAGCAGGTATGCTGGAGCGTGACATAGGAAGTCCCCGAACTTCCGAAAGTCTTCGGACTCATCGAGTGACAAACCCTGAGGAGGCTGTGCTGAGCCTTGGATGAGATCGAATCGATCCGTGGGTACAACGTAGATGGTCCCCCCATTGATCTGGACTACATTTTGCTTGGTGGGATCTCCTTTTTTCCAGTTCCACTCGACCTTAGCATCCTGCCAAAGGACTGCGCCATGGTGGTGGATGACATGGTTATCTCGCACTTGTACTTCGAAATTGACGGAAATAGGCCCCTGAAACTTCGATGGCATGATTGTGTTTAGACTTCCGGTCACCGCAAGATGAATCGACTTTTCACCCTTGCGGACGATTTCGGAGAATTCTCCGGTCTGAACGAGGGATTCCTCCTTGAACAGGAACGGTTCGTTCGCACCAGGTTCGTTGCGGAGAGATATCTGCGTCAGGCCCGTTTGTGATTGATCCCGTCGCAAGGCAGCTTGTTTATGAGCAAGCAGCGCCTGAAAGATGCTCGACTTCCCACTGTTATTGGGCCCGATGAAGACGGTAATCGGCGCGGCCTCAATTGAAGTGTCCTCGTGGAGCTTGAAGTTCTTAAGGCGGATGGTCTTTAACATGTCGCCATTATAATCCAGTCAAGCAAGCAATCCGAGTCAATCCCCAGGGCTCCGTCAAAGTCCCATGGGGTTGAAGAAGACCCCCTCACCCGGCCCGCCCCGGCTGGAGAAAGCGCCGGTTGCGGTCCACCCTCTCCCCCAAGGGGGCGAGGGTTGAGAGTTTAATTCACCACCCCCCTCGCCCCTTTGGGGGAGAGGGGCCGGGGGTGAGGGGGTTCTTGGGTCGAACGATGATCCAATTATTCTGAAAATCAGAGACAATCCCCACCCCAAGAATCAAGAGCCCCTGATTGTGCTGCCTACTGCATTCTGCTTACGGCCTACTGGCGTCCACCACACCGTCCAAAATGAAAAGCCCCTGGTTGCACGGTGACCGCACAACCAGGGGCCCGGGATACTGATGGGTTTGGCTTCCCGTTCTCAAACGGGACGGCGCCCAACAGCGCCTTGCCACTATACCCTCTCTGCGCTAGAGAGAGGGACCCACGAGCGGGCGCGTGCTTTGCGCCTAAGCCTCAGCACCCTCGCTAAGGTTACTATCACTTTCAATCGACATGGATCACCTCCTTTCTAGCGATGGGCCGATATTAAGTCCCCAATTGTGGCGAGTCAAGAAAAAAAGTGGCGAAAATGAGGAGAAGACAATTAGAGAATCAGCAAGCCAGCTTGCCGGTAGCGTCCTAATTTGCCGGAGTGATTTCGAAATAGAGGGTCGCACTTACCAGCCCCTACGGGGCGACCTACGACAGCCCAGGCCAGCGGCCTGGGTCAGGGAAACCCAACCTGCTTCCATGGGCAAGCCCTATAGGGGCGTGCTAATGGTTGCTTCCATCACCTCACCAACGCCGTTCCATCTCGCTCTGTAGGGCGGAGCGGGGGGCTGCGTAGATCGCCCTTTCAGGGCTCCGCACGGGAGACAATCCTTTGACCCAGGCCGTTGGCCTGGGCTGTGGTAGGTCGCCCCGTTGGGGCTTCATCGCAAATTAGGACACTACCAGTTTGCATCGTACGCGGTTCTTTTCCCTTCACCTACGGCTCGCTTTGGCCGTCGCGTTGGCGCGGATGATTGCTGGGCGTTCCCCAAGTCATGATCTCATTGTCGTCCATATTCATTGGCTTGAAATTGTGATACCACCCGCCCTCGGAGAGGGTGTCCGGAAAGTCGTGAACCAACATACCCGGCTGATTGATCTCCAACAGCTTCGCGATCGTGGCATCTGGCCGGGCGACAAACGATCCCCAATGAGAATAGGGCGTCGATGAATTGTTGGCTACGGCCCACAGGCGATTGTCGGCGCAGCGGGTCGGCACCTCGCGAACGTTGAGGGTGTCCAGGCAGTTCGCGCCTTTGCTCCTCGCATTACTGAAGGAATGGATCATCACCGTAACGCCCTTTTTCCGGTAGGCGATGTAGAGCTGCGGCCAGCAGATGTCGTAGCAGATGGCCAAGCCGACTTTCACTCCCCGGATGTCGTGGGTCACTAGGCGGTTACCGGCCGAGTAGTGTTTCTGGTCGCCTCCGGTGCAAAAGCACTTGTCGTAGCGGTCCACGATCTTGCCTTCCGGGTCGATGAGATACAGGCAATTGGTCGGCTTCGTGTTCTCGTCCAGGAAATGGGATGAACCGAGAACCAGCCACATCTTCAGATCCTGGGCCAACGCCCGCAGATCGCTGGTCTCCTTGCGTAGCCCGTCCCAGTTATATTTCTCGAATGTCGGGAATTCGCACCCGGCATATCCAGATAGACTACCTTCCGACGTGTGCAGCAGATGGGCTCCCTCTCCGGCCGCCTCGTGCATGAAGTCCCGGATATACTTCGCATTCTCTGCGGGACTCCCACTCACGGGAAACTGGCATGTGGCGATCCGGAGTTTTTCGGTGGAGTTCGTATCCGCCGGGGTGGTCTGTGACGCCGGCGCTTCGGCGACGTTCGACAATCCCGCCGCGCCGGACAGAGACGACAACGCATTGAGGCTGGCCACGCCCGCCAGAGCCTTGCCGGTCGCCTGGACGGCCTGTCGCCTCGTGATTTTCTCGGTTGATGACAACAACATTAGCCGGAACCTCCTTTTTGCTTCCCAAACCACATCGATTATATGCACATCCGGCCGCTTCTCGACATTGTGCGTATGGAAATGGGGGATTAGGCGCGGTATTGCCCCGTCAAAACCCGCCAGCGGAGAACCACCAGGTCCCAGGTCATGTGCAGGGAATCCCGCAGATAATGCACCTTAGTGGCAGGGCAGTGATTCCAGCGCACCGGGACCTCCACCACCTTGCCCCCCAGGCGTTGGATCAGGAACAGGATTTCCGGGTCGAATCCGAATCGTTCCACGCGCTGGAGCTCGAAGGCGCGGCGCGTGGTTTCGCGCCGGAACAGTTTGAACCCGCACTGGGTGTCGTGGATTTTGAGGCCCGTGAAAATCCGGACCAGCAAGTTGAAGAATCGGCCGCCCCATTCGCGAAACGGCGATTGGTGAATGCCGATCAGCTCGCGTTGGAGCGCCCGTGAACCCACCACCGCATCGGCGTGGGAAGACTCCATCGCTGCCAGCAGTTTGTCAGCTTCATCGATGGGAGCGGAAAGGTCAGCGTCGGTAAACAGCATCAACTCGCCGCGCGCTTCCAGGACTCCGTGCCGGACCGAAAATCCTTTGCCGCGATTGCGGCCGTTGCGCAGCACGCGAATCCCCGCATGGACCGAAGCGGCTTCCACCGTGTTGTCAGTCGAGCCGTCATCCACCACGATCGTTTCGACGGGGAAGTCTTTCCCCCGCACGTAATTCTGAATCGCCTCCAGCGAGCTGGCGATGCGGCCCGCTTCATTGTAGGCGGGAATCATGATGCTGAGAAACGGCTCGGGCATGGAGCGAGACTATAGCAGAAGTTAGAAGCGAGAAGTTAGGAGCTAGGAGCTAGAATTTAGGAGTTAGAAGCTAGGAGTCAGGAGTCAGAATATGGTAGATAGTAGAGCGCTACAGTTTGCCGTCAGCGGATTCCTTCCACCCAATGCCGTGTAGGGTCTACTGGCCTCTATACAGAGCGACATAAATTGCAGCGACGCTCTATGAGCGCCGACCGGCGGTCATAGGCCGCCACTACAGTGCAATGCGCAAAAACTTATGTCGCCCGGTATAGCCTAGCTTCAAACTTCTAGCTTCTAACTTCTCACTCCTAACTCCTAACTTCTAGCTCCTAGCTTCTAACTTCTTCCTCCGGCCAGCCACCCTTTCCGATCAGAGGCACAAACTGGCACGGGTCGAGGTGCTGGGTGGTTATTTGCCCGCCCTGTTGGCAAAGCAACAAGAGCTCCTGCTGGTGTAGATTTCCTACTGGAGCCACCAAGCGAGCGCCCTCCGCCAGTTGGCCGAGGAGGACCGGCGACACGCTGGGTGTCCCCGCGCTCACGATGACCACATCGTAAGGCGCATGGGCAGCAAGGCCCTCACTCCCGTCGCCTGCGAAGACCTCAACATTCCTGTATCCCAGGCGCGCGAGGCGCTCGCGCGCCCTCTCCGCAAGCAGGGGATTTATTTCAACGGTGCTAACCGTCGCGCCCAGATGGGCGAGAATCGCGGCCTGGTAGCCGCTGCCCCCGCCGATTTCCAGAGCTTTGTCCCCGGGCGCAACGCGCGCGGCTTGCGTTATGGTGGCCACCATGTAGGGTTGGGAAATCGTCTCGCGTTTGCCGATGGGCAAAGGGCGGTCGTCGTAGGCAGCCTCCGCCCACTCCGCCGGAACAAATTCGTGGCGGGGAACCAGCCGCATGGCTTCCAGCACCCGCTCGTCGTGGATGCCCCGCGGGCGAAGCTGGGTTTCCACCATGTCGCGGGCTTGGATTTCGAATTGATGGGCACTCATCATGCTCTCCCAGCGGAGAACCCCTGACCCGGTGGCAGAATGGCTCGGTTCGTCAGAGTCGTTCGAATCACCTCTATCATCGCTCTGCGTACCGAGCGCGTCCAGCCTTTAATAAGAATCATCCGCACGCGGCGGGCGCTAGGATGCGGCTTGTTGAGAGGCTAATTTCCGAGCCTCCTGGCGCGTGTAGAGAATGCGATGGATGACCGTGACGTTGGACAGCACGGCAATCAGCCAAAGCACCGGCGCCATGCGGTCAAACAGCGCCCCAATGATGATCAGCACGACGCGCTCCGGCCTCTCCAGGAACCCCACCTTGCAGGTGGGAATCAGGTTCTCGGCGCGGGCGCGGGTGTAACTGACCATGACGGAGCCGATCATGGCGACGGCCACCAGACAGACGTAAAAATAGCGATTGATGCGCCCGTAGTAGATCAGCAGTCCTATCAGCAGGCAGAGGTCCGAGTAGCGGTCCATGACCGAATCGTAAAAACCGCCAAAGGGGGTCACGCGCTTGGCGAGGCGCGCCACGCGGCCATCGGCCATGTCGAAAATGCCGGCCAGGATGATGGTGGCGCCGGCCCAGCGGAAATATCCGGAGGCGAACAGATACGCCGCCAGGCAATTGATGGCAAATCCAATGAAGGTGAGAAAATTGGGGTTGATGCCGGTGGCGGCAAAGCCCCGGACAATGGCGTCGAGGAGGTACTGACCGGTGTCGCCAATTTTTCGCGTTACCATGTTCGGGTCTCGGGACTCGGGCTTCGGGACTCGTGATTCGGAACTCCGCTTCAAGCTGAATCCCGAGCCCCGGGTCCCGAGTCCCGCCTCAAGCCTGCTCGTGAATGGTCATGACGGCGCGGATTTCGAACTCGCGGGAGCCGTTGGGCGTGGTCACTTTGACCATGTCACCCAGCCTTTTGCCCATCAAGCCCCGGCCAATGGGGGAGGTTGTCGAGATCAGCCCCTTGCTGACCTCGGCTTCTTCGCTGGTCACCAACCGGTACTCGATCTCCACATCGCGGTCGACATCATAAAGAGTCACTTTCGAGCCGAAGGCGATGCGGTCCTTGGGGATGTTGTTCATGTTGATGAGCGAAAGGTCCGCCAGGCGGTTCTTGAGTTGGATCAGGCGCGCGCCAACAATGTCCTGGCGCTGCTTCGCCATAATGTATTCGGCGTTCTCGCTCAGGTCACCCAAGGCCCGCGCGCGTTTCAGCTCTTTGGGCAGATCGTGGTTCAGTTCGTGCTCCAACGCTTGAATCTCTTCCTCAAGCTTTTGGACGATGGGCGAAGGCATAGTGCAAATCCTGATTATCGGGGTCCAACGACATTATAGGTGAAACTGGCCTCCCGGCGCAACGGAGTGACGAAGACCGGGGTGCGCGACATAAAAGTGGAAGTCACGCTGCGCGCCGGTCCTCCCAATAATTCTCAAAGCGGCCGTTGAGGTGGCAGGAGCGCAGGGCCAGGATGGCGTTGGCTCCCCGGAGGGTCCAGA
>Ga0187849_1003155_pt1 | contig 14816 bp, 12 predicted proteins | sample June2016WEW_4_10_2_FD_132412 | JGI IMG/M metagenome (GOLD analysis project Ga0187849, IMG submission 132412) | Peatland microbial communities from SPRUCE experiment site at the Marcell Experimental Forest, Minnesota, USA - June2016WEW_4_100 | ecosystem: Environmental > Terrestrial > Soil >... | reverse complement strand
TGGGGGCTCTTGGGATTGGAGCGGGGCTTTTTTTTTACGCCGATACCCAACTGGGCACGGGTTTGCTCGACGATCTGTTTGCCATATTCCCGGGTGAGTTGCTGGCATTGCTGGCAGCCCTGGATCGCTTGCTGGACCTCGGGGACTTTGTCCTGCGGGATGTAGCGGCACTGGTTGGTGCCATCCTCCCAGGAGTTGAGGTTATAATATAATAAGGGTCAACCCACAACATGGTGCGTTTTCTTTCATATTCCGAGGCGACCTTGGGCTGTGTCCGCAGGCGCGCTCGCTCTCATCGCCGCGTGCAGGCGGATACTCGCGCTCTCGCACGTGCCCAAATGCATGCGCTGGGCAATCGCTTGGATCGGCAATGTCGTCTCCGGCTGGACGCGCGCCGCTATTCCAAGCTTGGCTGGAACGCCCTTGCGCCGAGAGAGCAGGTCAGCCTCTTTCCAGCCGAGCCGGCCCAACTCCTCGGCGATGCCCCCTCTTTTTTCTTCGTGCTGCCATTCGACGGCTGGCGTGAGGCCTCAGTGAGAGCGGCTGAACCGTCGTTTCGTAGCGGCGTCTCGGCAGAGCGCCGCCATATCCGGAAACTGTCTCCAGCGGCGCTCTGCCGAGACGCCGCTACGCCTCGCTTCCTGGCCCCAACGCCCTGCCACCCGCCCAGCCTCCGCCATGACTGAGGGATCGCCGTTGCCTCAAAACGTCGTGGACACCTTGGAATCGGTCGCGTAAATTTGCGCCATGCCGAAAACGCTTGCGAAACGGGTGGAAAGACCGGAGAAGGAGGAGCTATGGGCTTAACGAAGGTCACAACCAAGCTTACGAATTTGGCGGACCCGGAGAAGTCGTTCGAGTCGCTGTTCTTGGTCGATACCAGGGCGACTGACTCTATGGCGCCTTCTGACGAACTGGAGAAACTGGGGGTCAAGCGGGAGGGGAAAATGGCGTACGAGTTGGCGGACGGCACCATCAGGGAGCACGCGTTTGGTCTGGTGCGGATTGAATTCATGGGAGAAACGACCGCAGGCCGAGTGATCTTCGCCGTTCCTGGAACAGAGCCGCTCTTGGGCGTGACGGCGCTCGAGTCGGTTGGGATTATGGTCGACCCAGCCAATAAGACTCTCAAGCGCCTTCCCGCCATACCGCTTAAGTAGAGCTGGCCGAACAAATCACCGGGGCGTTCACCCTCGAGGCCTTGGGGTTGGTGCTCGATCCGCTCCGCCGCGAACTCAAACCGCTGCCCATGGTCCTGGCGTGGTCGGCCCCGACCGCCAAACGCTAACGAGGCAGGGCCTCGGACCTTTAGAGATTGAAAATTGAAAATTGAAAATTTTCAATTGCCAATTTGCAATCCCAGCCGACCGGCTGCTTGCTATCGCAGCAAAACTTGACTCGTTGACAACGTGCTTTGAAATTCATGGATTCTAGGCCGGAATCAGCAGACCCGCGCCATGGATGATAACGTCTTGGTCCGGAGCCTGCTGCGGTGGTTCGCGCGAAATGCCCGCGACCTTCCCTGGCGCCGCACCCGGAGTGCTTATGCGATCTGGGTCTCGGAAATCATGCTCCAGCAGACCCAGGTCAAGACCGTCCTGCCCTATTGGGAACGCTGGATGCAAGCCCTGCCGGACATCGGGGCCGTCGCCCGGGCCAGCCCGGAAGCGGTCCACAAACTCTGGGAGGGCCTGGGCTATTACACCCGCGTTCGCAATCTCCAGCAAGCCGCCCGGCTCATCCAGGAGAACCACGGCGGACGCTTTCCGGAGGACTTCGAGCGGGTGCTGGCATTGCCGGGGATTGGCCGTTACACCGCCGGGGCCATCTGCAGCATTGCCTTCAATCAGCCCAGACCGGTCCTGGATGGCAATGTGACGCGCGTCTTGACCCGGTGGTTTGGCATCGACGGAGACCCGCGAAAGAAACCTGCCAATGCCAGACTGTGGCAGCTCGCCCAGGGCCTCGCGGATGCCGCATCACGCGTCACCGCTTCCGGTTCCTGCTCCCGATTGAGCCAATCGCTCATCGAGTTTGGCGCCCTCGTATGCACCCCTCGCCAGCCCCGGTGCAGCGTCTGCCCGGTCGCCAAATGCTGTGTGGCCAGACGCCAGGGACGTGTCGAGGAACTGCCACCGAGGGCCCGGCGCGCTCGGACCACTGCGCGCCGCTTCGTTGCCTTCGTCATTCGGAAACGGGGCCGCCTCCTGGTCCGCCAAAGGCCACCCGGAGTCGTCAACGCGCATTTGTGGGAGTTCCCCAACATCGAGTTGGCGCCGGGAATGGCCGGCCTCCAACGGGCAGCCCGGGATGTCCTTGGAATCGAACCCGCCCGCCTCGAGCCGCTTTGCACCATCAGGCACTCGATCACACGCTACCGAATCACCCTCGATGCCTTTCTCATAGAAGGGCGGGGGGGCCCCGGTTGCCCCATCGGGATCCGTGGCCGCTGGCTCAATCACCGCCAACTCGCGCCGCTCCCTTTTGCCAGCGCCCACAAGAAGATCCTTCACGAACTAGGCAAGCGTGAGCCGCCCGGTGAGTGCCCCGGGCCTGCACGGGCACGTCCGCTCCCGTAGGCCCGGCGCCCTCACCGGGCGAGCCACGCTCACCCAATTTCCACCTAAAGCCAAAACTCCCTCGGGGCGTCAGGATCTCTGAGCCTAATCCACGATTTGGGCATTCTCGATCATCTTCATCCCGTGGCGCTCGACGACTTTGCCCTTAAGCGTGACGGTCTGGGCGGCCTTGGGCGCGAGTTCCTCGTTCATCGGCTGGTGATCCCCGACCACGAGGTAAAGCTGGTCGCCGCTGAGCAAACCCACCGGGCCGCCTCCCTTGATGCACTTTTCGGCGCAGCCTTTGTGTTTCTCGCCTTTGGCCCCGTGATCCAGGTAGCACATCAAGTCCACGATTTCGCCTTTCAGGGTCTGAGTGCGCGCGGCAGGCGCCTTTTCATCCGCGGCAAACAGGAGCGAGGAGAGAGCCAGGCCGCCGCCCACGGCAAGGGTGATCATTGAGGTTTTTAGCACTGTCTTGGTATTCATAGCAGTTATCTTTGCGTTATTGCTGCCTAATTGCAATACCCCATTCTAGCCCATCTTTCAGATATTGCCAACTACCTGCGCATAATCCAAAGCAGGACCGTCAGCAGGAGGCTGAACAGCAGGCAAGTCGCCAGGGGAAAGTAAAAGCTGAAATTGCCCAGTCCATTCATCTCCGCGTCACCTTAGCCCACCGCCGGCGCCAGGGCAAACGCATCCGAGGGCGCGGATATTTTTGAAACATTTTTTGCCCTTTTCTCCCCGGAATCTCGCATTGGTTAGTGGTGGGCGCATCGGCTCACGCACCGAAAATGAACTTTGACTCGAACGGCATTGTTAAGGCCGGACCGAACCGACCGCGATCCGTACCGGCGCGGCGGCGCGCTCGCCCGGCAAGGCCTCAGCGAAGGCGGGAGCGAGATCGCGGGCAGGCCCCTCACCCCAGCCCGCTCCCCATCGGATGGGGAGCGGGAGAATTCCGCGTAGCGGCTCGAGGAACCGGAGGCGCCTGGCAGTTCAAGAGTCTGCCGACGTTTCTCCCTCTCCCCTTCGGAAGGGGAGAGGGCCGGGGTGAGGGGTCCGCCGGTGACTCCGTCTCCGCCATCACTGACCGATTACCTCGCCCGCCGCTTTTGGCTTGCTTTAGCCCGCCTACTGTGGTAAAGAAGTGCGGTTCACCAGTCCTTCCGGCCCAGTGGCCGGGGGCCGCCAATTCTGGCGATTTCGCTCCCGGAGGCCAAATCGAGGGCCAACTGAGCTGTGAAGAAACTATGAAAACCAAACTCGCATCAATGAGGAACCAGTTCACGACACTCCATGACGAAAACAGAACCTGCGCAACGACCGGGCCGGTCCCTGGCAGGAGGCCGGTGCTGGCCCTGCTCATGCGACTGCTCTGGGCAGCCGCGCTCGTGCTGCCGCCTTTTGGAGCCTCGGCGGACGTGGTCTTAACCACCCTTCATTCATTCGGGCTCTTTTTCAACGGGGAAAATCCCGGCGGGCTGGTGCAGGGCAGCGACGGCGATTTCTATGGCACGACTTACTACGGCGGCACGTACGGCCCTGGCAGCGTGCTCAAAATCAGCACCAATGGGGCGCTGACCACCTTGTATTCATTCACCGGCACCAATGATGGCGCGTATCCCAATGCCGGGCTGGTGCAGGGCAGCGACGGCAGCTTCTACGGCACGACCTTCAACGGCGGCGCCGGCGGAGCCGGGACCGTTTTCCGGCTGACCGTAGTGCCGGCGGCGCCGGTGCTCCAAGCCGTGACGCTAACCAGCAGCACGCTGAGTCTGACCTGGAGCACGGAGGCCCGCGGGACGTATCAATTGCAGTACAACTCTGACTTGAGTTCGAGCAACTGGACCAACCTGGGCAGCCCCGTCACCGCCGCCGGAGCGACGCTCAGCGCCACCGACTCCGTCACGAACGGCCCGAGACGGTTTTACCGGGCGGTGGCCTTGCTTGGGGTGAACACCCCATAGTTCCTCCCGGATGCGCCCTTGGCCGGTTTCCCTCAGATTTTAATGCGTTTGCCCTGATTTCTGTTTCCTTTCGCCTGAATCTGTGGTCAAAATCTGGCGCACACCACATACCAATATGAAGCCTTTCAATTCCCCGCGGGCGGCCGGCCCAGCCACGCTCTTGCTGCTCACGATCCAGTGCATCGTTTTGCCCGGTTCCGGCCCGGGCCAGACCTTTGACCAGCCGGACCGCGCCGAACCGGGCGACCCGATGATTCAGGCCTATCTCCGCCAGGAGGCCGAAAAGATCGAGGCCGATTTTCCCGGGACGATCAAATCGCCCCAGGACTGGATGGAGGGGCGGGCGCGCTTCCGCCAGGAGTACTTCGATATGCTGGGGCTTTGGCCGCTGCCGGAAAAGGGGCCGCTCGGGGCGGCGGTCACCCGGACCCTGGATCGGGGAGATTACGTGGTCGAGATGGTGCATTACCAGAGCCGGCCGGGGCTCTACGTGACGGGCAATCTTTATCGGCCGGCCAAGAGCCCGGCCGGTGAGCGGCTGCCGGCGATTCTGTATGTGTGCGGACACTCTTCGATGGGGCGGAACGGCAACAAGACGGCCTACCAATCGCACGGCATCTGGTTTGGGCGCCACGGCTATGTTTGCCTGGTGTTGGACAGTCTGGAGCTGGGGGAGTTGACCTGCACGCATCACGGCACTTACCGGGAGGGCCGCTGGTGGTGGCTCTCGCGCGGCTACACCCCCGCCGGCGTGGAATGCTGGAACGGAGTGCGCGGCATCGATTACCTCCAGGCCCGCCCGGAGGTCGATCCGGAGCGCATCGGGGTGACCGGGATTAGCGGGGGCGGAGCGGCCACGTTCTGGATAGCGGCGGCTGACGAGCGGGTCAAAGCAGCCGTGCCGGTCAGCGGTCTGAGCGACCTGCTGGCATACGTCCCCAGCCGCGTCATCAACGGCCATTGCGACTGCATGTTCCTCTACAACACCTACCAATGGCCCTGGGCGCTCATCCCCGGGCTCGTCGCCCCAAGACCGCTGCTGTTCGTCAACAGCGATGCCGATGACATCTTCCCGATGTACGGCAACGACCGAATCATCAACCGGCTCGAGCGGCTCTACAGCCTCTTCGGCGCGGGCGATTGCGTGGATGCCGTCGTCAGCATCGGCGGCCATGCCTACCGGCGGGACATCCGCCAGGCCGCCTTCCGGTTCATGAACACGCGCCTCAAGAACGACCCTCGCCCCGTCCTGGACAGCGAAGTAGATCTCGTCACCAACCCGCCCAACGAATTCCATCCCATTCCACCCGAGCAATTGCGTGTGTTCCCACTGGACTCCGATCTGCCCGCAGACGCCAGCAATGCCCGAACCGACCGCGAGTTCGTGCCCATGGCAAAACCGGAGCTGCCCCAACCAGGACAGTTCGGCGCCTGGAAAACGGAGCGGCTCGCCAGGCTCCGGCAACTCTCCTTTCATCATTTCCCCGATAGAATCCCCCCGGCCCGAGCCGTGGAAACCAACGCCGCGGGCATCGTTGGCCTGGAGACCGAGAGCCCCATCCGCATTCGATTGCGGGCGACGCGCCTGCCGAGCGGGCGCGCCGAGCGCGCCTGGCTCGTGGCAACGGGCTCGAGCGCCGATGACGCCCCGCCGGCATGGTTGGAGGGACTGGCCCGTGAGGGCGATGCGGTCTATGTCTGTGAACCCCGGGGCATCGGCAGCAGCCGTTGGACTCAAAAAAACCCGCCCAACTATGTGGCTCGCTCGCACTACCTGCTGGGGCGAACCGTCGACAGCGGCCGGGTATGGGACCTCGCCGCCGCCGCCCGTTATGTCCGGGCGCGCCACGATGAGCAGACCCCGGTTTTTCTGGCCGGCGAAGGCGCGGCAGCCGTCTGGTCGATTTATGCGGCCCTGCTCGAACCGGACATAGCCGGGGTCGCCCTCTCGCGCTTTCCAGCCTCCCATGCGGACAACGCGGCGCCGGAACTGCTCGGCGTACTGCGGGTGTGCGACGTGCCTCAAGCCCTGGGCCTGCTGGCGCCGCGCCCCGCCACGCTGGTCGCCCCCGCCCCCGATTGCCCGGACGCCGCCGCCCTCTACCGCGCCGCAGGCGTCCCGGAGAAGTTCATGGCCAAACAGTAGCCCGATCTGCCCAACGCATGGCCAAACAAGCGGCAACGGAGCCGCGGATATGAGAAAAGCCGAGGTTCAGCAGCAAGGGCGGTCGGCTGGCGCGCTCGAAGAAATGGATCGGCAGCATTATCGGTTCGCGTACGTGCCGGGCTATGCTGGCGAACCGGGCTCGCTCGCGCTTCCGGTTCGGCCCGGGCCTTACGAGTTCGACGGGCTCCCTCCCGCCTTCGAAGGCTTGCTGCCAGAGGGACAGCAACTGGAAGCCTTGCTGCGGCAGTACAAAGTGGACCGCCGCGATATGTTCACCCAACTGCTCCTGGTCGTCTGGGCCATTCATGGCCTGTTTGGTGGGCAGCAAGAGAGCAGAAAAAAAGTTCAATATTGGTGTTGACTTCAACACAACATTTGGTATATTTGGCTCATGATGCCAATCGGATTCGGAGCCAAGTTGCGTGAACTTCGGCAGGAGAAGGGGATGACACTTCGAGCGCTGGCTGAGGCGGCCGGGGTGGATTTTACGTATGTGTCCAAGATCGAGAACGACCGCGTTGAGTACCTGCCGGGGGCGGAAACGATTCGCGACCTGGCCCGAGCGCTTGAGGTTGACGCGATGGAATTGCTGCAGTTGGCTAACAAGCTGCCGCCTGAGCTTGCGAAGCTGGCGGGCAACGATAAGGCCCGGCGGTTCTTTCAACGGGCACAGGAAATTGCTTCGCCCAAGGATTGGGATGCTTTGCTTGACCTGCTGGAATCGCGACAATCGGCTCGGCGGGCGAACAAGGGAAAGGGACGTGGATGAGCTTTCAGTGGTCCATTTCGACTGACAGGCTGTTCCGTCGGTGCCAGAGGCAGTTCTTCTTTCGGGAGATAGCTGCGAACCACGCATCGAGGGACTGGCGGCGGGAGGCTTTTATCCTGAAGCAGTTGAAGACGCTGGAGCTCTGGCGGGGAACCGTCATCCACGAGGGCATCCAGCACTATGTTGTTCCGGCTCTGAAGAAGGGAGACCCGCTCAAATGGAAGGATCTGGCGGAGCAGAACGTTCGCCGCGCCAAGGAGCAGTTGGAGTTCTCGGCGGGGAGGCGGTACCGGGAACCGGGAATGGTGAAGGGGGAGCATGAAGACTTTTGCGCTCTGATTCCTCATGAAAACGGCCAGAGCGTCTCCGAGGAAGAATTTGAGGAGGTTTGCGCCGATATCCGAGTGGCCTATCAACGGCTGGCCGAGATTCCGGGTTTGTGGGGCGAACTGCTTGGGCGGAAGGATTGTCAGGCTGAGAAACAACTCTGGGTGAATTTCGATGATGTGCGAATCATGGTTCAGCTCGACTTGCTGTTCGAGCGTTCGCTGGACCACCCTACCATCATAGATTGGAAGTCTTATGAGATTGGCGGGGATACCGGCGCACGGCTACAAATGGTGCTGTACGGCTGGGCGTTGTGGGAGCGCAAGCTGTGGGCGGTTCGGTCGCCTGAGGACATTGAGTTGCTGGAATGCCAGGTTCAGGATGGGGTTATCGTCAAGCATGGATGTTCGCAGGAGGTTTTTGATGAGCTGGAGGACTACGTCTATCGGAGTGTGGACCGGATTTTTTCGCTTTGCCGGTCCAAGAAGCTTACCGAGGCTAAGATCGAGGATTTCGCTTTCACGGACAATTCGAACAATTGTGAGCACTGTGCGTTTCGGCAGCTTTGCGTAGAGAGGGCCTCGGGGCCCTCTTTGCGGGCTGAGGCCGCACAGGGCGTGGCCGTAAAGAGGAAGCGGGTGCGGCCGGCCGTTCAGCCGTCGTTCCTGTAGGAGAAAAGCTATGGAAGAGCATGTATTCAACCTATATCCGGTGGCAAACCAGCACGAGCTGGCATTCTCGTACCGGCTTGTCGAAGTTGAAGGGGACCTAGGGGCGGGATCAGACGATCCTGATTTGCCGTTGAAGAACCTGCACCTGTTGACCAAGCGGATCGCGTTTGGCCAGCAGGTTCCCGTCGCGATAGTCCAGGGCGGCGACAAGCCTGTGCTGGCTGTTGCGGCGGACCGGCCGTTTGAGCGGCGTGATTATCAACTCACGCCGCATGTGGTCAGCCTCCGGCCAAAGGATGAGGTGCATCAAGTGCGTTTTGCGGGGGGTGATGGGTCGGCGCTCGGAATTGCGTTCTCGTTCTTGGCGTGGGAAGTCCGAGGCCACCTTTTTAAACGCCGGGATCTTTGGCAGAGCGGGCCGAACACGTTCTTCAGTAAAAAGCCGGTGAATGCGCAGGACCCGGGGCGGCAGTTCCACATCTATGGCGGCTTCAGCCCGCGGTTTCTGCTTATTGACGGGGTGCTGCATGTGGCGGTGCCGGTGCAGTACTTTTATACGGATGCGAAGTGGGCGGACAGGGCTTTCAGCGAGCGGGATCTCCAGCGGCTTGGGGGGCGGCGAATGCTCTACCATTTCGGCCAGCAAGTTTATCCAGTCAAGTTCCAGCGCCGGACGGGGAAGACGATTAAGGAGCAGACGTTTTGCTCTGACGATGGCAAGGTCAATTCAAACGTCTTCGATTGGACTGTTAGCAAAGCTGGCGCGGAACCTTGTGGGCGGCGCCTGGAGCCCGGCTCAGCGGCCATTCGTTATAAGAATATTGGAAACGATAAGGAGAGGTTTGGGGCGCGGTCCTTGTGCAAATTGATTCTGCACAATGAAGATCCGCGGGTGGCATCGTCCAGAAGGGAGCATCAGAGGACGCCGCAAGAGCGCATTGATGCTGCTACCGCAATTGTGACGAAGTATCTGACGGGGCTGCGTTTGGGGGATGTGGAGTTGAAGATCAGTCCGACGGCTCGGAAACGGCAGGGAAAGCGGTTCGGGTATCCTGCCATCCGGCTGGGGAACGGCCGGGTGCTGCGCGTTGGCCGGAACTCGAAAGACGGGGAGATACCCCTGGAAGAACTTGGGCGCACGCGGGGGCTTTTGCTGGAAGATAAGAGTGTTGGCCTCGCCGTTCTTTCGGACTTGGTCGATCAGGTGTTGATCGTTCCGCGCTCGCTAGGAATACCGATTGCGAATGACCTAAAGGCCCGGATCGAGGCGATGGTGTCGGCGCTGATCAGGAAACCGTACACGATGCAACTGGTTCGTTACAGTGACGAGAGCAAGCGCACTTTGAAGGACCAGGTGGATTCGGTCGTGGCATCGCTGAACGAGAGTTCTTTTGAAGGGGGACGGGGGGTGCTGGTGCTTCCGGCGCGGGCGCAGTCGGACCTGCACAACTATATAAAGAAAAAACTGCGAAAACGGGTGCAGTTCCAGTGCATGTCCACGGAGAAACTGTGCAGTTTTTACAGGGTGGATGGAAACCCCGGGAACGGGAAGGCTCAGAGCGTGCAGGTACCCTCTGAGGGGCGGCTGCGGAGTTATCTCTTCAACATGGCGATGGGGTTGATGATTGTGAACCGGCAGTGGCCGTGGGTTTTGGAAAAGGAGACGCATTATGACGCGTATATCGGGCTGGATGTGCTCGACCACACGGCCGCTTTTACCTTCTTCTATGACGGGGGCCGGGTGTGCGCAATGAGGGATCAAGAATCGAGCCACAAGGAGAAGCTCCCGCGAGGACTAGTCTGCAAGCTGGTTTGTGAAGGGCTGAAAGAGGACCTGCCTGATCTGGACCAGGAGCCACGTTCGCTGGTGCTGCGGCGAGACGGGCGGTTGTACGAGTCTGAGTGGCTGGGCTTCAATGACGCGGTCAAGAAGCTGGTGGATGAGGGGTTGCTGCCGAGGGATATTCTGGTCGGCGCGGTCGAGGTGCCGAAACACCGCTCCTATGGCGTGCGGCTCGCGCTTTCCACGTCGTCCGGTTTGGAGAACCCCACGCTGGGTTCGTGGGAGGTGTTCTCGAAGACTGAGGGGATTGTTTGCACGACCGGCTGGCCTTTCAACATCCCTGGCACAGTTGAGCCTCTGGTGATCCTGCTGGCTCGCGGAAACCTGGATTTGGTAAAGATTTTGGAAGACACCTTCCGTATGGCGCAACTATGCTGGCCGACACCGACGGGGTGCATGCGGCTGCCGGTGGACCTGAAGCTTTGTGACGAGCACTTGCGGGCCTGTGCCGGAAGAGCCGATGAGGACAAGGCGCTTTTCGGAGAGTCCGAGGAGGAGGAGGACGAACCGCTGCTTACCGCAGCTAAATAGGAGTTTGATCCATGAGCGAGCTATCTATTATTGCGCACGATTACGCTTTGAACGCGGAGTTCGCGCGGAAATTCAACGACGCCGTTTTGACGCTTAAGCGGCGGTATTTATTGGGCCGGCTCGGCAAGGGAGAAACCGACGAGACGGTTAAAGAGGCCCGTCTCGACCTGAGGTCTTTATTGGGTTCGCTGGTCGCGGCCCTACAGGACGAGGGCAAGCCGTGGACCGCTGACCAAGCGCAGGTGCCGGCGGACGTGCTGGAGCGGTTGCGCAAGCGTGTGAAAGGCGAGCTGCAGGAAACGATTGTCGAACTCCGCGGGGTGGTAGATGACCTGGCCAAAGGCGCGGCCCTCCGCGGACCGGCGTTCAGGGTTCTGGACGTTGTTTGCGAAGCAGCAGACGCGACCGCCTCCGCGGCCTTTCGCCGGCTGCGCCGGATCTGATGCCGAGCCTGCTCCAAAAATTGTTGTTGGACCTGAAGCGCCGGGGTAATTGGATCCTGGGCGAGCTGGCCGCCGTGGAGAAGGGGCTGCCGGCGGATTTCAACACGCACCGGAAAGGGGTGGCTCAGCGGCTGACCCGGGCTGTTGCCTTGGTTGAACGTATGCTCTGCGACCCGGACCTGGCCGACCCGAAGCTTGAGCCGAACTTCTTCATGGACTTCAAGCGTGTTTCCGAGTTGATCGTGAGCGTCGAAGATACGTCGCTCTTGATCCTCAAGCGTTGTTCGCCTGAGGACCGATTTCTGACCTCGCTTCTTGGGCAGATTTGCCGGGAGGTCGGCTATAAGGATCCGCCGCCGTTGTGCGGCGCGCTCAGCTTTCAGTATTTTCAAGCGTTGATGGAGACGGACATCGTAATGACTCCACAGGGACAGGCATCGGAGTTGTTGGCGCTGCCTGATCTTTACCACGAGTTGGCTCATTTTGTTGTTTTTCGACAACGACCGGCCCTTGAGGTGCCGGTGCTGGCGATCATCCACAAGTACTTTGCGGACGTGGTTCGCAAGGGTCGCCAGCAGGGTTTGCCGCAGGCTACAATGGATGCTATCGGGAAGAGCTCCGCGCTGTGGACGTCCCTCTGGCACGTTGAGTTTGCGTGCGACATGGTTGCGACGTACTGGTGCGGCCCAGCGTACGGCCTGGCAAACTTACGGCTCAGCGCAATCCGTGGCGATCCATACCAGGACAGCGGCACTCATCCCGCTGACGATGCGCGAAAGACGGGGATTGAGTGCATTCTAAAATTGGCCGGTGGGACCGTGGCGGCCAACGAAATTGACCGGATGTGGCAGGACTTAAAGCGGCTTTCGCCTTCTATTCCGCCGGCAGGGTACGTGAAGCGATACCCCACACAACTGTTGGAGCAGGTTGCGCAGTGCGTGTACCAAGGGTGTGCCGGCTTGGGGTTCCAACGTTTCTCTCAACATCAGTCTGAAAGCGCCATTGTGGGAACCGCGATCGCTCAGGCGTGGGAAGCGTTTCAACGGGACGCGGCCACGTTTGCGGCGTACGAGGCCTCGGCGATCCAAGCGCTCAGGAGCAGGCTGATGTGGCCGTGACGAGCCGTCAAGAAACGGCCTTTACAATCTGGCCGGCTTGGAGCCGGCACGATTGCCCAATGGTTGGCATGTCCGGACTGTCGTTTGTAACGTGTTGCTTCGGCAAACCTGCGTAGAGCGTAAAAATCCCGGCCTTGCCCCGGGGGCGTGCCGAGGCACCTATCGTCCGCACCGCCTGCCAGGCTCATCACCGGCTGGCCAAAGGCCCGTGGCGCGCCAAGACGGCCAGGCGAAGTCATCCATGGCACCCGCTCGGAAAAAGGCTTGGAGAACCACAGTGTGCGGCGCAGCCTCTTTGGAACCGCCCGCCGCCAGCGCCGGAAGGCGCACCAGTTCTTCTTGGACTTGTTCAACAAAGACACTGCCCAAGCCCAAGCCGCTCTCTGCCGCAAGCCTTTGAAAGGCAAGACGCGACCGCCGAAGCGACGCCAACCAAGCACCTCGCGCGGACTACGAGCTAAACGGTTACATCTTCACCGGCGGCTTCCTGGCAGGCGGTTGGTTCCCCTGGCGCTACTGGACGGGTTTGACTTTGTAAAAGCGGCGGCCAGTGGAGGAAGTCCCCGGATCGAGGATTTGCGCCTCGGCCTGGCCGGCGAGCACCGGGGTTTCGAGCAAGAGCCAGGTGCGCAGGTCGTCCGAGTAAAGGGCGCGATAGCGTTCGGCGGGTTGGGCTTGCCACTGGAGGCGGACGCCGTTGGCGCCCAACAAGGGAGGCTGAAGGCGCAACGCATTGGTTGCGGAGAGGTTGGGGCCGGAGAAAATAGTGACGGGGTCCGTGAAACTTCCGACCCAGGCGGGCGAGGGCGGGCAGTTGGCGCCGGCCAGGAGATTCGTCCAGGTCTCATCCGTGAGCCGGTCAGCCATGGGCCATTTGAATTCGTAGGCGGAAAAGACCGGCCCAGCGCCCAGGACGATTTGTCCGCCGGGGATTTCGTAGGCGGCAACGACGAGCTTGACATAGCCTACCCCCTCCTCCAGGACGCTGCTGGTGTTCGGATCGGTGTGGACGTCCGCGACGAGGGTTGTGGAGGCGGCTTGCGGGACGGAGAGGCCGGTCTGGAGCGGGGCCAAGACCTGGTCAAAGCTGCTGATGTACGCGCCGTCGTCGACGGTGGGGCCTTGGCCTTGGAGTTCAGCGACCGAGATGGCGGTCAGGTGGCCGAGCACGTCTTGGAGGAGGTCAAGCCGCATGGATTGCGTCGAGTCCAGCAGGTTCAGGCTCGCCAGGCCGGTGCTGGTCATTTGGGTCAGGGCGCGGAGCCGATTGTAAAACTCAGGCACCGGCTCGACATAGCCGCGGTCGATCACAGCGCGAATCGGGGTGTAACTCTGCTTGGCGTACAAGATCGTGTCGTGGCGCAACTCCGCCCAGGAAGCCAGGGCGGTCATGAGTTGTTTGTCCTGCCAGGCGGCGGTTTGCATGAAAGCGGGATAGCCGGGGCCACAAGGCTGGAGCAAGGGCTGGAGCGAGTAGAGCCAGCCCCAGTAGAGGTTCCGGGTCCAGTCCTGGGTGCCGAAGGCTGCGAACTGGCGGATTAGCGCGTTGAGGCTTTGGTCGTAGTTTGTGTAATCGGTGTCGCCGTCGCGATCCAGGATGTCCAGCGCCCGCTCTGAGCCGAGCACGACCATCACATCCAGGCCCCGGGGAAAACCACGGATTGGGCCGGCGAGCGTCCGCACGAGGGTGAAGGGGTTGCCGCTCCCTGTATAAGGGCCGGCCACGGGGAAGACCAGTTGCTGCATCATGTAGGAATCCGGGACAAAGCGTTGGCCCATGAGGCGCATCCCCTTGGTCTGGTCCAGGACGTTGTCAAGGTCGGCGGCGGTGGCGTCGGGCGGGAGCGAGCAATTGCCGGTGCCGCCGTAGATTTGCGGGTTAGGCATGGCGGCCAGGGCCTTGCGCAGGGCAAGGAAGGTGGCGTCATCGGTCAGCGCCTGTACGGTGACTTGAGCGCCAAAAACCTGTTCGAGGGCCACCTTGTCATCATAAGGAGTCAGGTCGTCGGCCACGCCGACAAAGAAAGCGGTCACCGCATAGACCCGGTTCCAAATATCGGCGATGTCCTGCCCGGCGTTCTGCAGTTGGTCCAAGTCCAGCGTGAAAAGCGCGCCGGCGAGGGTTTGGATGCGCGCCTCGGCCACCGAAACCAGGGCTTGGCCGGGGACCTGGCCTCCTTTGAGCAGGAACGCCATCTGGCCGTACCACATCATGGCTTGGAAATACTCCCGGAGCTCTTGGCTGGTGGTGTAGTGGCCGCGCGGTATGAACTGGCTATAATCGACCGCGTAATTAAAAAGCGGGCTTTGCGCGAAGCCGGCATGGGTCTCGATGTTGGTCAGTTCGGCCTGGACGACGTCGGCAACGGGAGCCGGCACTGCGACGGCCTCTCCCAGCAAGCTCAGCGCCACGCTG
>Ga0187849_1003151_pt1 | contig 14830 bp, 12 predicted proteins | sample June2016WEW_4_10_2_FD_132412 | JGI IMG/M metagenome (GOLD analysis project Ga0187849, IMG submission 132412) | Peatland microbial communities from SPRUCE experiment site at the Marcell Experimental Forest, Minnesota, USA - June2016WEW_4_100 | ecosystem: Environmental > Terrestrial > Soil >... | reverse complement strand
CCTCGCCTCCAGATCCGGCGTTATCTGGTCTGCAGGAAGCAACACTGTAAGTTTAATCTCCTCTGCTGATGGATGGCTGTACAACTCATCGACGACGTAATCCATACCTGTTTTGAAACTGTATGGTTGGTAGTAGTCAGAAAACGGTGAAATATTCGGGTCATCAAAGAGATGGTTGATATCGTGAAGCCGCAGCGTCGTCTCATACACCTTCTTGTTCTTCATAACGGTTCATTCCTCGTTGTATCGTCGGTACCTATTCCTTCTCCCGTTAGGTCCGGAGTCGGATCAATTATTGCGTCTGCAAGAGCTTTTCTCGTGCAGCAAAGCGGGCGTTTCCAGCCCACAAAATTGTGGTATATTTTGGCTTGGTTTAAATCCACTCACCAATCGCATGTTCAGCGTTAGCGTTCCATAACAAATTTCATAGATTCGCGAGCCCTTGCCCGTGCATCTCTCTTATAGATTCGGGAATTTCGAGACACAGATATTGGAAAAAGTACGCTTCACGCTGCCTTTCGACAAAAAGGGGGCATAATCAGTCCTATTCCACCTGCGTGAATGCCGTGACTCCATACGCCTGCAGCAGCGCCGTGATCTTAAGCGTTCGTCGATACGCCGCAGACGTCAGCGTTGAGAACTCGCCTACGCCATGCGGATGCCCCACGCAGCGCAGGACAGATGCTTCAACGCCTGCATCCCAGAGCCGACGACCATACACCTCGCCGCCATCGCGCAGGGGGTCACACTCAGCCGTAAAGATGAGTGCGGGGGGCAAATTCGACAGATCTTCCGCGTACAGCGGCGACCCGTATTGGGTGGTCGCGTCCTCGATATTGGGGAAATAGAGCTTGTTCGCTTCTTTCAGGTTGCTTGCCTCCATCCCCCACCTGTGCCCGAACTCCTGCACCGAGGGGAAAATGAGCGCCGTATCCATTTCCGGGTCGACCAGCACCTGAAAAATAATCGTGGGACCGGCACGATCCCTCGCCATCAACGTAGTCGTTGCCGCAAGGTTGCCCCCGGCGCTTTCGCCCTCGATCGAGATCCGCGCGGCATCGATGCCAAGGTCTGCTGCATGCTCGGCCATCCAGGATAGCGAGGCGTAGCATTGTTCGACCTGTGTGGGCCATCTTACCTGCGGAGCTAGCCCGTAATCAACTGACACGACAACGCACCGGGCCCGAGCAGCCACGTCCTGACATACCTTATCAAAGTGGTTAGCGTGCAACAGCCAAAAGGCGCCACCGTGGATGTAGAGATGACCCGGGAAAGGCGGCGAGCCGTTCGGCATATAGACGCGAACGCCGAGTTGTTGGTCTGCAAACGGTATCCTCACATCCCGGACGGACTTGATTGTAGGCGCGTCAGCCATCAACGTCAGTCGGTCTCTCGCGAACCATCGGTGAAACTCGTCTCGCAGTTTCGGAATCGAGCGAGACCAGTCCGTCGACGTTTCATTAGCCTCGTCGACGAGGGATACGAATGCAGGATGGACACGTGCTTGGTGCCCTGGCAAATTGTGCTTCATAATCGACATTCCCCCTTCTTCACAAGTGTGAGTCACGACCTAGGTTATATAGAACACGAAGAGCGCATTCCTATCAGCTCGCGGCTTACGCTAGTAGGCTTTTGTTCTGCGCTGCGGTGTGTACGATCTGCACGATCCGTTTTTGTCGTGTTTCGAGACGCCTAGCACTCGCAAGGTACCTCAATAGCTGTTTCTTGTTTGACGCGCTGAACGCAGCGAAGTTCTGTCTTGCGGCTTTGTTGTCGGCAAACGCCGCTTCGAGGTCGGACGGAATGGTGAGCTGTTCTACCGCGTCATACATATCCCACGACCCGTCTATTTTCGCTGCCTCGACGACTGCTAAGCCTGCCTCGGCCATTAACCCCCCCTTGATGAGTCGCGCCACCCGTTCTTTGTTGCTTCGTGACCACGGGCTCCTTGGCTTTCGAGGGGAGAGATAAAGCATTGCCCGCTCAGCGTTGAGTGCGCGAGTACGGCTGTCTATCCACCCGAAGCTCACGGCTTCGTTAACGATGTCGTCATACGAAAGGCGTCGTTTGCCTGCGACCGCTTTGTCATAGACCAACCACACGCCGCGAGAGGCCGCGTGATTCTGCACAAGCCATTGACGCCACGTCGCGCGGTCTGCGGCGTAGTATTGATCTGCATCGTTTGAAGAAGCCTCAGGCACAGGACGTTTGTGGGCTTCGATCGTATATCAAACTACATGTTGGCGGCCGCTTACGCTGTTGCCGCTAGAGCTAGCACTTTGTCGTCACGCGTTTATGACATCGCCTTGACATGGCGGAGATCGCCGGTTCGAATCCGGCCGAGCCCATCGTTCTTTTGGGGTGCTTTTGTCGATTAGACCGCATTTTGGCGATGAATTGGCTTGATCGTTATCATCGAAACATTCGACTGAATTAGCTAAATTAGCTAAATGTGGTGAAACAAAAAAACCCCGAATGCCATCAATTTGCATCTCGTAGACATTTACAGTTTGACCTGCTAGCTCTTTGAGGTCTCGTGGCAAGCGAATGATTGGATAAGAAAACGTGGGATTACGCGACTGAAGTGAGATTTTTGTAGTGAATATTTTTTTCATAATTTGCAGCTCCTCGAGCTAATATCGTCAGTCTGTTACATCTTGATTTCTACTTGATACACAGCGGTGAGACTCTTCACGTTTTACGTCAGCTAGGAAAAGAAAGCTAATTTGAGCTTAAAACTACGAAATGAGAAACTAGGTGACTGTTAGCAGGTTGCTCTAAGAAACCTGAATCATGTTTGAACAATAACGGTCACTTTCTGCACGTTCTCAGTTGGGCTATCACCTGCGTTCACGACTGCTCATACGCCCAGCCGTATTCGCGGCACTGGTGTATTTGAATCTGTATCCGTTTGATGATCCAACGCACCTGCTGGCGTGCGTAGTCCGGAAACCAAGCTTCGTGCACTCGGTCTTGTAGGTACTGATAGGCTTCCCAACTGCTTGAGCACTTCCGTAAAAGTTTTTCGGCTGCCATATCCGCGTAATCGTTCTTGTAGTCAGCTAGTTCCAGTAGGAGCTCATCGACTTCTGAGCAATCATTGTGCATGGCATAGCGTAGTACGACGTGGCTTGAATAACAATTGACGAAGAGCGGCGCGGAAGTGGTCTTGGGATAGTTTGACCACAATGCTTAGCGCACAACTCGATACGCTGTGCGCGATGACGAATATAAAAAAAACGTCGACCGTTTTCGATGCGTCGTTGATTTGCTAGATGATTCTATAGCCTTTGTGCCCTATTTTTATCCGGTAGGGCTCTTTACCTTCCTTCTTGTATTTTTTTTGTCGCAAATTCGTTTCGTTTGAGATAAGTGGGAGCGCCGTCATAATCTTCAAACAGAGGTTCACTTCATATTGGCTCTTATCATCATCAGCCATTCCATCAGCTGCCAAGAATATCGGTAGAGCTGATTAGGACCGGGAGGAAGAAAAAGCGGAGGCACGTTTTTAAGAAACCACATTATCCTGAGTGCTTGTTCAGGATGTAGATCATAGTACGATTTGCTATCCACGGTGACAGTCTGCGAAGTCGTCGCCGTCGCGCCTTTGTTATCGGTTATTATCAGTTTAACGGTGTAAGTCCCTCCTTTTTGGTAAAAGTGGGTTACTCGGGTCGCTGAAGTATCGACTTTGTTTACTGCGCTGCTTGGGTCACCAAAATCCCACGAGTATTTTGCAATGTACCCCCCGGGGGCTTTTGAACTGCTCGCATCAAATGTTATTAGGTCAAGTCTTAGCGGGTGCGCGGGTGAGTAAGTGAATGAAGTGGTGAGCGGTTGTGCCGGGAGCACTGTCACGCCGACGACGTTGTTGCTTGCATGCTCCCACCACGATTCGCCGTCGCCCGGAAAAACAACTTGGTAGCCCACAACGGTCGCCGAACCCTCACTTAGCGTAAACTGATAATTGCCGTTTATATCCGTACTGCCGTCGCGAATCTCCTTATCCCACCGCTGCAGTGCGATTTTTGCGTTTGGTACTGAAGTGCCAGTAACTGGGTTTTTCAACGTTCCACTTATTATGAAACTGCTGCCAACGGCGACTATCTGATGCAATGGAGAGGTTGTGAAGGTGAACGGAAGAACAACTTGGTTGATGCTCGGCGAGACGGTTCTCGTGAAGGTGGCGTCGCCGGGAAAGAGGACGTAATAAGCATAATCATTCGACGCGTGCTCGCTCAGTGTAAACTGATAGTTGCCGTTTACGTCGGTTCTACCGGACGACACAGTCTCACAGACGCCGTAAGTTTCCGTCCATCTTTGGAGCGTGATGTCCCGGTTGGCGATAGGAACACCCGTTTCATTGGCAAGGTGTCCGCTGACGATGAAGTTCTGTCCGTATACGACAGTCATAGGCGCGACGTCGATGGAACTCGGCGCAGTGGCAGATTTGATAGTTATGGCACCTGCGCCTGGCCTAATCCCATTATCGCCTACCGGGTAGCCATTGACGCCCGGCGTCACGGTTCGATATAGGCCAGTCTCGGGTATGGCAAAATTCTGTTGGATTTGCGTGAGCGTGAATTGGTATGTCCCGGCTGTATTGGTGCGCGTAGTCGCAACATCTATATAATCGTTAGTAGGTCTTCCCCCTCCTTCTTGTAGTGTGATTTGACGATTAGCAAGGGGGGCACCGGTAATAGGGTTTGTGAGCTGCCCACTGACTTGGAAATCCTGTCCTGTATATGCGACCTGATTAAGTGGAGTAAACGTCAGCTTGAGTGGCATTATCGTGACCCCGACAATGTTACTCGTGGTTGCGGGTAGACCGTTGTCTCCTGCAAAAGCCACTTGATATAAATTCACACTTGTCGACGGAAAATCCGTTGTGGACTTCACGTCGAGGATAAATTGGTATTTACCATTTCCGTCCGTCGCCGTTTTTGTGAGGCTGATGAGAGTTGGTGCCCATTGCTGAAGCTCCACCTGCCTATTGGCGATCGGCCCTGCCGCATTAGAAAGCTGTCCACGTATCGCAAAATTCTGCTCGTACGTCACTGCAGTCGGATCTAGTGAAGCTGTGAGCCTTGTGTCCACGGCAGTTGATGCGCTCTGCGCATCAACTGGTTTTAAGACGTCACTTTGAGCGGTGACACTGACAACTTCCACAACGGACAGTAGTACAAGAGCTACGAGTGATGCCCCAATTAATTCCTTTTTCATATTAACGCGCCTCGGCAAAAGCGCTTTCAAGCGGAATGAAATCGGTTGCATCTGACGTTAAGACGCAACAGATTGTTATTAGCCTTATCTTTATAAGCGTTGCGTTATTTTGACGTAGCACGACGCTGAACGTCAAAACGATACGTTTGCATGCACATCTTGCAGGTCCTGATCATTGAACCTTCAAATAGACTGTTGTCGCATTGATGTTGGAATGTCCCAACACCCGCTATCGGTGCCTATGTCAATTCCTACCGCGCGCTGTTTATGGCAACTGTCTATCTTAGTGTATGCATGAGGTCACACGGCCTAATATGAAGGAGCTCATCTACCCTTATGCCAGCCTGCCAGAGGACTTTCAAAAGCAGGTAGTTCCGCAGGCTCCGTGCACAAGCAGCTTAGATAACTTTGTTTGTCACGGGACCATTTATCTATTAAAGGTCGATTAACACTCACCCCCTCAAATAATGACCAATTTGACACTATTATCACCGTGAGAAAAAAGCTATCAAACTATTGTGTAGGGTGGGTCATGCAAAAAACACAAAAGTGTCAAAAGAACGAGACAGGTATTTGGCAACAATAAAGGGATCTAGAACACCTTTAAGTGCTATCCACCGCCCACGAAGGGTGAAAACGGCGAGTGAGAGAAGCAAAAAAGACGCTTGAGCGCGGGGAGGGGAGGCCAGCAGTACGGATGGCATTTGGACTGCTGGCCTCTCCTATGCGCGGTTCTTATAGCTCTTGTAGCGCGCTACTACAGGCAGGCGACGGCCTTACATGCCGCCGATGGACGTCCAGTCTGACCACGGGCCGATATAGTAGCCGCTGAAATACCACTTCCACCAGAGGGCGTTGTCTCCGCCGCGCACAAAGACGTCGAGATACGGGTAGTAGTTAGGCCCCTCCCACGTAGCTCCTGGCGACGACGTCAGGTACCCGCCGAGGGATTGCCAGCCGGACCACCCAGACCCTGATATGGTGTCCTGCCTTAGCCAGAGGGCGCCATCCATGCCTTTGACAAAGACGTCGAGAACTTCGTAGTTTATGTATCCAATTGCTGCCGCCGGTGCTGTGCCTGGAGCGATCCGCCCGCCAAGAGAGACCCAGGGCCACCAACCAAGGTCTGTAGAGTTCCTCTGGACGTTGTGCTCCCTCAGCCAGAGGGCGCCGTCGCCGCCGCGGACAAAGACACCATCTCCCCACGAGTCCACAGCTGGTGACGACGTCAGGTACCCGCCGAGGGATTGCCACGGTTGAATGCCCGTTTCGTTGCTATATTGGTACCAGAGCTGGTGATCCGTGCCGGCGACAAACCAGTAGAGCTGTTGTTGAATAGTGCTGTCGGCGGTGTAGTAATAGCCGTACGTAGCCGGGCCGGTGCCTGCGAGGAGTTGCCCGCCTATATAGCGCCAAGCGTTCCAACTGCTGCCTGCGTCTGTGGTATTGATCGACCAGAGGGCGCCGTCGGCGCCGCGGACAAACACGTCAATCATTAGATTTGTCTCATATACAGGCGCGCTAACGGCGGCAGGATCTGACGTCAAAACCCCACCTAGGGACGTCCATGCTGACCAGCCCGCAACGTCAGTCCAGTTCTTCCACCAGAGGGAGTTGTCGGTACCTCTTACGAAGAGGTAAACGTTATTTGCGCCGAGCGAGACCACGGCAGGCGCGCCGGCGATGCCAACACCGGCGCCGACAACGCGAGCGCCGCCCAGAGGGGGGGCACCGGTTTGGACGTTTGCCCTGCTTACGCCCGCTGCACTTGCGGTCAGCGGGCTCACGCAGACCGCACACATCGCCGCGACCATGATCGTTGCTACGGCGACACTTATCACACTCCGTCTTTTCATAGCTATTATCACCTCGGTCCCGGCAGGGGGCTTACCGTGCGCGCGAATCAGCGCCCACGTCCACCTGCCTGCTAACAGGTTCGCTTTATTTTTGTTAAAACGTGTATAAGTGTGCCTATATACGATAAAGGTTAGCGTGACACCTGCATGTTACAACCTGTTCCGGTGTGTCGCGAGTGTTGTGCCCCACCTTAAGCGCTATTCAAGTCTCAGTTTAGTCGCGCCCGGCTAATCATAACGATTAAGTGTCCATCGCCGATCTCATCCAACACTATGCTAGCTGCTGAACATTACCCGAACCTTTTTGCTGATTTTGCACTGCCAAGACAGAAGCTGTTGGAGATTCACCGCTCCACCATTTCCCTCCACAGTGCAAAAGCCAACTACAATTATCCAACGATTCGGTTGCCTCATTATCTTTCGCAGCTCGCAGGGATGCCAACCCGCATCTATCAAACGGTGTATGAAGGGGCGCTTGCCTTCCTTGTCGTTATCTCATCGACTCGCAAAGCCGCAAAACAAAGCGTTCAGAAATCAGAACAAAGTCAAAATACGCGCAAAATCCCCCGTCTTGACATGGCGGAGATCGCCGGTTCGAATCCGGCCGAGCCCATCAATTTTTTGAGTATCGGTAACGACAGGGGCTTCTTTTTCAATCAGGGCCCTTAATTCCTTCGTTTCTTGTTCCAGCACTGAAATTCGAGCCGAAAACTCAGATTCTGTGTTTTGTTTTATAATTGGTTTTATAACCTTCTCTTTTTCTTCTGTCTCATCAAAAACTAAGACAATAGTTCTTTGACCTTCTTGCCAGGACTCATAAATGTGGGCTATCTTGCCTATAGTCTCTTTGTATTCTTGAGGGAGTCGAAGCAGTGGATATGTCAAGTGAGGTTTAGGATTTAGCTTGCTAATCTTTGATTCTCCTACGTAGCGCATAAACTCACCTTAGTATAAGCTTGCTTAAGTCAATCCTATTATAGTCATTGCTTGCCAAATAGCCGTTGATTTGTTTCGCAGCTTCGAAAGTGAGTCATCTCGGCACGACTAGCACAGTTGCTGCGCTAAACTCGTTCAAAAGGTCGTGGACTAATAGTGAAACGTGGGTCAATAGGATAGAACACTCCTGTGAAACAACATTAGTCTTCAGAATAAATCTTTCTTAGACAACTTAGCAGTCCACGGATATTCTTCGGCTATTAAGCTTTTTATACACTCTAACTCAATTATGAGAACAATGATGCAACTTGTAGCGTTTTACAGGGGAGATGAAAAATATGTATTTAAAGGTAAACGATGAAGAAGTCGCCTTTAAAGTAACTCAGCGATCAACGTTTGTTTCGAAGCACAGCGGCAAGACCTTGGAAAAAATCACAGCGGAGATTACCGTGCGTGAGAAGCAATCTCACGATTTCTTGCTTGAAATGTGGAACAAAGCAAGCGAGGAGGGGATCAGTTCCACAGACGGTCAAGGCAACGTAGAAAAAACCTGGATAATTGCGCAAGGCAATTTAAAACCTTCATTTACTTATTCTTACCAGGAGTCTAACAAGGTGAAAACCGACGAGTGGTATCTGCACACTTTTGAACTCGAAGAATACGAAGAACTTCTCTTGACAAAATTGACTCTTGATGCGCTAACATTAAAGCCCTATTCATACAACGAAGGCTTGTTCGATGATAAGTTAGTTGCTTTCGCAAAGATAGCCGCAGCGAAGACCCAGGAAGCTAAACTTAGGAAATTATTGACGAAGAGTGAAGACATTTCTGTGAAAAGATACGGCATTAGTGAAGAACCTAAGAAGATGAAAATCTTCGATTATCAATGGTCACAGGGTGACGATCGAAACAAGTATTATCTCGCCCTGTGGGAAGGTGTCTCAGGTGACTTGCCCAGAAAAGGCTTTGGAAGCATGACTAAGTTGAGCGCTCCGATTGTTTCTGAAATAATAAAAAATGTTGTGGAGGATAGACAAATCATGATCTTAGCAAACCTTCGGCATATCGCCGCGCAAAATAAAGAGACTATCGATAGATTGATTGAAATACTGAACCGAAAAAGTGTATTGGTGCCAAACGACGTTGAGTCGCTATATACAACAGTTCAAAAAAACATTCCAGAAACGAAATTTGACTTTTCCCGTGTTCCTGATATAGATGATTTCCATTGAAAGCATTTTCCTATCCAAGCTGGCACAGCTAGCCTCTTAGACCTATAGTCTGCAAAGGAGGGAGGAAGCGTAAGAGGGTGAGGGGAAAAGAGTGGCAACGACGACACTAGTTTGATTTTGAAGATTCTTCGCGGTCTATCGCTTTTTGAACAGCGACCGCTTTCTGTCCTATCTCTTTTACAAAACTATCCATCACATACGGCTGCAACAGACTTTCAAAATCAGGTTCCGAAGTTAACAAGCATACTGTGACATAATTTAAAAAGAATGCCGTATTTTGAAGGGGATCAGCAAGTCCAACGTTGCTACCGCGACAAAGTGGGGTATCTTGCGACTCAGCTGGTAATCCTAAACGATAAAAGCCTCGTGAAAGACCGTGTGACGCTGCTGATGCTAGATTGTAATAAGGAATCCAATGACCTAGGCCGACGTGTTCCGCCAAAGCCCTGAACCATTGTTTTTGTAATATAGACGTCGGTATCCAGTCCCAATCTTTGTCTCCAAATCCATCAGTGTATCTTTTACACACATTTTCCTTTCTTCTTTCGATTTTTTCAAATTCTTCTTTTTTGAAAAGAGGTTGTCTAAGTCGTTCACAATACGCCTGATAGTCTATCGCATCTCTATACTTTCTTACTTCCTGATGGTCTAAATATCTCTGAGAGACTTCATTGTCGTTATCTTTCAAGAAAAAAGAGATTGCACCTAGCTCACACAAAGTTCTCCATCTGGCATTAGCACCATCTGCATACCCTGCCTTTAGAAGAACAAGAATTTCGTTAGATATCTGGCAAGCCCTTTGGTGAATTTTCAATAGGGCTGCAAATTTGGCTACGTTCGTTTCATCAACAACTTTAGCCAATTTATCCCTGTGATTTTCACCGTATGTCATAGAAAGTCCAATTAAGCATTCTAATAAATCTAGAGGTTCTTCCCACCGCATATACAGTCTCTCTTCAAATCCTCTTTGACCTTCCCTTTCCTGATCTAGCATCGCCTTGGCGCTCTCTTTGAGCTTTTTCACCATAGGTTTTGATATTTCTGGCAGAGCTTTCAAAAGATTGTCAAAAGGCTTGTCGAAATCTTCAATGGTTGGGAGACACTTTTTGTCTTCAACATAAGCCATTAACGCTCCTGCTGTCAGAATAGGATTAAGATCTGCATCAGACTCCCATGTTTCTTTGATCTCTTCTCTTTTTTCTTCTAGGCATTTTTTCGCTTTTTCAATGTCAACTTCTCGTTCAACCTCAGATATAAGTCGAAATGCGGCCGGAAAATCGTTTTTGACTGCAGCTTTGAAACTATCGTAAAAAACCTGATCAACTAATGGCCCTCCAGATGTCTCGAATAACGCCGTTTTTACGTCTTTTTGTATGTTGCTGTATTTGCGTTTGATTTTCGCAGCATAATCGCTAGATAGCCCACACTCGCGTAGATTTTCGGCATTCAAATTTGAAAAGAAGTTGTGGATCAAATTACCGTAAAAAAAACTGTCAAGCGAATAAGAAAAATACAGCGTTAAGAATCCCTTCGTATTAGAATCGCTGTTGTGAATGCGCTCTGTTATCTTTGAAACTAGCTCATCAAGTTTGTCACACAACTGGTCGCTCATGATTTTCCAAGATACCTTCTTTATAACTAACGGTTAACGTTTCTATGTCTTGCAGAAGCATAAAACCCCTTATAGTCCCGGCTGGCTAGGACTTCACTTTCGGCACGGTCTTGCATCTGCATTACGACCTGCCGGATTAACTGTCGCTTGTGCAAGCAATTCACGCCTATTATGTCTCAGCTGCAACAAGAGAAGCTATTTACAATCTCTTTGCTGCCTACATTCACACAATACCGCTGGAAGAGCTAATAGAAAGCGTCGAACTGGCCCGGCGAGACGCGCAACTCAGGTATGTTGCGATCTACGGAGCAGCCTGTAGCTTCTGCCTTGCCAGGGCCGAACGGCTTGAAGGGTCATATTTGCGAACGTTTGCACTTGAGCTGAAAGAACAACTTGCCCAGACCCTCGCTGCGTTTGTCATGTCGATTCTAGCTGGGCCGCGTAGGTTAGACGCGAACGAGGCTCAGCCACCCCTCAGGCAGATCATTGAAGTGTTGCAGCAGGTGATGTGCACACACGACGCAGAAAAGCTTGCGATTTCTGTGCTTGAAATCTACAAGAACAGTTACGGCGAAGGGCGACCATCAGCGTGAGCAAGAAGATCCCCGCCGATTTTGAGAAGTACCGCGCCACGCTGAGCGCTAAGAGGGGAAAAGTCTAAACCCAAGAGGACGTAGTGAAGGCGCTTCTCGAAAAGGCGAACGAGTAGCCGGAACACCCCCACTTTACCTTCACCAACGGAGCGAACATATTAGCCGACTTGTATGATACTTATGCCGTAGCGCTGCACCTCCCTCGAAAGAAGAAGAATGCGTCAAGAAAGAGGAGGCACCATTTCTGCGGTCAATTCAAGTCTTCCGAGCCAGCACTAGTTTTAAGTTTCGCTGTTATTTTGCTCAAGTTTATGGGGGACGAATGACTTTTTGGTTGTAACGTTGAAACAAACTAGCGATGCGGACATCAGTTTTTACTTAGCGGGGAATTTACGAGGGGCACATCAAGGAGATTTCAAAAATGAACACGATAAGCGAGATAAAAAAATTAAAGGAATGTTGTAAGGAACTTAAGGATCGATTAGAAGCTTTAGAGGACTGGAGAGCTGCCGAAAAGCAAGCAGAGTCGTGGGCTAGAATGGAAGAGATAAGCTTGCGGTAATTATAGAGTCTCAAAAGACGAGAGATGAAATTAGATCTTCGGCGAACACAGCTCCACGTTTTTTTTCTTTTTCTACGTTGACACATCAGCTACACTTTGATTTTTTCCGGACTTAGACCCTATGAATCTGATAAGCAAAAGAGGAGGGCCTTCTTCGTCAAAAACATCTAGCAAATCTTGATGGCATCTCTTTAGATCCGAACGCGAACAAAAAATTGATTATCTGATAATGTCGTTCCATTAGTGACGATGCATTCGATATTTTGGATTGTGCACGCGAGCATCGATTTTTGGCAGACCTTTCAAGTACTCGAACAAAATACTCAGCTGATCGTAGCCTTAGCCGCACTCTCTGCATTTGTAATTTCTGTAATCAATTTATGGTATAGTGCTTTACAAGGCCCGATAATCACTTTAGCACAGAGGCCGGATTTCATTGCCCACGAAATACGCAATAATACAACCGACATTCCACACAGCTCAGAGATTAATCTAGATTTAGTCTTTGTCAATAGTGGCTCAAGAACGGGGGTTTTCAAGCTTGCAGTTGATTTCAAACAACCCCCAGCCATTGCTGAATATATCAATAGCTACACCATTAAATTTGAAAGTGATGATAATGACCCTATAGAGATTAAGCGACAGACGCCCCTCCTCTTTGTGCAAGAGCGTGCGTCGAAGATTGTTAAGATAACGCTAACTATTGATTTTAGCGATTGGAAAAGTCACTTTGAGCATCACGCTGTAGATGAAAAGGAGATTTGTCCTGTATTGATCGAAGCCGACGATAAAAACAAGAGGCGCCTCTCTGATTTCTGTCAGCAGTTAAAAGTAGGACGCTCGTTGGGCACCTTCTCTGTCGATCTCATGCAAACAAAGAGCCGATTAATTAGAAGACTTAGAGATAAAACGGTCAACAAAACCCTGTTTCACAGGAATCCGTTGGAATCGATAATACGTCCATCGGGATCTTCGAATCTTATTTAAACAAGTGGGACTCTACTCAGCCCCGTCAGATCGTCGCGCTGTTGAAAGTAGCTGAATCAAAGTTTAACTCCTTTTTTAACGAAATGCATTACTCAAGGGTAGCTAATCAGATCGGCCGTGGCGAAAAAGGGGTCGATCCTTATAGCAATATGTTGGACGGCTTGTACTATGGATATGAAGGAAGTCCAAATGTAGGACTCGATACTCCGACAAGGAACATTTTGGATTTTGTCCTAGAGAGTTTTGGATTTAAACAGCAAATACGAGAGTTCTCTGAAATAGCAGATCAATACAACAACGAGTTATATGTATGGCAAAGAACCGGCAAGCCATCCAACGACCTAGAGCAATCGATACTAAGAAAGCGAGAATGGCTAAAAGACAAGAATAAGAGGATATCGGAAAAAATAGAAAGCATTAGAGGTATGCTTAAAAACTGCGTAACGGAAGCTTCTCTTCCCTAAGCAATGCATCCCAGTTCGCCACCTTTAAATGTTAATCGTGACCTCTTTTTCTGGAAGAATCACGTTGTTGTGGAGGGTCTGAAACACTTCAGGGTGCTGCGTATGCACTGGAATCAGTATTTTCGGCTGCACCGTCTCAACCACGTCTCTTATCTCATCGTAGTTCAAGTGCCCTGACGCATGGATGTGTGTATAAGGATACAGGCCAAAATGTGTCAGCCAGTTCTCCACTTTCTTTAGATCTAGCTCCATCTCCAAATCGAACGGTTCGCACACGCTCCGAATGTAACTGCTGCCTCCTTCGGGCTTGACATCGATCAGCTCTTTGAGTTCGAAGAAATCACAGCGGAAGATGTATTCGTCCTGATTCTCTCTGATATCTTTAGCTGACACTGAATTAGCATGATCGAGGAATTCACGCTCCCAATAGTCATAATCCTCTCGTTGAATCTTCTCTGAGAACCGGTCGTCCTTGTAAACGCCCCACGTTTTTCGTGGAATGTAAACTCGGATGTTATCATCATCGAATCTCGGTGTCGCGATGCCGGACGCCCTGAAAAGTTCGAGCAGGTACGCCTGTTTCAGGTTGATAACCAGCGCCCGGTCGGTTTGTTGTGCGACCTGAAAGAAACTCTGCATCCGGTCGGTATCTCTCACTGGGAAGTTAGCGACAACGAGGCCTTTGGTCTTGTCAACGCGCTCTTTGGCAATTTCCTTGACGTGTTCTTCGCTGTCTACTTGCGTTGAATTGACGCGCGTGCCCTCGCAGATCATAGCTACCGGCTCCACTTCTGCGGCCCGTTCGACGAACCGTCTCGTCTTATCCCCCTTGTAACCGTGGAATCGAAAGTCGCCCGTGTAGACGACGGGCCCGGCGGTCGTGTGCAAGATGTAGGCCGCGGCTCCTTCGAGAGAGTGACTAACAGGCAGAGCCTCTGCTTCAAGCCCTCCGACACTGAACCGGTTCTCGACTATGCTGTACGGTCGCGGTTTCGTCGCCTTCTCGCCGTATAGCTTCGACTCATCGCCTTTCTTGTTCACGTAGGTCTTAAACGACTCTTTCAGCGCGATTAGCTCACATGTTCCCGTCGAACCCGTCTCATCGAGAGCTTGCATAATATCTTTGGCACCTTGGGTGCAGTAAAGCGGAATATCTTCCCTGAGGTAGTGAATATACGCGCTGTGATCCATGTGCGCGTGGCTGAGAAGAAGACCATCGATACTGCGCGTTTCTTCATGGGGAAGCCTGCAATGGTCGAGGTAATCGCAGCGATATATCCCTCCCAGATTTGGAAGCAGGCCGAACTCAAGGAGATCGAGTATACCGTTGCACTTGCGGGGCTGCATGAACTCGTCAAAATACTG
>Ga0187849_1003149_pt1 | contig 14835 bp, 7 predicted proteins | sample June2016WEW_4_10_2_FD_132412 | JGI IMG/M metagenome (GOLD analysis project Ga0187849, IMG submission 132412) | Peatland microbial communities from SPRUCE experiment site at the Marcell Experimental Forest, Minnesota, USA - June2016WEW_4_100 | ecosystem: Environmental > Terrestrial > Soil >... | reverse complement strand
TACCCAATACGACAGCCACTGGTGCGGACACCTGTTTACCACGAATGAAAACAAGGACAACGGCTTCGTGGAGGCCTACGCGCACTTTGGCCGGGGCCTCATCATCTATGACGGTTTCGATATCGACCAGAAGGTCGGACCGGAGTACGAGAAACTGGTGACTCGCGAGCTGGCCCTCCCCTTCGACCCCGACGGGCTTCCCTGCAGCATCAGGATCGGAGATTTCATCATTGCCACTGACCAGAACCTCAAGAGCCAGGGGGTGACGCGTGGCCAAACCTACAATTACCCCCTCACCCTCTTCGCCAACCACGGATATAAGGGAAATCTCCAGATGCGCGCAACCTCTGTGCCTCCTGATCCCAGCCTTCGCTTCCAATTCGATTCGGACACCATTCAACTTACAGAAATCTCCAAGACCCGTCTGACCGTCAGCACCACGAACGAGACCTTGGCGGCGCCTCATGCTCTCGCCATCCGCGGTACGGACGAGAGTGGGAAGTCCAATGCACTCTGCCTGGAGTGGACGGCCGTTGAGGCTTCCGCCTCACCTTCCCCCTCGCCAACTTCCGCTGAGGCGCTCAAGGCTGCGCTCGATCTGCATGGCCGCGTGACGATCTACATCAATTTCGACTTCGACAAGGCGATCATCAAGCCGGAAAGCAGGCCTACCGTAAACGAGGTGATCCGCATGATGAAGCAGTCTCCGGATCTCAAGCTTTCCATCAACGGGTACACCGACAACGTCGGGACGCACGAATACAACGTCAAGCTCTCGCAGGCGCGCGCCGCAGCGGTGGTGGAAGCACTGGCGAAAGCGGGCATAGCGGGTGACCGGCTGAGCTCGGCGGGCTTCGGCGACAGTGACCCGATCGCCGATAATGACAAGCCCGAGGGTCGTGCCAAGAATCGGCGCGTGGAACTGGTCAGGATGTGAGCGACGAAGCTGTCGACGAGGACGCACAACGCACGCCCAACCGTCGGCTGCGAGCATCACCCTCAAGAACGATTAGTTCGTTCTGGAGCAGTGACGCCCCGGAAGGTTCCTGTCGGGGATGCCAGACCGCGGTCGCCTGAGCCCTCATGCTTGGTTATGACCCGGGACACGCCTTGGGGGGGACTTTGGGTTGCAGCGTTGGACGGTCGCGGCTACTTTCTTCCCAGCAGCCGGACACGTGCAATAAGGGACCGCCCCGGAGCTCCCGAGAAGGCGAGGAAGTTAGGTGAGTTGACGTTAGAATCAACAAAGGAATAATTGGCGCGGTGGGTGATGTTGTCCACACCAGCCCGCACCGCCCATTGGAATCCAAAGAAGGTGAACCGCCGCTCCAGGCTGACGTCGAGTGAGAAGTAGGGCGGGAAACGCCGCGAATACGGGGCGCCCACCACTTCCTGCGAGTCATTCTGCAAGGTAAACGGGAAGCCGGTGCGCCAGTCGAGGGTGTAAGCCGCGTCAATCTTGTGAGTGAAAGGGAGCCAGCCCCATGAAAGGAAACGATTGGGCGTGTCCCACGCCAAGGGTCCGCCCGCCTGCGGGCTGAAGAGCACGTTATCAAGGTTGTATCCGAAGTCGGCGTTGGAAAGAGCCCGTGACCGCGTGTAAGAAGCGAACACCACATGATTCTGCTTGAAGACGTGCCGCAAGGTCAGCGCGGCGGAGTCGTAGTGGTCGCGCCGGTTGTTGGTCAGGGTGAACTGGCCGGAGAAGGGACCGGCAGGCAAAGTAGAGGCGCCGGGATTGATGAAGGTCCAGAGATTGCGGGCGCGCCGGTCCATAAGCTCAATGCGCAGGTAAGTGGTCCGCGGTAGTTTCTGCTCGAATGCCACGCTCGCGTTGGTGACAAACGAGAAGCGCAACTGGTCCGGGTTGATGGTGAAGGTGCTGAGGACGGGGGGTTGAAGCAGATTCAGCCCGCTGGCATCGTAGAAGAAATCCGTTCGCGTGCCCGTCAGCGAGCGAGTGAGGATATCCAGGTTGCTCGGGTCGCGATAGACGCCGATGCCCCCGGAGATTTTGCTGTCGCCATGGCGTTTCACCAGGAAGGTGGAAGCGAGGCGCGGTGAGGCCGCCACCCCGCGGACAATCTGATCCGCATCGAAGCGCACGCCCGGTTCCAGCAGCCACCTTGGCGTTACCGACCAGCGATCCTGCACATAGCCGCTCGCCTCCAGGTTGTAGCGTGTGAACGGCGGCGCGCTGGTAAAGCTGATGCGCCGCGCGAGAGTGCTGTCGGTGCGTTCAACCAGGTAAGGTTGCCGGGTGTATTCCTGATGATCGTCGAGACGATCGAAATCGACGCCGAGTTTGATCTCGTGCTTTCCGGCCCAGTGCGAGGGCGGCAAAAACACGTTGCCGATAACCTCGGTGCGCTCGCCCTGGCCGTGGTTGCTGAGGTAGTAATTGCCGCTGGTTCCGTTGGGAGTGACGACGTAGGTTTGGGCGCCCAAGGGCACCAAGCGGCTGTAAAAAGTGCTGGTGGCCACGCCCGCCTCCAGCAAAATGCCGTTTTGGAAAAGGTGCTGATCCTTGGCGTTGAACAAGTAGGCATTCGTGGAGTACCGCTGTGTGGTGGAGATCGGGTTGAGCGGGTTCAGCCCTGAATGCGGAGAGTCGAGGGAATTCACCAGGAGACTTACCGTAAGATTGTTATTTTGCGCCAGGTTCATCTGCACTTTGGAAAGGTTGCTTCCGCGGAATATTTGGTAACGGTCGGCGTTGGCGGGTAGTTCGGCATAAATGGTCATGTCGTACTCACCCTCCAACGCGTCCATGAACCACGCCTTGCCGGTGCGGATGGGGCCTGACACCAAGCCGCGCGGCGTCCAGTTATTCACATGGAGGCCCTTCCGGTCCGTCAAACCGGGAAAGGGATCGGTGCCCGTCACGCGCCAATGGTCGTCGCCGGTGCCCGTGCGCAGGCTGATGACACCGCCCGAACTCTTGCCAAACTCCGTTGAATAGCGGCTGCTGGCCACGTCCACGGACCGCAGGGCATCCACGCTGACGCGCGTCAGGAACTGGCCGCTAGCGGGATCGGAAACATTGAAGCCGTCAATCTGGTCGTAGACTTGGCGCGTGCTGGCGCCGTCCACGTGAAGCTGCCCCGTGGAATCCTGAAGCACTCCGGGCAGCAGCGGCAGCGCATAGCGAATGTCGCGGGTCACGGGAAAGGGCAAGTCAATGATCTGCTCGCTGTTCAAAGTTTCACTCGCCTGGGTTTTGGCGGGGTCGATGGCGGGGGGCGAATAGACCACGTTCACTTGCTCGGAAAATTCCCGAATGTGGTTCAGCGTCACCTCCGCGCTGGCCACTTCTCCCACCGGGATATCCGGCTGCGTGACCGCGAAAAACCCTTCTTTCTCGACGTGCAGAGAGTAGTCACCTGGCAGGAGGCCGGAGAATTCCTTGCGGCCGGCGTAATCGGTTTCACCCCGCACGGCCATCCCCAGCTTGGGAGTTAGCGTGATGCGCGCCGAAGGAACCGCCGTGCCGTTCTCGTCCACGACCGCCACGTGCAGTTCCACGCGGGCTTGGCCGTTCACCGGCTGCTGGGCCGGGGGGGCAGCAGACACTGCTGTTCCACCCGGCAGCGCCAGGGCCAGCAACATCAGTACCGGGAGCATCGCCAAGGGAGCGACCCACGCGACGAATCCCGAGATGTACTTCCGATCTGGGATTCTTCCCCCCATAGTGGCTATTTTCTCTCACAAAGGGGTTTTACGGTAGTCCCATTGAAAAGACGGTGCAGCGTTTGGAGTGAGACCGCTTCGAAGGTGGGAACAATCAGATCGGCCTGCGTTTCGCGACGGAGATCCTCCGCCGAGAAGGTGGAGGCAATGGCGACGCATTTCATTCCGGCGCGTTTGGCGGCTTCGATGCCGACGAAGGAATCTTCGAAGACCGCGCAGGCGGCGGGATTTGCCCCCAGCTTGTCGGCTGTCTTCAGGTAGATCTCAGGGTCTGGCTTGGGGTGGGAGATCTCGTCGACCGCCAACACCTCGCGGAAGTATTCCCGCAGGCCGAGGGCTGAGATGAGGAAGTTCACGTTCTTGGCGATGGCGGCGGAAGCCACGGCCATGGCGATTCCCTGCGCGTGGCATTCCTCGATAAAACGCTGCACCCCGGGAAACGCGCGGGCATGGGTACCGATCTCCCGGCGGAAGTTTGCCTCCAGCTCTTCACCGAGCTCGGCGAGTTGCTCGCATGTGAGGTCCTCGCCCAAATAACGGCGAAAAGTCACATCATTGGGAGGTCCCAGGACAATCTTGGGGAGTTCCTGCTCGTTGAAGGGAATGCCGTGCGCCTGGAAGAGATCAATCCACTTGCGAAGATGGAAAGGGTTGCTGTCCACCAGCACGCCATCCATGTCGAAAATTATCGCCGCCGGGAGCAAAAGGTTCTGAGTCATAGAATCAATAAGCACCCAGTTTATCAGATTGCCCCGAATCTGTTGGCGTGGCAGAGACCCACACTTGCGAAAAACTATTCCACTGAAGCCTTTTGACATCATGGTCAGCAAGGGTTAGGCTTTTGGCGCTTTCGTGGCGTAATGCCTCAGGAGGTGAGTATGGACAGTTTTTTGGACTGCTTTAGAAGTGTGCGTGCACTTATGGTCTTTTCGCGGACGCATTGGAATACGGGAGCGAAAATCCGCGTTTCGCGATGCTCCTGCCGCGTCGTCGAGCTCTGTATCCTATGCGTGCTCGCGGGAATGCTCAATACATCGGTGAAGGCGGCGCCGCCGAAAAGCCTGAACGCGATGATCGCCGCCAACGGCCAAGCGGCTTCGCTCATCGTGGTGGGTAACCACGCCAGTCCCTCCGATCGATTCGTGGCCGGCGAGTTGCAGCGTTACATCGAAATGCTATCCGGCGCGAAGCTGGCGTTGATCACCGCGGCCGACGTGAGTCGGCGAGCGAAGGGCCTGAGTCTTTTGCTGGTCGGCGGGCCCGAGGGGAACGAACTGTTAGGCGACGCGGCCCATCGCGGGCAGATCAACTTTGGCGGACTAAAACCGGAAGGTTACGTTCTGCGCCGCATCTCCCTCCAGGGGCGGCCCGCGCTGGTCATGGGTGGGAACGATGAGGCCGCGACCATGTACGCCGGCTATGATTTCCTGGAGCGCTTGGGGTTCGTTTTCCTGCTGACCAAAGACATCCTGCCGGAGAAACGCGCCGAGGTGGCGCTGCCGGCGCTGGACGATCGCGTCGAACCCGCTTTTCGCCGACGCGGTGTGCATGTCGATAATTGTTATCCCAACCAGACGATGTGGTCGCTGGCGGACTGGCAGAGAACCATCGACCAGATGGCCAAGATGCGGATGAACTATCTCCAGGTGTTCTGGTTCCCCAACACTCCCTGGCTGACTTACGAATATCGCGGCGAGAAGAACTTCCTGGGTGACGCTTCGGTGAAGGAAAGTGGCTACATGCTATGGCGGGAATCGCAGGGCTCGTTTCTGGTCAAGGACATGACCGTGGGCCGCGAACATTTCAAATACCCGCGCATTGCCCCACCCGAGTTGCAGGACGTTGAAACGCCCGAGCAGGCGTCCAGCAAGGCGCAGGACATGCTGCGAGCCGTCATCGCTTATGCCAAGACACGCCACATCGACACTTGGCTGGCGATCGATCCGGTCAGCGTCCCGCCCAACCTGGGGCGCTTCGCGGGCAATCGCGCGGGTGACCTTCCTTTTCAGCCGATTCTGGGAGGAGCTTACATGTGCCCGGACGATCCCGTCGCGCACGAAATCAACGAGGGCCGCCTGCGCAGCCTTTTTGCCACTTATCCCGGCGCCCAGGGTTACTTTCTTTGGTTCCCGGAGCTTTACCCCGTGTGCGACGACCCCCGAAGCCGCGCCTACACTTTGCGCGAGCGGCCCAAGCTTTTCACCGACGAGGTCCTGCACTGGAAGGCCTACGCCAACGGTTATGAGCACAACGCCGACCGGGTGGTGGATTCCGACGTCGGTTCATTGGAACTGATTCGCAGCGCGCTGGAGGCGCGGGACCGCATCAACCCCCAAGCGCAAGTGGGCATCGGCGCCTTCGGTCGCGGGTTCGTCTACCCGCTGATCGACAAGATGTTTCCCAAGAACGTGCCCCTTACCGACATGATTTCCCGCGGCATTTGGACGCCCATGGGAGTTCCCATGGGCGATTACGGGGGCATGGGCGAGCGCGAACGCACCGTGATCACGCGCTCCGACGACGATGGCAGCATGTTGGGCATGCAGTTCAGCGTGAACATGTATTACCAGGACCGTACGTTTGAAGGCGCTTTGGAAAATGGTGTGACGGGGCATGCGACGCAAGTGAATCGCGCGCGCGGCATGGAGCAGAACGAGAGGTTCATGGCCGAAGGAGGTTGGAAGCCCCATCTGACGCCGGACGAGTTCTATCGCGCCTACACTCGCCGCATCTTTGGGGAAGCCGCCGCGCCGGAAGCGCTGAAGGCGTATCAGACCCTGGAAGAGAACGAAGAATATCTAGGCTGGACTGGCCGGGGGAATTTCCCTTGCTGCGGCCTGCCCCGCGAAATCGGCATCATCCGGCGTTACTCGGAACAGGGGAACCCTTATGACGGACCGACTTTCGAAAGTTGGGCAGGCTTTCTCGACCGCGCTCGCGATGAACCTATTTACTATACCCATTCTGCGAATCTGCTTCGCCAGGCATTATCCCATTTTGAACAGGCCGAAAAGGTGGCGGCGCCGGGTAGCCGCGCCGAACTGGATTACCTCCGGAACAAGACGGAAGCTTACGCCATGCACCTGGACAACCTGGTCGCCCTGGACAAGGCCTATCTCGAGTTCGATGCGGCGTTCCGGGCGCGGGCAGGGGACCCTGCGGAATTCGTGCAGAAATTGGATCACAGTCTGGAAATGTTCCGCGAAGCGCAGCGGATGTCGATCGCCACGGCCACAAAGTTTTCCGAGATCATCGATGATCCCTCCGACCTCGGCGTGCTCTACCGGATCAACGTTTACATGATCGATGGGACGGACGTGGTTCTAAAGTTCATGCAGAATATCGACGACTTCCATCATGGGAAGCCTTACTTGAATCCCGTGCCCTTGGAGAAGATCTTCATGACGTTGCCGCGTATCCAACACGGGCGGCTGTAGGAGTCTGTGTGAAAACCTCGCCCCACGTGCTGTGGCGGCGATCTCCGATCGCCGAGGTAGTTAATCTTTAGGGTCGGCGGTCAGAGACCGCCGCTACGGATCAGGGTTTTCACACAGACACTCCCCCGGGGGATTCAGCATTCCACCACGCCAAAAAAGGAGTTTAAGATGGCCCATCCAGTGAATCGAAGAGATTTCGTCAAGACCACGATTGCCGGATTTGCAGGGGCAATGGCTGCGGAAGGAGGCATCGCTGCTGAAGGTCCCCCGGGCGAAGAAAGACTGGTCCTGGAAAATGATCAGATGGCTTGGGAGTTCTCGCGAGCGGAGGGGAAGATCGCCAGCACCCGTCTGCGAAACAAGTTGAGCGGCCGTTCCTTCCCGCTGGGGGCGGCGAGGGAATTAGGGCTGACCTTATCTGCTGCCAAGCGGAGAATCGAGATACCGTGGTGGCATTGCACCTTTGGCCCCGATAATGACTTGACTCGGCAAGACGCGGAGGGGGGCTATCAACAGGGCTTCCATCAGAATGAATTTGACGATTCCATATGGCAGACCTGCCTGAATCTTGGTCTGCGTGGCGTGAGCCCCTCATCCGGTCTGCCTCTGAATCAAGGGATGCCGCCGGTTGTGTATGGGGGATACGGATGGTTCAGGGCCAGGTTTGAACTGGCATCCGCGGATCGAGGCGAGATCATCGTCTTAAATTTAGGCGGCTACGACGAGACGGACTGGAAAGAATATTGGGTTTACGTGAACGGTGTTGAAGTCGGCCGGCGCACCACTTCCGGGCGCTGGCGGGTGGCAGAGCAATTTCGGATCTCGCCTCACTCGCCCCCCTATGAGGCGCTACGCTTTGATTCTGGCAAGCCCAACGTGGTGGCGGTACGGACGCATTCATATGACCGGCACTACAGTGACCTGAGCGACGACGTCCTGGACCGGCATAGTTTCGACCCGGTTTTGCACGATCAATTCGTCACCGTGGGAGAGCCGTACCTTCCGATTGCCGAATTCGAGGTCCGGGAGGTAAAGCAAGAAATGCAGGGCGGCAAACCTTCCCTCCGGGTCAAACTGCTCCATCAAAGCTCGCAAATGCGAGGGGAGCTCCACTACCAACTTGAAGGACCCATCCGGCGGAAGTGGGTTGAAATCCAAAACGGCAGTTCGGACCCCGTGTTATTGCTGGATGTTGATCTCGACACCTTCCAGGTCGACGCCCCCCTGGCGGAGGGTGGTTACGGTTATCCCCTCGTCATCGACGACCAAGCGTTCGCCGCGGTGGAACACCCCTCGGGATTCAACCGCTGGAGCGAGAGGACCATTCAGGTCACGCACTTCCCAGGAAGATGGCTGAAACCGGGCGAGGTATGGCGAAGCCACAGCGCAATAGTGGGAGTCTCTGCGCAACACCAGGCGAACCGTCAGTTCCTGGAGTACCTTGAGGCGCATACGGTCCGCAAAAATAAGATCCTGGCCCTCTACGATCCTTTTGGCCTGACGGCGTTTACAGAAAGTACCAGTTGGGCTTTGAATAACCATCAAAACGCCGGGACGCTGAATCTCCTGGTGGAATGGCAGAAGCGGGGCATCAAGTTTGACTACTACATCCCGGACATGAGTCTGGATACGACGTCCACATCCGACCTGAAGAGATTTCGATTATTCTCATTTCCGGACGGGCCGGGAGAGATGATCAAACAAATCGGTGAATTGGGGATGAAGTTCGGCCAGTGGTTTTGCGTAACCGGGGGAGCCTGGTCAAACGGGCGCAACCCCAAGATGGCGCCTAGCCGTGTGCCCAACCCCAGGAAGTCTTCCCCAGCGCTTTTCCGCTATGGCTACAACGCGGGTGGGGTGAGTGGCCTCTGTGTGGCTTCCGAGCCCTATTTCAGTACGCTAAAAGATGCAATCGTATATCATATCAAGAACCATAACGTCGAACTCATTAAGCTCGATTGCGGCGATTACTACTGTAATTCGACTCAACACGAGCATCTGCCCGGGAAATACTCAACCGAGGAAAGTTTCAACCGCCTGATGGATATCGCCCGGGAGGCCCGCAAGGCCAATAATACGGTATTCGTCATCTGGTACTGGGGCATCTATTCTCCCTTCGCGGCTCTCCACGGCGACGTGATTTTCGACATCCGGCTCTCCATGGAAGCAGCCAGTACCGGAGACTATCCGGCGCTCTTCTTCCGTGACGCCGTCACCCAGGCATTAGACCAGGGATCTCAGTATGCTCGATGGGTACCCCCAAAGAACCACGACAGTCTGGGGATTTGGCTGGCTAACAACCCGTGGGGCAATCAGATGGAAACGGTTCGCTGGCAGGAGGGCCTGATCATGGATCTGGCCCGTGGCAACTTGCTTTTTCCCCAGGTCTGGTCGGACATCTTCAACCTGGAAGATCACGATGTCGAATTTCTGGCGCGAATTCAGGGATTGGTGAAGAGGCATGAGCGAGTCTTTCTGACTCGACGCTACACCCTGGGAGATGCCTGGAAGGACGAGATCTACGGATATAGTTACTTTGACGGAGGCCATGGCTATCTTTTCCTGAATAATGTTTCCTTTGACAGCCGAACGGCCAAGCTCCTGCTGGGCGAGCGCATTGGCTTGCGAGCCAGCAAAGGCCAGCGACTACAAATGCGGTTGCACCACCCCTTGCAGGCCGTGCTCACCAGAATGGGGTCCGCATCCTTCACGGTTGGGGAAGAAGTGGGAATCCATCTGCGCCCTTTTGAAGTAGCCATGATCGAGATAGCCCCGCAGGCAGTTGCGGAGGGCGGCTTGCCCCCGCGAGAACTGTCGGAAGCGTCATCGGGCTATGCTTACGCTGTGCCTATCGGGGAAACGACCGAGGCCTCGGAGCTGGAGGTTCACTTTGCCGACTCGGAAGTTCTGGGGAGCCGGGGCTACCGTAGCAGGTACCACGCCTTTGAGGGAACGTTGCCAGCGTATGCCAACGGGCGTCACCAAGTGGCGGTGGTCAACACTTTCCATCGCCAGGGGCGGAGATGGAGGCAGTCACAAATGAGCAAGCTGGTGCAGGCCATGGCCAGGGTTGATGGATCGATCGTCGAATTCACGGCAACGCCGGACTATCGTCAGACCGGCAATAACCAGTGGAATCCCTGGATTGTATTCAGTGCCCCCTTGCCTGCGGCCTTCGCGGGAAAGCCAATCCAATTCGGAATCGCCTCGTACCTGCCGGAGGACGTAGAAACAAGTACAAAGTTGTGGGTGATCAAAGAATGGTGGAAGCCAAGGATGAGGCCGCTGCCAAACTATTGGATTTGAGTTTCGCGCGAGGACGGTGAAACGCTCACTTGCGCCATCGAGCAAATGATGGCTGCACAAGTCGGGCGCCGAAATGATCCCAAGACGGAAATTGACCTCTGCTGAGCGCACCAACTAATGGTTTGGGAATTGGGATTAGCGTGGCAGGGGCCGCAGGCTGGCGAGGAGTTTTTCGGGGGGGAGGGTGTTGAGCACGCCCGACTTTTCCATCCAGCCGCGGCGCGCGGTGATGACGCCGTAGCGCATCAGCTTGAAGTCCCGGGGGTCGTGCGCGTCGGTGGAGATGATGATCTTCATGCCGCGATCGCGCGCCAACTTCACATGACGGTCGCACAGGTCGAGCCGTTCGGGGTTGCCGTTGAGCTCCAGGATGACGCCGAATTTCTTTGCTGCGGCGAAGACCTTTTCCAGGTCAAACGGAAATGGGTCGCGCCGCGGAATCTGACGGCCGGTGGGGTGGCCGAGGATGCGCACGTAAGGATTCTCAAGAGCGCGCACCAGGCGCGTGGTCATTTCTTCTGCGGGCATGGTCATCCGCGAATGGACGCTGACCAGCACGATGTCAAATTGCTTCAGGATGTCGTCGGGATAATCCAGGCTGCCGTCGCCGAGGATATCCACTTCCGAGCCCGCCCAGATTTCGATACCCTTCACCTTTTTGCGCGCGGCGTGAATGCCGCGTACGTGCTCGGCGGCGCGCTTCTCGTCCAGGCCGTTGGCGACAGTGACGGCTTTCGAGTGGTCGGTGATGAGGATGTACTGGTAGCCGAGCTGTTTCGCGGCGCCGGCCATCTCTTCGATGCTGGCGTGGCCGTCGGAGGCGGTGGTGTGCATGTGCAGATCGCCGCGAATGTCGCCCAACTCGACAAGCTTGGGCAACTCACCCTTTTCCGCCGCCTCGATTTCACCCAGGTTTTCCCGCAGCTCGGGCGGAATCCAGGGGAGCCCGAGCTGGGCGTAGATTTCCTCTTCCGTGCGGCTGGCCAGAACTTTGTCGCCGTGGAAGAGGCCATACTCATTCAGCTTCCAGCCGTGGCGTTTGGCGCGGTCGCGCAGCGCCACGTTATGTTCCTTCGAGCCGGTGAAGTATTGTAGTGCGGCACCGTAGGCGGAGCGTTCGAGCAGGCGCACGTCAACTTGCAGGTCGTTCTTGAGCTTCACGCTGACCTTGTCTTCACCTTTGGCCAGAATCGCGGCGATGCCGGGAAACTTGACGAAGTGGTCGGCGATGTCGGCGGGGTCGCGGCCAGTCACCAGCAAGTCGAGGTCCCCCACCGTCTCGCGCCCGCGGCGCAGCGAGCCGGCAGGAGTGACCTCCTCGACGGCCTGGGAATCGCGCAACCAAGCCGTGAGCACTTCGGCGGTCTCATAGGCCGTGTCCAGACGGAAGCGGCCCGCCGCGCGACGATAGACCTCAATGGCCTTCAGGATGTTTTCCTCCGACTTCTCACTCATTCCCGGCAACCCGCGCAGGCGGCCCTCTTGGGCGGCGGCTTCCAGTTCGTCGACGCTGCGGATGTTCGCTTGCTGGTAGAACAGCCGCACTTTCTGAGGCCCGACGGTTTGAAGTTGCAGCAGGTCGAGCAGGCTGCGCGGGATTTTCCCGAGCTGTTCCTGGTGATAACTCGACTTGCCGGTTTCGACGAGCTCCGTGATTTTCTTGGCGAGGTCTGCCCCGATGCCGGGAATGTCGGTGAGCTTGCGGTTGGGGTCACGCGCGATGTCTTCCAGGCGCTCGGGATAGCTCTCAATGGAGCGCTTGGCGCGGTCGTAGGCCGCGGCCTTGAAGGTCCACTTGGGATCATCCTGGAGAATCTTCATGAGGTTGGAGATTTCCTCGAAGACGGCGGCGATTTCGCGATTTTCCATGTGGGCCTCCGGGCTGGGCGTTCAGAGGGAATAGTTTACTGCGAAAGTGCTCGAAGCGGTGGCAGGTGTTTGCACAATTAACTGACGGCCAATAGAGCCTGCGTGAAAACCTCGATTTGTAGCAGAGGGCTAGGATGTCATAGACCGCCGCTACGGGGCAATGTGCAGGAACTTAGGTCGGTTTGTATTCGGATTCTGTCGGACATTGTCGTTGACAACCCTAAGCGGCTTAGCTTAACTTCATGATGTAAGTTCGGTGAGGGCTTGCAAAAATGGCAACCGCGACCAAGACCAAATACGAAGAGACAATAGATGAGATCATGGACGGGATTGCCAAGCATCTAAGTTCTCTTCCCGAGGATGAGAGAAGGAAGAGAATCAAGGCTGCTGCATCTTATGCTTTCGAACCTCAGCCACGGCGGTCCAAAACTTCGACTCGAAGAAACGGCACTGCTCGCTCCCTCGTTCTACGCCGAGCCTCGAAGTAAGAATCTCCATATAAGCTGCGAAGTCTTGCCTTCGGACTGCTTCCCTGATAAGCGGCTCAATCTCTCGTACTTCCCTGCGAGTGGCTCCTAACACGTCTTTTTTGGAGCTTCGTTTATTCGCCATAGATGGTCCGCACGCCTTGATAATTCTCGTTGGTTCAAGTGTCCGAGTCCTAACAACGTTAAACTGCCATGCCGGATAGGGCGTGTGTCAAGACCTCTCATGCACCCGTAAAGGTACTAGGTTGCGTAAAGTACCTACTTCCGATCCAGGTTATCTCACACCGCCGCGGCAGGTTGTGGGTCAAACACCTGGGAGCGGAGGTACAGGCGCGTGCCCACCCAGATAATGGCGCAGGTGGCTGCCGGCCAAAGGGCGATGGCCACGATGATGAGGTGGGGGCTCCCCCCGGAGGTGTATGCGGCGATGTACATGGGGAGTTCGGTCCCCAAGACCAGGGTGCTGAGAAAGAGCGCGACCAATTCGGCGGAGGTGGCCGCACGCGCCTTCGCCCAAAGATATGTTAAGGGGAGAAGCGCCAGGACGAAGTGATGAGGCCAACTGAAAGGCGCGGCCAGAAGGTAGACCAGCGGCAACAGAATGAGTTCGTCAACCAGGCCCTTGGCGTCTCTCCTTCTTCGCCAGCACCAGAAAATGAAACCCAGACCGATCGCCAGGCCGCAAGCCATCTCGAACAGACTTAGTCCGCGGGGGACGGGCCATTCGGTGGTAGCGGTCAGGTTGGCGAAATACCGGGGCCCGCACAGCGCATCGACGAGGCCTGCGAAGGAGCGGTTGAGGATATTTCCCAGCCCGGAAGAAATGCTCGGGTAGATAGCTTTCAGCCAGGTCCGGTTGGTTTGCCAACCTAATGTCCAGATAGAAGCCCCGGTGAAAGCCACAATTCCCGCCACGTAAGCAGCCAGCCACCGCCACTGCCGGCGCAGGGCGAGGAGCGGCACGGCGACAACCGGCGAGACCTTTAATACCGTCCCCAAGGCGAAGCACCAGGCAGAAGACATTGGCCTTTGCCGTTTGAGAAGGTACACACCCAGAGTCCAAACGAACAGAACCGTGACATTGGCTTGGCCAAATACGAGGGTGTTTCTGATGGGGAAAAAGAAACAAACCGCCGCGAACATCAGGACAAACGTCTCCAACTCGGGTCCGGAAGGAAGAAGCCTCAAGGTCAGGAAAATAGTGGCCGCAGTTAAAATGATGATGATAATTTCCCAGAGGATATAAGCCGACTGCCACGGCATCATCGCCAAAGGCGCCATGAGCAGTGCGGAAAAAGGCGGATTGGTAAATTGGAGGATTTGGGGGAAGCCGTTCGCCCGGGCCATTTGCGCCCAGGGAGTTGCATCGTCAGCGTACTCATACAAGAGCTTGTATCCCTGGCTGCGGTCGGCGGGCGGGTAGTAGAGAGGCGTGGCGCCCCTTTGCAAAGCAACTTTTCCGCCCACGTAAAAGACCGGGAAATCGACCGGAATGAGGTCGTCTGTGGTGGTGAAGGCCCGCTCCGCCGAGCTCTCGATATTGGAGGTCAGCGCCAGCCCGAGAATCGTCAAGCACGCAAAGACGTACCACCTGCGAGGGTCCCGGGGTTCAACGGATTGTCCTACATTGTTTTCCAATTTGGGTGCAGGTTGCGTTTCTCACGTCCCGCGGCGTCCAAGTTTCCCAGAGATTGGGAGGAAATGGAAGCACGAACATCGCACTCGGGTCATTAACGATTTGAACTCACAACCCTCGCCCCCTTGGGGGAGAGGGTGGACCGCAACCGGCGCTTTCTCCAGTCCGTCAGCCGACGGAGCCGGGTGAGGGGGTCAAAACCGTAGCCCCTAATTCAAACTTGACCCGGTGCATTCATGTTGGTGCTGACCCCCTCACCCCCACGACCTGCAAAACGTGGGGCCCCCTCCGCCTTGCGGTTCCCCCTCTCCCCCAACTGATCGTGTCCCACATCTTTTGCTGGACACCGGGGGTGCTGATGCTGCTGATGCCCAATCGAGCCCCAAAGGGGCGAACTACCTCAGCCCAG
>Ga0187849_1003138_pt1 | contig 14854 bp, 13 predicted proteins | sample June2016WEW_4_10_2_FD_132412 | JGI IMG/M metagenome (GOLD analysis project Ga0187849, IMG submission 132412) | Peatland microbial communities from SPRUCE experiment site at the Marcell Experimental Forest, Minnesota, USA - June2016WEW_4_100 | ecosystem: Environmental > Terrestrial > Soil >... | reverse complement strand
TCATGCCTCACCTCCCAAGTGAGTTCTTGTGAGGTGGCATAATGCCATAAATTCTAAACTATTACAAATACTTAAATAGAAAAAGACTAGACAATCGATATTTATAAGCTCACGGATTCAGGGATAAGTATGCTTTTCATTTCCGAACACAAATCGGCCCTTGAGACAGATTATGTTTCCGGCAAGACACAGCAATCATTTAATTACGGATCAGAGACAAATTTCCAAGTCGGTCTTACTCGGCGCCGCCTCGGGCGATGCCCAGGGGCACGAGGATTTCCGATATGATACGAACCCCCGCCCTGTCGGTCCCTGAGGCCTGCGCTTCCCTGTGGAGTCGTGTCAGGGCGGTCGCGTGCCGGTACATATTCCGCCGCCCGGATTCTCGGGCCGCCTCGATCAGGCTCCAGTCGCCGGTTTGCCGGAATCGGAAGAAGGCTTCCCGGATTTCCGGAAAAACCGTCCGCGAGATGGCGCGCTGGGCCTTCTAACTGTTGGGGTTCCATCTTGTCCGCAGACCTAACCACATCGCTCTTTTGCGTGAAAACTCCGACGGGACCCGAACGCCCATGACCCTACCCAACCATCACGCTGCAGTGCTTTGGTAACCTTTTCGCAGCCCAAGCTCGGAAGCCTTGTCATATTGCTATTTCAATGACTTCGGCCCCTGGTATCGAAGAGAGGTCGTCTTCAACCGGTTCGAGGTAAAGCTCGATGGCTTCTTTAATGTTCGCCAGAGCCTCATCTCTTGTTTCGCCTTCACTGATACAGCCGGGGAGACTGGGGACTACCGCAGTGTAGCCGCCCTCTTCACTCGGCTCCAAGACTATTCGAACCCTCATCCCACAACAGCTCGCATCGTTTCAGACTCCCATCGCTCGCAGCAGCATTGTCACTAAACAGACCGACAGTTTGAACTTAATCTATATTATACTTATTTCGCACGTGAATGCGAGTGTGTAGTATGAACGCCGATCTGACATGCCCATGCCTTACGGCTCCCAGTTTATTCCACGAACTGATAATGACCGGTTGTCAGGCGCGGATGCTCATGCCGCCTCGACTGCAGAATTGAACGGCTGCTCGCGAAAATTACGGAACCAAGAGTTATAAGTATATAAAATATCGTTAAGCCCGGCTTCACCGGCTTAACATTTCTTTGTAAAAGGATTTATCCATGCTCACCGTAATTTCTGCTAAAATGAAGTGGTTTGAGCAAGGCCTCCCGCTCCCGCCCGAAGCGTGTGATAGACCTATCCCGCGGTCGGCCTCCGCGCTACGCGCTCACACTTCGCTAAGGGAGGCCGGGCGAGCCTACTTCACAAAATGAAGTAGGACGAAGCCACGCAAAGCGAGATATTGACACCATTTGTACTTCACTTTATGATGCGTTTGATATTTGGCTTGCCTTCAAACGCACCACGTTTAATGTCTGTGCGTTCTGTATGGCTGCGCGCACGGTCGCCGCTCTTATCATGCCAGGCGTTATTTTTTTTTCGTTACTGGTATTCTATAAGTCTATCCTACGAGGACAAGTGAGATTAACAGGGGATGTACAATGAGCCACATTTTAGTGATAGATGACGATATCGAGTTATGTGAATTGCTGGGCGACTATCTCAAACCTGAAGGATTCGAGGTCACCTCGGTTTACGACGGCGAGCAGGGATTGCGGCTGGCCATCTCCGAGGCGGGCAAATACGACCTTATCGTACTCGATGTAATGCTTCCCGGTATGAGTGGTTTTGAGGTCCTGCAGCATCTGCGTTCTCAATCCGATACGCCGGTCCTTATGTTGACGGCTCGTGATGAAGAAGTCCTTCGCATCATGGGGCTTGAAATGGGTGCGGACGACTACCTGCCCAAGCCATTCAATCCCCGCGAGCTTATTGCGCGCGCCCGAGCCATTCTCCGTCGGACCAAAGATCGGCACGACAAAAACTCCACCCTTTCCAGCCCCGAAAAAATTTCTGTGGGCGATATCGAACTGGATACCGGGACCCGTGTTGTAAACCGCAGCGGCGAGCGGATCGAGTTGACCTCAGTTGAGTTCGGTCTTCTGGAGATGCTGCTCAGGGCAGCCGGCCACGTGGTAACGCGCGAACAACTGACCGAGAGCGTCCTCGGCCGCCCTCTCACCCCTTACGACCGCAGTGTGGATGTACATTTAAGCAGCCTTCGGAAGAAACTCGGACATAAATTAGGCGAAATTGAACGGATCAAAACAGTGCGAGGCGCGGGATATATTTATGTGAACCCGGCTCAGCCGGACCAGAACACGATTTTGCAGCCGTGATCCGGTCGATGTCGCGGGGAAATTTCAATGCGAAGCCTTTTTGTAAAAATCTTCCTTTGGTTTTGGGTGGCAATGGCGCTGATTAGCTTTGCCTCTTTTTTGTCGGCTGTGGCAACGGAGTCACATCCATTTTTCGACATGCCCTGGCTGAGACTTCTTATACGCCCGCACATCGAAGGGCATCTGAAGATGCAATCGGGCTCGTTTACGGGTCACTGGATCAGTGTTGTGGGAAATTCCCTCAGACTCGCAGGCCAGACAGCAGTTGAGATATACGAACGTGATGGGAAAACGGCCCTTTTAGATTACTTCAATGAACTGGAAAGAGCAGTTCGCATCCGTTTTTTTCTGTTCGACGAGCAGAACGAGCAGCTAACCCGGTGGCCGATTCCCGAAGAGGTCGGGGAATTATCTTTGCGTCACCGGCGCGACGGTTTGGATTACGAGCGATCAGGTGAGTCGATTTTTACGGCTCAACAACTCATTGGTCCGGGCGGCAAGCAATACACACTGATTGCCGGACTCCCCGCCCGACATTTTCTCACGCGTGATTACAGCTTTTTGGCAATGAACCTGATCATCATCCTTATTACTGCCGGAGGGGTATGTTACTGGCTTGCACGCTATATTTGCATGCCTATCAGCAAACTTGGGGCGGCGGCAAGGCGTCTTGCCGACGGAGACCTCAAAGTTCGTGTCGGCTCCGTTTTGGGCAGGCGGCGTGATGAAATTACCGAGCTTGGGAGAGATTTCGACCTGATGGCCGAGCGGATCGAATCTTTGATTGGCTCGCAGAAACGTCTCCTGCGAGATATCTCGCACGAGTTCCGTTCGCCGCTTACACGGTTGACCCTTGCTTTGGAAATTGCGCGCCGGCGCGAAGGTCAGGATGCAATCAATGCGCTGGAACGAATCGAACTGGAAGCCCAGAGGCTTAATGCACTTATAGGTAAATTGCTCATGCTGGCCCGTCTCGAGAGCGGTGCAGAGGAAGTGGATAGTGCGCCTGTCAATATGCATGAGCTAATAGAGGAATTGGTGACCGACGCCGACTTCGAAGCTCGAGGACGTAATTGCAACGTTCGAGTTGTCTTGACTGAGAATTGTTTCGTACCGGGAACCAGGGAATTGCTGCGCAGCGCTGTCGAAAACGTCTTGCGCAATGCAGTCCGCCACACGGCGGAAAACACCGAAGTAATGGTCACACTGAGCTGCAGAATGGAGGGCAACTCTTTGCGCGCGGTGATCGAAGTGCGCGATAAGGGGCCTGGGGTCCCCGAAGAGTCGCTGGCAGATCTTTTTTGCCCCTTTTACCGGGTGGGGGATGCTCGCGACAGAAAGCAGGGGGGAACAGGTCTGGGGCTGGCTATCACAGAGCGTGCAGCCAGACTGCATGGCGGTCACGTGCGGGCAGCAAACGCCCCCGGTGGAGGGCTCAGCGTTACGATCGATCTTCCGGCAAGAAGGGCAGCGTGATTGCCGCACAATCTCCAGCCTGTGGAGTCTATCTTCCGAGGTAACAATGTGATCTCCGGGGATCGCTTCGGAAAGTGACGATTGTTTATGGCGTTATTCTGCGTAGAGTTTCAGGCTGGTGGGAAGAGGGCCGCCCATAGAGACCGCCTGGGTCGGCCCTGATTGAGGAGATCTGGAAGGTATGTTTGGAGCTTCGGTGACGATTCACCCGAAGATCTCAATCAGAATGCGCAAATACCGGATTTGCGCTGAAGTGAGAGCGTGCGGGGCTACTTGGGCAAAAAAAGTTTTTCGCAACGCTCTCACCGGAAACAGTCAGGTCAAAAAATCTGGCTCGGAACCTGCCGGTCTCTCATCCGGTGTTTCCGCATGAATTCGGGTTATTTCTCTTTCATCTCTTGCATGTGTTTTTCCCGTGCCGAGCTTTACATGACTCACGCAACTCTTGAGCTTTGGTGCGCTGCTCAGGAGTCAGGACCGCATATACTTTGGATTTTATGCGTTCTTTCGTCACAATCAGCTCAATTATCGTATCTGCCTGTCCCTTGGCGATGGACCGAACTTTCGCCTCATCAAATGTCCCACTCTTCCGCAGAGCTTTGAGCTCATCGCGCCCAGCTTTGAGTTGTTGGAACAGTGGTTTCATTTTTGCCCGCTCTTCGGAAATGATGGTATGGATTTGGGTTTTTTGCGCATCAGTCAAATGTAGCCTTTTCCATAGATGGTGATGCCCGTGACGATGCCCATGATGCTTCCAATGCTTCCCGCAAGGCCCTTCAGCCGCTGCTTCCTCTTGTGGACCCGTCTTGCCGGTGTCCGCAACGGCAGGAGTGGTCGACCCGGGGGCCCCGATAGCGATAGAGTTGAAGAAGAACCATGACCCAGCCATCCATACTACCGCCACCAAAATTACGGCAAATCCTGTCAATACTCTTTTCATATTATCTCTCCTCATGATTTGATGATAATCGATGATGAATAGATACAAAAAGTCAGCATCAAGGTCTAGTTAATATTAGTTAATACAGGTAAAGTTTTGTAAAGGAATATCCTGGCGCACCTGAAAGCACATTTTCCCCTTATCGGCGGCACTTTGTTTGTTTATAGGATGCTGCGGAAGGAAGGTCTTTATCCTTTGCGGGGCAGATAAAAAGAGCTTGCATTATGTTGTTGACAAAGTAACTCAGCTCATTTAATTTGTTACCAACTCCTGAAAAAGCCAAACTCGGCGTGAGCCGAGGGCGGAAAGCCAACGGGTCTCTCAAGAGACGGCCGGGTTGCCTGGAAGTTGGTAATAGGGCCTTTGGGTTTTTATCGAACGACCTGTTGGATCAGGATGCAAGATGCCGGAATCAGTTCGGTTCGCTAAAATTACTGAGGCTTATTCAACCGGCGCAAACACGTGTTTAAGACCGCAAAGCCTGCCAGATAATCCGTTCAGGGATTCGGTGCAAATCTCCACGGAGGCACAGGAAAAATCGAAAGAACTTTGGTTGAAGATCAAGGAGCAATCTTCTTCAGAAAAACCTTCCCCGAAAACTCAAGCGGAAAATGGCATCGAAGTCCTTCAACTGTCCCCAAACGCGACAATGGACCAGATCCGCAAAGCCTACCTCTCCGCCATAAAGCAGTATCACCCCGATAACTTTGCCGGCTTTTCCCCGGAATTTCGACAACTCGCGGAAGAAAAGAGTAAGCAGATTAACCTCGCCTATAAGAAATTGACAGGCGCACAACGCCTGTACGACCCTGTGCGATAAGCCCTTCGTTGCCGCAAATTATCCGCACTCCAGGATCTTGGAAAAAGCAGACTATTTTTTTCTTAAGTTTAGCCTCAATCTTGCCGATTTTAGTCCAGTATGGACTCATTTTAGTAACAGTTGCGGATCGAGGCCGTCAACTTGTGTGCATCCGGAAACACCGGAGGAGAATTCGACGCCACGAGGCTTTCGATTCGGATTTTTGACGTAAGAGAGGTATTTTTCACCTTGGCAAGGAAATCGAGGGGTCGCGTGGGGGCTCACCTGGGCAGGCCCTGATCCGGGGGCGGAAAACCTGAAAAAACCTAAAAATAAACAAGACGGCAGAAGTAACTGCAACTGTCGAGGAGAAGACAATGTCTACAGTGTCTAACTCGTCCACATTGAGTCAATTGGGCCTCACCGGTATGGGAACCAACATCGACTGGCAGAGCATGCTGACCCAGTTGCAAGAGGTTTCAGAACAGAGTCTGACACCCTACAATAATCAAATAACAACCCTCAATGACCAGGTCTCCGCCTGGCAAACCTTCGACGGGGACCTGAGCGCACTCCAGACTGCCTCAAAGACCTTGACGACAAGCGGTACAGGCCTGAACCTCTACAGCGCCACCGTGGGATCCTCTTCAAGCGTGAGCCCCTCATCGCTGCTGACAGCCTCAGCCTCTTCTTCGGCCAGCAGCGGCAGCTATCAGGTAGTTATCAACAACACGGCCCAAGCGGAACAACTCGCCTCGAAAAATTTTTCGTCAGAGACTTCTGCGCTCAATATCTCAGGGACCATCCTGGTAAACGGTCAGGCGGTTCAGGTCGCTGCAAGCGACACGCTTGAGGGTTTAGAGTCTAACATCAACAGTGCAAATGCCGGCGTAACGGCTGCAATCATTCAGGACTCGCCGAACACCTACCGGCTGGTGCTCACCAGCGGACAGACAGGGGCCACCGGAATCAGCCTTGACAATGGTTCGGCTTCCAATACGCTCGAAAGCCTTGGATTCAACGGAGCTGGGCCGACAGTTATTCAAAACCAGGTAGCCGGAGGAGCCCAAAGCGACAGCTTTGCGAATTCTTCCACCGGGGTTGCGGCCCTGCTGGGAATAGCAAGTACGTCGGGAACTGTGACCATAAACGGAAAATCCGCCACTATTGACTTGAGCGACACCCTGAAGCAAATACAACAGACGCTGGCTGGAGCAGGTATTGCTGCTTCTATTGTCCCGACAACCAATGGTTCTCAGACAACCTACAGCCTCAATATTGCGGGAATGACCAGTTGGACGGACGATAACAACGTGCTGCAAACTCTTGGCCTGATCCAGGGAAACCGGGCGAATACGGTCGGGGTTACCGGGAGCGTCGCGAACACATCGGATGGTTCGACTCCCATCACTGCTGCTACGCCCATCACGAGCATTTATGGATACAACAACTATACATCGGGAGACGAGATCACCATTTCCGGAACGGATCACGACGGGAATAAAGTGGCGGCGACCAACTTAGCTATAACCAAAAGCACGACGGTCGGGGATCTTCTTAATGAGATTCAGAGCGTCTTTGGCAACGTCACCGCGACAGTTACTTCAAACGGGCAAATTCAGGTAATCGACAATGCTGCCGGGACGAGCGATCTCTCGGTTAATCTCCAGGCTTCCCTTAAAGCTTCTGACGCCGGGGAACTGAATTTTGGGTCTTTTGGACAAGCCGGTTCGATCAACCAGTATGTACTCCAGCAGGGTGCAAACGCCGCTTTTACGGTAGACGGCATGAGTATGACAAGCTCGACCAATACTGTTACAAACGCAATCGCGGGGGTTACTCTCAACCTGCTCGGAGCGGACCCGAATACGACCCTGACGGTCAATGTCAGCCCCGATGCGCAGGGAATCGAAACCAACATCAACACCTGGATTAACGCCTATAACACCGCCATCTCATACATCAATACCCAGAATACCTACACTGCCTCTTCAAATACAACAGGCGGACCGCTTTTCGGCGATAACACCCTGGAAACGATAAAATCAGAACTTCAATCCACTATAATGAACCAGGTCGGTACCGGGAGTATGGACTATCTCGCCGATGCCGGAATAACGGCAGGCAGTGACGGTCAGCTCAGTCTGAATACGACCACGTTCGAGCAGGCGCTCTCAAGCAACTTCTCCGGCGTGGTTAATCTTCTTTCGGGCTCCGGCGTTTGCAGCAGCAGCCAGTTTCAATATGTCTACAGTAACAGTAATACTCAATCCGGCACATATAACATCGATATCAGCCAGCTTCCTGGAACAGATCAAAACATCGCAGGCACAATTGACGGTCTTACCGCCACCGGCTCGGGCAATGTATTAACCCTTAATAACACAGCCAGCGGCGCCGACGGCCTTGCAGTCAGCTATACAGGCACCACGGCGCCGGCAAGCGCGACTATTACGGTAAACAATGGAATCGCGAGTATTATGAATAACCTCGTGAGTGGGTTCACCAATTCCACCAACGGGACGGTTGCCGCCCAGGAAACCGGACTGCAGAACACCATCACCGGGCTAAATCAGCAAGTGAGCACCATACAGGCAAATATCAACCAGCAGATGACGACTCTCCAAACGGAATTTGAGAACATGGATGTCGCTGTAGCGCAGATGGACGAGATGCAAAGTTACCTGACCGAGCAACTGGCCAATTTGTAATTTATGCCGGCCACACCCTGGTGGGAGTTGAATCTGGTTTCATGTCACCAGGATCATCGCATAACATTTACTTCAACTCTCCCCACTTGAATCAGCCGGGGCCATGCGAACCCCGGATCAGCACGTGCATACCTGGGAAACAATGTCGGCGGGTTGGAACTCCACCATTTGCTTTTATCAAAATAGTGTCTGCCAACCTTAATTTGGATTAATCGCTGATACCTTCCGCACTGCCGGTCTTTGCGCCCTTACCCTGTTGAAGTATCTCATCTCGAACAATTCCTTTAAGGTGCGGGAACTCATCAGTCATGTGCGGCAACTGCATGGCTTCCATGAACTGCTGTTGAAAATCCTTCTCTACAGTAAGTTCAATATACTCGACATTCCTGGAACACCAGTTTGCTTCAACCCTTTTCTTACGGTTCAGAAGGGCTGCGCGGCAGCCATCGCCCGCTGCGTTGCCGATGCATTGGACCTTATCGATCTCACAATCGGGAAACAGGCCCATGATCAGGGCTTTCGTGCGGTCGACGTGGGTGCCGAACGCTCCGGCGATCTTCACCTTGTCGACCTTATCCAGACCCATTCTGAGCATCATCAGCTTACAGCCGGCATAAAGAGCGCCCTTTGCGAGCTGAATCTGCCGGATATCTTTTTGCGTGATTACGATATCCTTGCCGATACTTGTCTCTTCAGCCCACGCAAGAACGAATTCCGGCTGATTGGTGTCCGGGTTCCTGCGGAACCTGTTGGACTTCTGCATTTTGGCGAAAACCCCGCTCTTGGAGATAACACCGGCGGCATAAACTTCCGCCAGCACATCTAGAATTCCTGATCCGCAAATCCCTTTGGCCTTCATGTCCTTGGGTTCGGAGAAGCTCCGCCATGCGTCACGGCCTATGACCTTGTAGTCCACTTCATGGGTATCGGGGTCGATCTTGATGCGCTCGATTGCGCCCGGGGCCGCTCGCATGCCGAATGCGATCTGTGCTCCCTCCAACGCCGGGCCGGTGGCGCAAGAGCAGGAAATCAACTTGAACTTATTGCCCAATACCAGTTCTCCGTTCGTTCCGATATCTATGATGAGTTGGTTTTCAAAAGACTTGTAAGGCTCCTCGGCAATGAGCACGCCTACGTTATCCGCACCTACGAACCCCGCTTCATTGGGAAGTACAAAGACGTAGGCTGAAGGATTGATATGAATCCCCAGGTCTCGGGCCTTGATATCGAGGCTGTGGTGTATTACCGGGGGAAATGGGGCAAGACCGACATACTCGGGATTGAGCTGAAGAAGAATGTGATGCATTGCGGTGTTGCCGACAATCGTAACGTCCTCGATATCATCCCTGCTGAGCCGAAGGTAGATCTTACCCTTTGCGGGCGCCTCTACAAACTCCTCGGGTCCCTCGCAGCCCTTCGGCTTCTTGACTTTTTTCTTGGGCGGATGGGTGTTTTGCACGGCTTGATCGATTATCCGGTTGAGCCCCTCTATGATGTTGTCGCTCATCCGCTTGAGACCGTTTTCGGTGGTCATGTGAAAGGTGATGCGGGTCATGACGTCTTCGCCGTATTTGCACTGAGGGTTCATAAGGGAAATGGTATCGACGACCTCCATCGTCCGAAGATTGCACAAGTAGCCGGCCACCGTAGTAGTGCCGACATCTATGGCCAATCCGTAGGAATTGTCCTTCCTTCCCGGCCTGAACCGAATGATCTCCTTGTCATTCCAAACACTTACAGTTACAGACCAATCGCCTTCGCGCAAAACGCCGGGAAGGGTGCGCAGCGCAAATATATCGGCGCTCAACCCCGTGATCCCGTACTCTCTCTCCAGTGCCTTACAAACCCGTTCAAAGTCGGCCGTGGGGTCCTGAAAATTCGGCTTATCCACCTCTACATAGTATATATTCACAGCCGGATCGTGTTCGATATGGATGTCCCTGGCAGCCTTGCTTACGACCTGCTTTCCCGCCCTGGATTCTTCCGGTACGAACACCAGTACATCTCCCTGGAGTTTAGTTACACAGGCCAGGCGATATCCCTGGGCCTTGAGTTTGTCATTGATGAACTTGCTCTCTTCATCCTGCTGCCATTTGCTCACATGGGACATGCCGGATGTAATGTTGTACTTTTCAAAATGCCCTTCCTCAATGCGGACGGCGCATTTGCCGCAAACCTTCTTCTCCCCGCACAACGCTTCTATATCTACACCAAGCAACCGGGATGCCTCTATCAGGTTAATGCCCTTCGGAACGGAACCTCTTCTTCCGGAAGGTTGAAAATTTACCATCACTTTGTCATCTGTCATGGGAATCTCCTCTAACCTTTGCCTCCATGCCCAACCGCAGCCATCCGGCATTTTCGCAAAAACCGGCAGCACTGCTCTCGGTTATTATTGGCTGTCCCCCGAATTTGACTCCTCCTGCCTCGCATACCTTCGGTTCTTTGTTGAACTCAAAAGGAAACATATCTGATCTTCCGCTTTTGAGAAAGTAGCAGATGATTTCTATCATGCGTGGGGCGATGATTACGCGCGCATTATTTCCTTGACATCCCCGGCTGCACTGGGTCAAAATCGACTGCGATAAGCTGTGGGTGTCCCAAAAAGGGACATGGGGAAAACGGTGCAAAACCGTTGCGGACCCGCCGCTGTGATCGGGGACGAAAGCCGCCGGCATGCCACTGTCCGATTGGGTGGGAAGGCTCGGCGAGTAGGGTGATCCGAGAGCCAGAAGACCAGCCCATAGCTTCATAGCTGCACGTGCTCCCGTGGATTGGAGCCCGAGTTGGATAAGCCGAGGATGAAAACGGTTTCCCGGACCTGAAGATTATGGTCCGGTTTTTTTTGGCCGAACCGGGTTCTTCTTGAATGCAGATGGAGATTGGGAGAGTGGCATGGCCAATGGTGAGACTTTTAAAGCGGGAAAAAAAGCAGCCGCGCCTGACGAGGCTATAATACTTCTGGGTCATGGAAGCCGGGTGCCGGAAGCAGGGAAGGATATGGAGAGGGTCGCTGCTCGTCTTCGACTGAAATATGGTTATCCGCTCGTCGAAGTGTGTTTCATGTCAAGGCTCGGACCCCACTTTCCGGAGGTCTTTGAAAAATGCGTCAACCTTGGAGCCTCAAAAGTGCTGGTGATTCCCTATTTTTTGCACTCAGGGCTCCATCTGGTTCTCGACCTTCCTGAAATGCTTCAAAGGCAGGCGCAAAGGTTTCCCGCTGTTAGTCTTCGAATGGGACGCGGGTTCGGATTCGATGAACTGCTGGTTGACCTGGTGCAAACAAGGATCCGGGAGACCAGGAGTTTCAGTGACGTAAGGCAAATGGTGCTGCCCCCAAAGGAAATGTACCCTGTACCGTCAGGGCAGTGCGAGTTCGTTCCCATGCCTCCCGATGAGGCTGCAAAATATCGCACATAGGCAAACCGGATTTATCGGCCTTCGATTCAAGACCGGTCGAGCTGCATTCCATCCGGATCGAGTGTGTATTGAACACCGCTGAATTTACGGGACAGTGCAGGCAGGTATGGCAAACAGCCGCCGCTCCATCACGGTAATTATTGTATTCATGTCATTGCTCGTGCTCCCGGACGTTCCAGCGTTCGCGATGCACATCTCCGAGGGAATTCTGCCGGTGCGGTGGGCAATACTGTGGTTTGCGGTGTCTGCGCCGTTCCTCTTTCTGGGACTGCGTGAATTGCACTTGCGCGGTCTGCGTAATTTGCACCTCAAGCCTATGGTTGGATTGGTAGGGGCGGCTGTGTTCATAATATCCTGTATGCCTATTCCTGTCCCTACGGCGGGTTCCTGTTCGCATCCCTGCGGGACGGGTATTGCCGCCATTTTTATCGGCCCTCTGCTCACGGTTGTCGTGACCAGCGTCGCGCTCGTGCTGCAGGCCCTGTTCCTCGCGCATGGCGGGCTTACCACCCTCGGGGCGAATATTGCCTCTATGGGGGTCGCCGGCGCCTTCACAGGGTATGTCTCATTTATTCTGGTAAGGCGGCTGTCCGGCAGTTGGTGGATTGCCGCTTTCCTTGCAGGCCTTCTATCGGATTGGGCCACATATAGCGTCACTTCTCTTCAACTCGCCGCCGCTCTCCACGGTAATGCTCCATTTGGTAAATTTTTCCTGACCGTGCTTCTTGCGTTTGTGCCTACTCAGGTTCCGCTGGGAATTGTTGAGGGATTCCTGTGTGTGGGAGCTTACAGGTTCATACTGACACGCAGGCCCGAATTGCTTAAAATCTTTGCGGTTTAGGTGTTTCTTATGAAAATAACGCTTGCAGGCGGCCTTATCCTTTTCCTGGCTCTAGGCTTGTATTTCGGCCTGCGGATCTCTGACTGCAAATGGGCCGGGGTCGATGAGTCGGTAGTAGGCAAGTTCGCGATAGAGGCAAACCGCCCTCCGCAGGAGCCTCTAATCAATATCGAACGTGGGGACTTGCCCCTCTTGCTGTTTCTATTAGCTGGAGCATCGGGCGGTTTTACCGCCGGTTATTATTTTCGAGGTTTATTTCCCCCAAAGGATAAAGGCTAACGCCTTGCAGCCGGTATTTGAGCTTTTCTCGGACATATTTGCATATCGGGACAACATTCTGACCCGTGTTGATCCTCGCGTAAAGCTCGTGCTGGCCATTCTGGCGATCATCTGTGTCATAGTATCTACCGGCCCTGCGTTTCCGCTCGCAATCTTTGCAGCCGGCCTGGCCGCAATGCTGGCGATCCGGCTGCCCGCCAGGCTCATTTTGGTCAGGCTTGCGGCCCCTTTGGGAATTGTTCTGGTTGTAATCCTGCTGCAGTCGCTTCTGGTTGGTTCCACCCTGCTTTTGAGCATCTCGGTGTTTGGGTGGAAGATAGCAGTGATGCGGGAGGGAGCCCTGCACGGCGTTTTGCTTGGGACACGCGTTCTTGGAGCAGTCAGCGTACTGCTGCTTTTGAGCTCTGCCGCCAGGGCGCATCAGATATTTCATGCCCTGCGCTGGTTCGGTGTCCCAAAGTGCTGGGTGGAGGTGGGCATGCTCATGTACCGCTATATTTTTATGCTCCTGGAGCAGGCTGCCGACGTCATGGACGCCCAAAGGGTGCGGCTCGGGTATTCCAGCCTCAGGCGTTCTTTATCCTCTACAGGCGTATTGGCGGGAACAGTGATGAAAGTTGCAATGGACCAGGGGATCCGCACCTATGAGGCCATGGAACTGCGAGGGTACAAGGGCTACATACCTTTTGGCGCTCTGCCGCGCATTTCCTCGAAAGATATCTGGATTTTGTGCCTGACCTCGGGAGCTATAGTGATTGCATACATCCGGCTGGAGTGGGGGGCTTTATGAAAGAAGTTCCTATGGCCGTTGAGGCTTCAGGTGTATGCTTCACCTATCAGGAAGGGACCCAGGCGCTTACGGAAGTGGACTTTCAGGTCAGACAGGGCGAGTTTGTGGCAATGCTTGCCTCGAACGGCTCGGGAAAGACTACTCTTATAAAGGTGCTTGTCGGCCTTTTAAAGCCACAGAAAGGACAGGTTCTCATTGCCGGACACGAGCTGTGCGGCACTCCGCCCAGAGAGCTCTATCAGCGCATTGGGCTGGTTTTTCAGAATCCGAACGATCAGCTTTTCGCAGCCACGGTTGAGGAAGATGTGGCCTTCGGCCCCAGGAATCTGGACCTGCCCGAGCCGGAGGTCGAACGGCGGGTTTCTGAGGCGCTTGAATCAGTCGTGGCCACTGATTTGCGGCATAGAGCCATCCATCATTTGAGCTTTGGAGAGCAAAAGCGGGTCGCCATGGCCGGCGTGCTTGCCATGAAGCCCGCGATCTTGATCCTTGATGAACCCACCTCCGGGTTGGACCCTGCCGGGGAACAAACCATGATGCGGCTCCTGAACTGGCTCAATCGACAGCAGGGGATTACGGTAATTCTGGCAACCCACCTTGTAGACATGCTGCCTCTTTTTGCAGATCGGATCTATGTGCTGAACAGGGGACGGGTCCTAAGCCATGGACCGGCGGAAGAGGTGTTTGGCGATTATGATATGCTTGATAAAGCTGGACTGCGTTTGCCCTATGTCTCCACCCTGCTGCACGAAATGAAACGCTATGACGGAGTGCCGATTAATGGTCTGCCGCTGACGGTCGGCGAGGCGCGTAAGCGCCTCATGGAACTGATACCCGAAGAGCTTATCGTCAAGCGTATCGAGCGAATATAGGAGAAGCTTTTGTTCCCGGGCGGGAAAAAATCGTCATGAAATTCGGAGTCCTTTATGGAATAGGAGTTGGGCCCGGCGATCCCGACTTGATGACCTTGAAAGGGGCCAGAGTCCTTCAAGGGTGTCGGCATGTTTTCGCTCCAAAGGCACGGAGCGAGAACGGGAGCATCGCTCTTGCCATTGCCGGCCGGTACCTGAGAGCCGATTCTCGGATTCACGAACTCGTCTTCCCTATGAGCGCCGACAGCGGGGAACTGTCGCGGCACTGGGCGCAAGCAGCTCGGAGTGTTTCGGATGTGGTCGGCATGGGCGAGGATGCCTGCTTCTTGACTCTCGGTGATCCTCTCCTTTATTCCACCTACATATATCTCGTCAGATCTTTGCGCGAACAACTTCCCGGACTCGATGTGGTCACCGTTCCAGGAATCAC
>Ga0187849_1003137_pt1 | contig 14855 bp, 22 predicted proteins | sample June2016WEW_4_10_2_FD_132412 | JGI IMG/M metagenome (GOLD analysis project Ga0187849, IMG submission 132412) | Peatland microbial communities from SPRUCE experiment site at the Marcell Experimental Forest, Minnesota, USA - June2016WEW_4_100 | ecosystem: Environmental > Terrestrial > Soil >... | reverse complement strand
TCTGACCCCATCCTAGCCCGGTTTTTTCTTTGACGTTCCCACCCGTCCTGGTGTAATACGCTTTTAACGGCCATGCTCGGGAAGATCAGGGACACCTACCGCCAGGCGTATAGCGGCCTGCCGTGGTTTGCCATGCCTTAAATCAAAGAGCGGGGCAAATACGGCCTGTGGGGTGAAGACGAATTTTCCGCCGCTGATGGAAATGTCCTCGAAGAGGACGCGCAGTAGTTCGGCCCTGTGCTCAGGCATCGCCTGAGAATAGGCTTTCTCGACATTTTTCAGGAGTTCGAGGATGGCCAGGCCGTCGTCGACGAATTTCCGGTCCGACCTGTCGAGACCGTTGAGGACGGCCTTCGCCTTTTCCTGACGCTCTTTGATTTCCATGACGTTCCGCCGGACCGTGACCACATCGAAAATCCCAGTGACCGCCGACGAAAATGCTACATCCAGTTCTTTGATGGTCAAACTGTATTCAGTTTGAGCCTTCCGCCGCTCTGCCTGGGCATGGCTCTTCGTGTCTTCCCTGGTGGTTCTGAGGACGTCCCGAGCCCAATCATACAAATCTTTTGGGAATGAGAATCCCTTCAGGGCCTGGGCGACCGCCTTGTCGATAACCTCAGACCTGACCGGCTTTTCGCCGCATGAGCTGTCGCGGTGCTTCGGCGCGTAATAGACGATTTTCCCGAACTGAGCTCCGGAGAGGAGTTTCCCGCAGGCGCACCTGATGAGCCCCCGGTATTGGAAAAATATCTGGTCTTTCTTGAACGGATGCGAATGCGTCTTCCGCTTCAGAATTTCCTGGACCCGCTCGAACGTCTCCCGGTCCACGATGGCCTCCTGCTGGCCCTGAATGAGTTCATTCCTGAAGTGCTCCGTCTTGACGTATTTGGAATTGTCCCATGGCCAGACGAGAAGGCCGGCCACGACCGGGTTGTGGAGGAGATTGTTGACGGCCGGCTCCGAAAGCCGCAGGCCCTCGGCCTTGAGTTTCTTCATGAGCGAAAAGGCCGACTCGGTTCCGCCGGCGTAAAGCGAGAATGCCTTCCTGACGACGTCGGCATTTCCATTCGGCGTCAGGCGGTTCTTTTTAAAGTCATAACCGAATGGCGGGTTGATGAAAGGAAAAAGGCCGATGTCGAGCCTGGCCTCCATTGAGCGGCGCACCTTCTCCTGGAGGTCCCCGATGTAGTTCTCGGCGAAGATGACCTTGATTTTCCAGAGGCTCTTCTGGCTCCTGGTCGTGTTGGCGTCTATGATTTCGTTCGACTCGATGAAGTGGACGGACAGGTTCTCGTCCTGAATCATCTTGTCGACGTCGAGCATGCCCCGGAGGTCCCGGGTGAGCCGGTCGGAGTTCATGGTTATCAGGTGCCTGACGGAATTGCCTTTGATGAAGGCGAGCATGGCCTGGAACTCCTTCCGGCTTTTGTAGCCTGACTCGGCGATGTTCCAGACCCTGACGACGTCCAACTTGTGCGCCTCCGCATATTTGGCCGCGGCCTCTTCCTGGATTTTCGGTGACCACCGTTCGAACTGCTCTTTGGACGATACCCTGGCGAAAATCACGGCGGAGTTATTTTCCATTCCGCACCGCCTTGATGGCCCTAAGTGTCGAGAAAAAACGGGAAAAGTCCTTGAGGATATATTGCGCCTCGTCGTCGGTGACGGGTCGGCCCAGGTGTTTCGACCAGACCTTTTTCGTCCGCTCGACGAGCTGGGGTGGAAATACTAGCGCCCAGCACGCTGACCAATGGGTGGCGTCGACGAATATTTCACGGTGCTCAGTCCTGACCTGCCACCCATGCCACCAGGCGACGGTCTTTTCCCAAAAGAGCCTTAGTGTCAGCACATCCTATTATAAGCCCAAAAGTGCTCGTCTGAAAAATTAAATAAACCGTTGATGACTATTTCTTGGCGGAATTCTTCTTCAAAATCCGTTCATGAATGCCGCCTTCGCCCCAGACCTTTTCGAACATGGCGCGAAACTGTTTGCTCTTCCTGTACCTGCCTTCTGCCCTTACCGATTCCTTAAAAAAGGCCCCCGTCATCGCTTTGCGGGCCAATTTCATGGTCGTGCCCTCATGCCGCCCATAGTCACTTGCGCAGACAATGGCGTGGATGTGGTTGAGCGTTGAAAACCACAAATGATTGAAATCGTCATAAAGTTTTGCATTGCCAGAAAAATCCTTGTCGATGATTGCCTGAAGTTCAGGCGGCAATTGGCTGCGCCACGGTTGGGTTTTCTTTTTCATCGGGCACCTCCTTTTGATGCTGATGTCAGTATGAGGCGGGGATTCCCGTTTGTCCAGGGAAAAGAAAGCAGCCGGGCACGCGGGGATTGCCATTCCAGGCTCCTGGAGTTAGAATCGGGCCAACTGGAGGCCTCCGATGGGAAATGAAATAAACGATGAGGTAAGTAATTCTATTAAAACCAAAGTATTAAAACTCGAAAGGTATTCGTTCGGTTTTTGCATTCTGAGTATTGTCATTGGATATGCTGGTATTACTTTATGGCTTAACGCTATTCGTGCCACCGCAGCCCATTGGTTTGTGTGGGTACTTATAGTAATACAATTTACGTTGTACTTTTCGATTTTCATTGTGAGCTTTCGACGCTCAAAAGTGTTCGGCATCAATAATTATCTCGGCATTTGTCTTTTTACAGTCCTTGCAATTCTAGGGAGAGTAAATAATTGGGAATTGGTAATCATACCCCTACTAGCAGCAACGATGCTTGTGCTTTCAGCAAGGAACAATAAAGTTTCAGAAAAAAGGAAACCCTGGTTGCTGGAAAATTCAACCAGTTAATAGATATTTCTTAAAAGAAAGGAGGGATTCAGAATGTTCCAAAGTTCTGTATGGATGTTCTTAAGAGAAATATCGAAGGTGGCTCCATTGATAATCTCTTTAGCGGCCTGTATCGGCCTTTACCAAATTATTATTATTAAACGCGATACGGCATCAAGAAGGGAACGGGCTTCTTTAGAAAATTCAATATTAGTAATTGACCGATATGTAGATAAGTTCATCAAAATTGCCGATGAAATAGACCTACGCACAATAGAAAAAGGGATTCCCAACCTCGTGGGCTCTTATGAAGACCTCCCGAAGTATACTAATGAAATATTAATAAAGCGGGCGAAAATAGTAATTGAAATGGGATTTCACCGATATATAAACGAACTCAACACAGTTGCAGCAAGTGTCATCTGCGGATTATGCAATGACCAATTTGTTTATAGGTCCATAGGGAAGTCATATTGCCAGTGTGTTGCAAGATACTATGATCTCATATGCGAGCTCGAAGCGTCTTTTCATCCAGAGAGTTGTATTCTTGAGCTTTTCGAACTTTGGAGGAAAAGATTAATGGCAAGAAAGATAGAAAAAGACTTGCGAAAGCTTACGGATAGTCAGAAAGAGCTTCAGGATATTATCAACCGCCTTGGAGGAAAGGACATCTCCGTTGTTTAATAAACGATTGGTTTCGCATACTTACACCTGCCCTTAAATTGAAATGGACATCTTGACGATTTCCTCGACTCTGAGCCACAGCAAGATGATGACGAGCCCACTGTATTCAAAGACGTATGAGGAGAGGAAGGCGGCGGTGGGGACGTTTAGTTGACTGGATGCCCTGGGGGAATTGGCATGCGGTACTATACGAAGATCCTTCCTTTTGAAAACAGGCGACGCCTTACAAAGATAAAGGCGTTTAGAAATCTGGTGGTCGAGTATTTCAATAACTGTGAACCCAAGATGTTTGAGGCAATCGAGAATGACCAAGCACGCAAGCTGCGAATCGACATAAATACGTCTCTGGACGAGATTCTTATTATGGTCCATGCTGCGGGCATAAGCACTCAACTTCTTTACGACCCGCCTCCGGTCAGAGGAGGGTTTGCAGGCAATGTCGATGTATTTCTCAATATATTCAATCTCCCATACCTACAGATAAAACCATATGTGATTTGTGACCACCTTGAACGAGCTTATGGCATTTATGAACGAAACCAACGGGCAGCGAAGCTCAGACTAATTAATCCGTTTTTCTACCTGGGCCGATTACTAGATTATGTCTCTGAACTTCCCTTTGCCTTTTTAGGGAAATTAGGGTTCAATCGGAACAAGGCCGAATCATCCATTCTGGGCCGGATAATCAAAGGATTCGTTAAACTGGTATTTTTCTTAGCCGCAGCATTTGCGGTCCTTCATTATCTGGGCTATATGGATGCCGTAAAAGAATATGTTAGGAAAATATTTGGGTAGCGAAAGGAACAAAATAGAATTTAATAATTAAACGATCTTTGACTTGATTTGGTCAGGAATCAACCTAGAGCTCGAAATGATTTTTACGATATCATCCATTTCATGGTCAGGCATCGCCGGCAAAAATTCTAACTTTTTTAGCCGCAAGTTTTTTACCAACTGATCAATGGGCAGGATGATAACCTCACGCAAGTTAATGACCATCTCCTCCGTTGGATTGCAGGGCGTTAAACCACATTGATAATACAGAAAATTCCCATGGACGTCGGGGTCAGCAGCATGGATCTTATACCAGTCGACTTGCGATGTTGAGAGAACGCAATAAACCATTCCATCTGCGATGTTTTTGTTCAATACAAATAGACGTTTGTATTGAGGTTTCCCTGCAAGATCTACCTGGGTTCTGAGTACGGAACCCCGCTTGAGAGAGGCATGGATTCGCTTTGTTAAGAGAGGGTCAGGTAGGTCAATCACCTGCTAAGTTCACTGACTACTTGAGCGCTTTCCTCTTCTATCTTCAAAAGGCCCATTATTACCCGTTTTCTGTCCTCAGGAAGACCGTCTAGGAAAAGCTCATACTTTATAGGAGAATTCTCGGGAGTCGCTTGGCAGGTTTTTTCCTTATGGCAAATATCCACGAGCCGGCTCGTCGTCGAGGACCCAACCTTGCTCAGCACATAATTGATAGCTTCGATTTCAGACTCTGACAACCAAACGCTTTTCTCTTTTTCTTTTTTTAATTTCAGTTTGTCAAATCCTCTCCGATCCTTAGCGCGGTCAAAAAACTCATCAAATGGTTCATCAAATCTTTTTATCCCAGGGAATTTTATTGGACATAGAAAGTTGTCGATAATATTCAATGTGAGAGAGGGCACTGGACCAAATTGGAGTCGATAGTACCTATCATTAAGTACAGATCTGCCGAACCGTCTTAGATGGTATTTGTCAATAAGGTAAAGAAGCTTAGTAATCCTGAGTTTTGTAAGCTCTTGTCCATTTTTTGCCAGAATTTCGAGGATTTCAATTAATTTCTGCACGTTATAAGGCATTGTAGCCTCTTATTTTGTCCCTCAAGATGAACCCTCTGAACGCATTATACACCATTGTCAATAGGATTCCCCTTTTTAGCTGCATGACCAGTATTCACGCCTGAATCACAAATTTTATTGCTCATGATTTTTTCTTCCTTTTTAGTCGGCCTCATCCCCTCGAAAAAGTTGCATGTATCATATCCCATGATGCGGGCGTGTGGGATTCCGTTCGGGAACTTCTCGCATACCCAAACGCCGAGCATGCTCGACATCCCCCAAAAGAACGGGCAGTATTTCGATTTACAGACGTTTATCATGCCCGCCTCCGGATGACGACATACTCCCGGCCGATTTTGGACGGAAGGCAGACGCCGCCCTCCGTCTCCTCCAAATACTTTTGGAAATCCAGTTCCATTTCCTGAGCGGATTCGACGAGGACCGCCTTGCGCTCCTCTCTGATTGTGACGGCCGGCTTCCGCTGGACGAAGGGCATGGCCGGCTGGTGCTCAGAGACGGCCTTGAAAACCTCATGGACTGCTCCGGCGCAGGCGTTGGCCAAATCGTCGTGCGTCCCTTTCGGAGGGCCGACCCGCTCGCGCCCGGTCGGAAGGAGGGTCCGCCTGAGCTTGAGGAGTTGGGCCTTCAGCTCCTCGTGGTCTGGCAGCGTGACGGAGCCGGCCAGCACGTGCTGGTAGAGGGAGAGGTATAGGTCGGAGGCAGGCGGGACTTTCGTCTCAAGGGCGACTCCCTTCTTGCCCAAGATGTGCCCGACGTAAGCGGCGGAGTAGCGGTCCGACTGGACAATGGAAATCCGATACTGGCGGAGCGTGTCGCAGAAATCGCCGAGGACCTTCTCCGGGTCCGTGAAGGGAGCCTTCGCCTCCCTGATGGCCACGACCTCGGCCTTTCCGTAGAACATCTTGGCCACGGCGAGGACCATCGAATCCGCCTTGCCGCTGGAGGCGTCGAGGAAGGCCACGTGCCTGACGGCGTCGGGCGGGGTCTCCGCAGGCCCGACGCAGCAGGCCCTGACGGGATAATCCGATGAGAAGAGGAGGGCCAGGTCGTCACGGAATTCTGACAGGTATTCGGCCCGCATCTTGAGCGGGTCCGCCTTGACGGCCTTGTCTATTTTTCCCTGCGGGAAAAGGGGATTCATCGTCGCCGTCCCCGCCTTCCAGAAAAGACTCGAGGACGGGTAGGAGAAGTGCGCCTGAAACGCCTCCCACAGCGGCCCGCACTTGCCGAAGACGGTCGAGGAGTAAATCAACTTGGACGTCGGACCCATCGCCGGCTCGAGGGCCACGGCCAGCTCCGACTGGTCCTCCGGGAACTGGGCGAACTCGTCCACGACGGCGCAGGCAATCCGCGTGCCCCGCAGGTGCCGGGCGTCTGCGGCCCGGATGGAAATGGTAATCCCGTTCTTGAGGAGGATTTCGTCGGAGGAGTATTTGTCGACTGCGGAGGGAAAATAGGAGAGGAAGCGCTTGATGGAGAGGAAGACGATTTTGGCCTGCTTCAGGACCGGAGCGGCCACGACGACGGAGGAGTCGGGCTCATGGCCACCGAACAGGGCTTCGTAGGTTGCCACAAGCCCGCAGATGGTCGACTTTCCTGAACGCCGACCGGAGGCGAGATACGTGACGGGATACGGGCCGGCCGGGGCCTCCCGCTCTGTGCACTGGCCCCAAATCTCTGCCTCGGATGGTTCCATCGGAAGGCCGTAGACGGCCTTTAAGAATGCGAGCCAGGGAGCCCAGGACGATAGGTCTTTGCCGAAGAATTTTTTCCATCCAGCCTCAGACCGTATTACGTCGATGATGGACGGATTTTCGGAGGCTTCCACGGTTTAGTCTTTTCCTGTTTTTTGCGCTTGAGCGCAGTGGCCAAGGTGATGAGGGAGCACAGGGTCCGGGCTTTGGCCAGGCTCGGCGGCAAGTCCGAAACAGCCTTGATTTCCTTCTCGACGATTGCGAGGGCTTCAGCCTTTTTCATCCGAAGAACCGGTCTCTGCGAGGCTGGCCTTGCTGGTTCTGCGCGACCTCGCACCTGAGAACACGCTCCATGAATGAGTGGCCGTCGAGTTGGCGGATGAACTCCTCCGCATCGCCCTCATTCACCACGGCGAACGCAAAGCCAGCCGACGCATATCCCTTCTTGGACTGCGGGAATATGAACTCGTGGACCTGAACACCGGTCTCATCGACCAGGTGCTTCACATCGTCCTCGTTGGCGTCCCAGTCGATGCCGCCGATGTATATTTTTACGCGCTTCTCGTCGGTCATTGAAGTTTTTTGGCCTCATCAGAATTTGGTTCGGCCTCTTTGGCTTCGGGATACGGAGGGAAATCCGCGCCTAGTCCCTGGCCAGGGTCGTTCTGGGACCTGGCGATGCTGGCGAGGTGGACCTCACCGGCCGCTTCAGGATGTCCCATCCCCGGTTCGTTCTTTCCGTCTTTGTCGTTGGTCATTTTTTTTATCTTCCTTGAATTTCTTTCTCAGGCCCTGCCCGTTCATCGAACTGGGCCATAAAAACACCGTAGAGGACCAGAGAGAGGCTTCTCTCTGGCCTGTTTTCTACTCCCTGTTGCCGATTGTCTTCTCCCTCAACTTGGTGATGCGGTCTAGGACGGCCTCGACCTCACCGACCGGCCCAACACTCAGCGGCGCCTCAGTGGCCGGCTTCGCCGGTGCGGAAATCTCCGTCAACTCGTCCACGCAGAAGTGGATTCCCACAACCTGAATCGCCGTGGCCAGAATCATCCGCCGAAAAATGTTCTCGATGTTGCCGTGGAGGGAAGGGTTGGGCGCGTCCGCAATGTCCGTCGACCTGACGACGAGTTTGAATTCTTTGAGCATGTCAGTCTGTTTTTGGGAGCCGTGGAGCGTGGCGCCTGGCGATTTCGACGGCGATGTCCTCGATTGCCTGCCGGAGTCTGGCCATTTCTTTTTTCCCACGAGGAATCATTGTCATTTCTGTTCCGGTCTCTTCCCGCAGATAATTCCCCTCACGGACCTGTTTGGTCCTCTTCTCCCATTTGATGACCTCATAGCCGGCATACGGGTCGTCGAATCCGACGGCGACGGTCTTGTAGAATCCCGGCTGGAGTTCCTGGGCGGAATCGCCGATGCGGAGGACCTGGCACTTGTCCGTCTCGTTGACGAGCCTGGTGAGGAAGGCGTCGGGAGGGAAGTCGGCCCTGAATCCGTCCCGCTCCTTGAACGTGATTTTCCCGCTGGCCGTCCTGGTGACTTCCTCCCACTGGGAGTATTGCGTCTCCATCCACTGGTCAGCCACGGCCTTCGTGTGCGGGGGGATCTCGGCGAAGACCTTCGAGCCCACGTAGATTTTCCACGGGTCCTCGCTCCTGTTGTCGAAGACGGTGGAGAACTTCACCTCCGGCTCCGGCTCGACCAGAGGCGCCGGCCTCGGCTCCTCCTCTCTGATGGCCTGGTCGATGTCTTTTTGTGTTATCATTTCCAACTCCTTTGTCAGGACCCGCTGCGCTGGTCCTGGTCCGACGCGTCGTCCCCGCCCTCGTATTCGATGCTGGCGATGGAGTGGCCCGGGAACTCTTTGAGCTGGTCTTTCGCCTTCCCGGCGGCGTGGCGGGCGGACTTCGCGTTGACGTGGAGGACCTTCGCCTTCTCCGTCGGATGCTCGGTCGTGACCTTCCACTTGCTCTCCTTCAACTGGAGTGTGACGTCGACCTTCGTTTGCTCGCCGTGGAGGGCGACCTTTTGGGGAAGGGAAGTCAGGTGGTAGGGCTGGACGAAATACTCCCGCTCCTCTTTCGGCTTGTCCAAATCCTCAACCCACGTTATGACGGCGAGCTTATCGGAATGGTCAACCAAAACCCATGCTCCCTCGAACATGTCATCCAAACGGCCTTGGATGGCGGCCTTGATTTCCGGCGCGTCGGGGTCGTTGGCCTTGCTCACGTAGTCCTGGAGGAGGGCGTCGATGTCCGCCTGGGACTCATCTGCGGCCTCTTTCTCGTCGAGTTCCTTCGGGGCGGCCTTGACGGCCGCAATGCCTGGCGCCGGGATTGTCTCAGGGAAAAGGAATTGGCGGTATTCACGCTTGGTGCCCATGAATCCGGCCCGGCATGCCTGACGATACCTCGTCTCGATGATGTCTTCCTGGGAGAGTTTCGGCGCCACCTTCTTCTCCTCGACGACCCGCTCGGTCAGCATCTTGGAAAACTCCTTCTCGTATTCGGCGAGGGTGCCGTTGTAGCCGGCCTCCCTGACTGCCCGCTCGTAGCGGATTTCGGCGATGTCCTTCTGCTCGGGGTCGAGGACGGAGGCCGACTCGAAGAAGGACTCCTTCGAGATGTTGTTGGCCACTTCCGAGGCGGGGTTGAGGGTGAAGTCGATCCCGTTGATTTTGAATCCGGGCTGGATGACGTCGTGGCCCTTCTCGCTCTTCGTCTGGCCGGCTCCCCGCAGGCTGGCGCCTATCTTGCCGCCGTTGCGGAGGATGGCCAGGAGGGTCTTCCCCTTCGGCGTGTCGCCCAAAATTTTGGCCTCGGCCCAGCATGTGCCGTCCGGGTCCATCCCGACGTCCTCGATTTTGTGACTGACGTCCGGGACTTCGAAGCCGTCTTTGACGTGGCCGGCCGAGCCGAATGCGGCGCCGGCCTCAATCCGCTTCTTGAAGTCGGCGAGGGCGGCGTTGACGACCGGCATCGGATAGACCCGGTTGTTAGCCGTCACGGCGCTGGGGTCCAGGGTCTGCCCGGCGGACTTCAGCCAAGCGAAACGGAGCATGGCGGTGGTGCCAGACTCCGACAGTTTCGTCTTCGTCTTCTCTGAAAAATTCTCTCGAAGGTTATTCATGATTTTTTCTCTGTAGAGTTTTCGGCATCAACCGCTTGCTTGGCGGCGGCGCCGTCCTGGTCCGTGATACACGATTGGCACTCGTAGCACATTTCACACCGGTCCTTGCTCTCGTGGGTGAACCACTCTTTGGGGAAATTCCCTTTTGCGGCCGCGAACTCCTCGGACGTTATTTCCGGAGAAATTCCCTTCTCGCACGTATAACATGACTGGCAGTTTTCCATCTTCGTCTCCTAAAATTCATGGCTGAAACAGTGCTCGCACGCGACGCAGAGTTCGCACTCCATGCACGGAGGCGTGGCCGCCTCGCAGTTGAAGCACCTCTCGCACCGCACGCACTCGAAGGTGACGCACGCCTGGCAGGCGACGCACCTCTCACAACTCCAGCACTGGCCGGCGTTGCAGACCTGGCACAACTCGCAGATTTGGCAAGTCGGGCACTGGCCGGTGTAGCACGCCTCTTGGCAGGTGTCGCAGACCTGGCAGGACGGGCAGTTGTCCGCATAACATTTTTCGCAAGCGACGCACATCTCGCAGGTCGGGCAGGACATGTTTCATCTCTAAAATCCGTTAACGGCCAAACCGTCTATGCGGTCAGGCCGGCAATGCCGTTAAAAACGGAAGGGCCGGTCGCAGGCCGCCCACGGCGAACTCTTGAGGAACGTCGAAGCGACCCTTGACCGGCCCACCGTCACTCTTAAAAAGTGGGAGGTAGAAATGCCTGAGCGTCGCGCTGGGGTAGGGTGCGGCGTTCCGGCTGAGCATAGGGGGAAAAACATGTCAACCCCTCGGATTGGACGGAATCCGGGAGAGGACTTTGTCCCGGTAGAGGAAACCCCGAAACTGCGGCGACTTGAAGGCCTTGTCGACGACCCTCAACTCCACGGTCTTGAACTTGGCGAGCTCGTCCTCCGGGCCGAGGAGCACCTGGACCGGCAGGCCCTTCGTCAGGTGGATGGTCGTGCCGTCCTGGAGCGTGACCCGCTCCACCGGCCCGCCCTCGGCGTTGACCCACTCGACGGCGTAGGGGTCGGCGCCCTTCGTGAATCCCTCCCGCCACGTCAGGAGGACCTGGCCCTCGTCGTTCCACTCCAGTTTCTCGAACCTGGCGAGGACGGTCTGCCTCGAGCAGGAGGTCACCGCCTTCGACATCCCGGGCGGGAGGGCGATAATTAGGCTCCCGTCGAGTTCGTAGACCTCTTGGCGCCTGGAGGAATGGTTCTCCAGGAGCGTCTGGTATTTTTCGTCTTCCATCGTTTCCTCACAAATTCAAAATCAGGATTGCCGCCAGGAGGGCGGTCATAATCAGGGCCGGCACGAGGAGTGACCGGATGCCCTGCCGGAGTTCCCGGGTCACGTCCTCTCCTCCGCCTGGGTGATTTCATCCCCGGGTGTCCGCCGTCCCTGCCTCCCGCCGAAGTCGAAGAGGCCACATCCGACGGCCCTTCCCGGCGGGATGATTCTCACGAGCCTGGCCTCGGAGCATCCGGCGACGGCCGCCCCCTTCCGCTTGTCCGCCCAGGCCTTCCTGACGCCGGCGCCTATCCTGGCCCGCACGTCCGGCAACGTGGCCTTGCCCTTCCTGGCCTGGGAAATCCTCACCTTGACGGCGAGGCTTTGCTTCGTCCCCTTCGGGCGTCCTCTCATTGCTCCTCCGAACGAACAGACTTGTCTGGTCCGATGCTCTTGGGATTCTCGTGCGGGTGTCAGGCCTTATTCTGCTTGACAGGAATATTGTCTCAGATTTCGGAGACCTCGTCCACTGGATTTGTCAGATTTTTTCAGCAGCGGCTTCTCGGTGGGAACGGACGTTTCCGCCCGCGCGCGGAAGAAACCGCCGGCCCAGGACCGGCGAATTGTCTGACTATCTGAGGCAAATCAGATGCCAATCGATGCATCGAGGTATCGCGCCGCCTTGACAAGGAGAATGGGGTCGTCATACAAGGCGCCGAGCGTCAGATTGCACCGGTTGCAGAGCAAGCCCCGGACCCTGCCGGTCTCATGATCGTGATCGATATGGGGACCTTTCTTGCCCCAATCCGTCCCACCGCAAATGGCGCAGGCGCCGCCCTGGCCTTCGAGCATGGCCTCGAATTCGGCGAGGGTGATGCCGTATTTACGCTGCAAGTGTCTCTCCCTCACCCGATCCGGATGCGCCTGCCTCCATGCCCGTTGGGCTTCCCTCCCCCGCTCTGGATGCGCCTGCCTCCATGCCCGGTTACGTTCGTTGTTGTGTTCCTTGTGGGCCTTCCCCCACTTCCGGTTGGCTTCTTTCACCCGATCCGGATGCGCCTCTATCCACGCCCGACTGGCTGCCCTCCTCCGATCCTTGTTGGCCTCATACCAGGCCCGTGACCGTTCCTTCACCCGCTCCCTGTTGGCCTCATACCAGACATGGCCGAGTTCCTTGAGATGCTCTCGATTCTTGGTGTAATAGGCCTGTGACCATTCCCTCACGTGTTCCCTGTTGGCCTTCCTCCATGCCCGGTTACGTTCCCGGTTTCGCTCCCGCTGCTCCGGCGTGAATATCCCCATCGTCATCTCCTATCGGAACGCTCAGGTATTATTATACCGCCGTTCCTGGCGGCGGGAAGAAATGCCTTCCGCCTGCCCTGCCCATCTTGGCAGCAGAGGTGCAGAGATTAGTAGGGACTGGCCTGCAGAGGGCATTATCTAGGCGCCCCGGGAAGGCCCGTCTTGGGCAGTTTGCACCACTTAGCACCCACTGCCGGCTGAGTTGCCCTAAAATTAGCTTTTTGGCCTTTTGTAAACATAACAGAATCAATGGGTTGTGTCTCTAGTTGACAATATAGCTTTTATAGGACCCCGCGCACACCCTTTTGCACACCTGCCCTGTTTCCCCCGGGGACATCCGGGTCATGACCGGCCCTCCCTGATGCCAGCAGAAACCCCGCCTCTGGTCCGCCTTGGCGTTTCTGCGGGCAACCCCGGGTGCTAGGTTGGGTCCGGGCATTGGAGGGCGCCGCCGGGCATGGCGTTCTCTCGGGTAGGGGCGGGCGTCGGTCCGTCCTTCCGGTTCATGGCCGTCCCTGGCCGCTGTTCCGTCTCGGGGCGGATGGCCGTCCCTGGCCGCCGCCGCCGGTCCTCTGGTCGGACTGGAAATCGCAGGCCCTGAAACGGTTTCGGATTCCTCTCCTGGCTGGATTGAATTCTTCGCTCAGGGACGTAGAGGATTTTATGGGGTTATCCGGATTCCTCGCGCCCGTGAGGTTTTTTCGTGGGCGCGAGTATCGGAGGAGCATGCTTCATGCTCCGACGCCCGGATGTCTGACCGTAACGATGTTGGCGGAACTGGTCCCTGCGGACTAGGCCGTATAAGACAGGTATTTAATAAGGGGATTGTTTTTAATCAGTCACTTTTCCGCCGGTTGATATCTGTTGCCGGACGGATTCAGTCCTCAGCAGATATCTGCCGTCAAGCCGGTGTCCCCGTTATTGCCATTCCAGGCCGAGCGTGAGTGATTGAATTTAATCCGTCAGGATAAAGGCTTTCCCGCAGCCGCCGGGCGAGGCCGGAATCCACGTTGAGCCGGTGCTGGATTCGGTGGTGGGCGGTCATGGCCTGGAACGCCTTCCCGCTGACCGGATAGAGGCGGTAGAGGTTCACCTTCTGCCGGCCCCGGCGGACTGCGTGAAGCCAACCTGTCTCTTCGAGCTCGTCTATCCAATGCCGGATATTGCTTTCACTGAGGCCGGTCTTCTCCTCGAGCTCGTCCATCGACACCTCGGCCGTGACGTTCCCGGTCAGCCGCTTCGTCCGGCAATAGGTGTGGAGGATGGCATACATCGCCTTCGCCTGGAGCTTGACTTTCGGCTCCTTCGCCAGGCTGTCCGGCATCTGGCCGTAATAGAGGGGCCGGCGGTTGATTTGGGCCTGGGCCTTGCGGACGAAGCGGGTCTCGGCGTCCCTACCGATTTCCGGCTTCGCCTCGGCCGCCGCCTCGTCTCCAGGCGTCACGGGAGTCGGTTCCACTCCATCGGGGCCGGCCATTTCCGTCTTGGCCCGCTCCGCCTGGCGCTTCGGGGCCTTCCCCGCCAGATATGCTTCCGTCAGGTCTTCATCAGGGTTGAATTCTGTCATCGTCTGTCTCCATCCAATTGTTTAGTCGTTTTTCCCTCACAGAATATTATACCGTGCTTTTTGGATACTGAAAAAATCAGCCGTTGCCGATTCCCTCGAGGATGACGTGGGCCATGTCCTCAGCCTCGTCCCTGGTCAGGTAGGCGACGGAGCGCCGGATGTCGTCCCCCTTCCTGGAGCCGAGGTTCGTCATCATGATTATAACATCGTTCACGGGCGGCTCGTCGTCGAAGTGCCGGACGGGCGTCTTCAACAGGCCGCAGCCGACGAATCCTGTGGAGATGTAACTGACCTGCGAGCGGACCGTGGCGTCTTTGAGCTCCTGGTAAAAAGTCAATATCTGCTGATGTTGCGATTCAGATATCTCGCCGGCCTCTTTGGCGTTTTGCCAGCATTCGAAACATTCATTCATTTTATTCCTCCAAAACAATTTTGAGTCGGTCCAAGTAAAAATGGGCGGGTGTGGCAATAATGCCGGCCAAGAAATCCCTAATAGCGGCCTGCCGCGCAAGGCCTGGATCCTGTTCACGGTCAACCTGGTCAATTCCTCGGGCTCGATGGTCATCTTTTTCCTGACCCTCTACCTGACCCGGAAGCTCGGCTTCAGCCCGGTCC
>Ga0187849_1003131_pt1 | contig 14878 bp, 13 predicted proteins | sample June2016WEW_4_10_2_FD_132412 | JGI IMG/M metagenome (GOLD analysis project Ga0187849, IMG submission 132412) | Peatland microbial communities from SPRUCE experiment site at the Marcell Experimental Forest, Minnesota, USA - June2016WEW_4_100 | ecosystem: Environmental > Terrestrial > Soil >... | reverse complement strand
TGGTGGCTATGATCGCGGACCCCGCGAGATGTTCGCGGCGACGTGCTCGTCCTGCGGCAAGGAAGCCCAGGTCCCATTCCGCCCGACCAGCGGCAAGCCGGTCTATTGCAGCGATTGTTTCCGTAGCCAGCGCGGCGGCTGATCTAGCCCTCTCGATGCGAGCCGGTGCCGGCTCGCCTGAACCGGCGTGATCTCGACCCGGGTCGTTCGATTCCGGGGATCAGCGGCCGGGGCGCCCCGGGACGTGCCTCAACCCGGATCCACCGACCGCTGAGGCGTGAGGGCCTGCCGGAATGGCGAATCAGGTGCCCTTCTGAACTGTGAAGATGGCGTTGAGAGACAGCCATTAAAGATGAGCCCGCCCGTCCCGGCATCCGCGAGGACGCCCGCCTCGGAAGGCCGCCCATTCAAGCGACCGGTTCCCTTGGCGGCGACCACGGTCGCGACTGCGTCGACGGCCCCCCCTCTCTGTGGCCGCAGGTGCGCCTGCCCGACCTATTCCAGGTAGTCCTGCAGCTTGCGCGAACGGCTCGGGTGGCGCAGCTTACGCAGGGCCTTCATCTCGATCTGGCGGATCCGTTCGCGGGTCACGTTGAACTCCTTGCCGACCTCCTCCCACGATCCCGCCGACGCCCGACCCGCAGACGGGCGAGTTCACGCCGCCGCAGCCGATCGGCGTCGAACCATCCGAGCCGACGATCGTCCAACTCACCCCCGACGTCCTGGCGGCCCTGCTGGCCGCGCCGATCCAGGACCTCGAGGCCATCGAGCCGTGGGCGCTCGAGCAGGGCTCCGCCGCGAACGGCTGGAGCACCTACGAAGCCGGCGGCACCCAGATTCAACGCCGCCTCGGCGTACTGCGGGTAGTCGTAGGCGGTCAGGACGATGACGGCGGGCAGCCGTGCCCTGCCCTGGTTTGCGGCATCCGAGAGGAGCCGCAGCCCGCTGTCCGTGCCTAGCCGGATATCGAGCACACGGTCCTGGCGATCCCGGGCTTCGGCGGCGTCCGATTCGAGGACGTCTACCGCGTCGGCGCCTCCGGGCCCGAGATCCTTTTCGACTACCCGATCGAGCCCATCGTATCGGCCTGACTGAGAGCCTCCGGACGCAGAATGGGCGCGATAGGCGTAGGTGGCGCGTCGCAGGTAGTCTCGATCCGGTAACCCGCACCTGGTGAAGACATGACCACGCCCTACACGTTCTTCGCCGATCTGGCCACAGAGGCACCCATCCCAGCCCGAGGCATCCTGAGCCAGACGCTCTCTAACGAGGGCGACATCGAGTTCCTGCTCTTCGCCTTCGCCGCGGGCGAGCAGCTTTCGGAGCACACGTCAGCACGACCGGCGATCATCCACATCCTCGAAGGCGAGGGCGAGCTGACCGTCGGCGTCAACACCTACCCCGCCCGCCCGGGGACGTGGCTGCGCATGGCGCCCGAGATAAAGCACAGCCTAGTGGCACGGACTCCTATGCAGATGGCGCTCTACCTGCACCCTCGATAGGCGGGGGAGTCACGATCCTGCGATAGTGCGGGGACATGCGACTCGGTATGTCGCGCCTGTCCGTTACGCTAGATCGCAACTGGGTCCCGGCCGGGAGTTGCCGGAGGGTGCCTTCGTGCCCCCAGGGAACCTATGCCCGCCGTCGATCCGGTCAGTGAGCGGGCTGCGGCCGTCTCCTGGTGCCCCAGTCTCCGACCTGGCTGAAGCCGTCCGGAATGTCATGCTGCAGTCACACATCTGCTGGCGGAACGCCTTGCCCGGTCGATGGGGACCGGGTCACCTACAGCTCCGGAGGCGAGATTGTGCTTGTCGGCTCACACGCTCGCTCGCGGAAGCTCGGTCTGCAAGTAGGTGAGGGCGCCGTATCGGCCTGGCCTCTTGACTCTGTTCCGCCGTCGATGCTAGCCTGAGACCGTTCCCGGTGCCGTTACCGGGAACGATAACGGCACAGCTCGGCCGAAACGGCGAGTCCGGCGCCGGGAGAAGAATTCGCACCGGGCTCCAATACGGGCGGCCCACGGATGCGCCCGCATGTGTGCCCTGGCCGTCGGTCGGAGCCGGGTTTGTGTAGCTCAGGAAAGAGCGAGGATGGGTGCGAGGATCGGTGCGGGTCCGCCGATTGCCTGGTTGCTCCCGGCTATCGGGCGGCTGCGCCTCCGGCGGGCCTTTGCGCGATCTCCGAGACCCACCTCCGGCCTCAGCCCTAATCCGTCGATGCTCAGGGAGAAGGGAGGCAGTTCCGGCTTGCGATGAGGCGGTGGCCGATGCTCGACGATCAACTCAACCCGCCACCTTCAACTCAACTGGTCAACTTGAGGAGCGCATAGGAATGTCTAGACGCTTGATGAGACTGCCGCTGCTGCTGGCGACGCTCGCTGTCGCGACCTCCGCCTGCTCCAGCAACAACGCCACGCCCAGCGCCGGTACGTCTGCAACCGCCGGTACGGCTGCAACCGCCGGTACGGCTGCAACCTACACACCCACCGCCCAGTTCTGCAGTGGCATGAAGATCACCTTCTTCCCCGGCGGGACGCCGGGTGGTAGCTTCGAGACGGTCGTCTACAACGGCGCCAAGGCTGCCCAGGCTTCCTTCGGCCCGACCGTGTCGTACCAGTGGTCCAACTGGGACCCCAACACGATGATCACGCAGTTCCAGCAGGCCGTCGCCACCAAGCCTGACGGCATCGCCATCATGGGCCATCCCGGTGACGCCTCCTTCGACCCGCTGATCGCTGACGCCGTGAAGCAGGGTATATTTATCACCGTCATGAACACCGAGCTGCCGACGGCGGAAGCCACCTACGGCCTCGGCTACACCGGTGCGGTCCTGCACGATGCCGGTGCCTCGCTCGCCAACGAGGCGATCAAGCGCGGTAACCTCAAGGCGGGCGACGAAGTCTTCGTCTGGGGTCTCAAGGCCCAGCCGGGCCGCGGTGAACGCACCCTTGGCATCACCGACACGCTTGCGGCCGCCGGGCTCAAGGTCGATTACTACGAGATCGACTCCGCCACGAACGCGGACCCGGCCGCGGGCGTGTCGACCTTCACCGGCTACATCGCCTCTCACCCGAACGTCAAGGCGATCTTCATCGACCACGGCGATATCACTGCCGCGATCCCGACCATGATGAAGGCTGCGGGCATGCAGCCCGGTAGCGTCTTTGCCGCCGGATTCGACATGTCGCCGGCCACCGTCACGGGCATCCAGCAGGGCTACATCAACCTGGTCATCGACCAGCAGGAGTACCTCCAGGGCTTCTTCGGCATCGAGCAGCTCTGTCTGGAAAAGGAATACGGCTTCGGCGGGCTCTTCATCAACACCGGTGCAGGCTTCGTTGACAAGTCAAACATCGCCGCCATCGCGCCGCTCGTAACCGCCCAGATCCGCTAGAAGATGACCCTTCCGCCTGCCGGCGGGTACGGCATCTCGACTGACGAGCGCGAGAGCGCTCGTCAGTCGACTCATCTTGCTGATCCAGTCCTCGCCGCTCCTGCGCTCGCCGCCTCGGCCCCAGCGCAGGGCGCCAAGCGCCTGGAGCTTCGCCACATCTCGAAGTCGTTCGGAGGTGTGCGCGTTCTCCAGGATGTGAGCCTCGAGCTCGGAACGGGCGAGGTCGTCGGCCTGCTCGGTGACAACGGCGCCGGCAAGTCGACGCTCATCAAGATCATCACCGGCGTCCACCAGCCGGACGAGGGCGAGATCCTGTTCCGCGGCCAGCGAGTAGAGGGCCTGACTGTACAGAGGGCCCGACAGCTGGGCATCGAGACCGTCTTCCAGGAGCGCGCACTCGCCGATCAGCTGCCCCTCTGGCGCAACATCTTCATCGGCCGTCCCGTCAGCGGCCCGCTCGGCTTCCTCAAGGTCGGCGACATGCGCCGCATGACCTCCGAGCTTATGGGCGAGTCGATGGGCTTCACCTCTGCCGTGCTGACCCCGAACACCGTCGTGAAGGGGCTCTCCGGTGGCGAGCGCCAGGGCCTCGCGATCGTCCGGGCGCTCCACTTCCAGGCCGAGATCATCATTCTCGACGAGCCGACCATGGGTTTGTCGCTCAAAGAGACCGAGAAGCTGGTGCGGTTCGTGGAGGGCATCCGAGCCGCCGGGAAGTCAGCAATCTTCATCGACCACAACATCTTCCACGTCTACTCGGTTTCCGACCGGATCGTAGTCCTCGACCGCGGACGCGTCGCAGGCCAGTTCCCGACCTCGCGCTATTCGCTGGACGAACTCATGGACATCATGCGCGAAGTTGCCGCTACAGGCACTTTCACCGAACAGGAGCGCTACCGACTGGAAGATAGGACGCCCGAGGCAACGACGGGGTCCAGCGAGGATCACGAATGAACCCTGCCGTCGCCACGGCCACGCCATCCCGCTCGCGCAGCCCCATCACAGCCTTCGCTAGCGCCTGGGCCTCGCAGATCGGCATCACTATCGCATTCCTGGCGCTCTGGCTCGCCTTCATCATTGGGGCTCCTAGCACGTTCCTCAGTGACCGGATCTATCTGGCTTTCGCCCAGACGACCCCGTACTTCGCCATCGTCGCCCTCTTCCTGACGATGGTCATCATCGCCGGCGACATAGACCTCTCCTTCATTTCGGAGATGTCCCTCAGCTTGGTCGGGTTCGTCTTCACCTGGCAGGCGACGGGCAGTGTCGAGCTTGGAATCCTAGCCGCGCTGCTCGTCGGCGCCCTGTGCGGCCTATTCAACGGCTTGATCGTCACGTACATCGGGATTCCCTCGCTGGTAGTGACGATAGGCACGCAGTTCCTATTCGGTGGCCTCACTCTGGTGCTCGTGAACGGCAAGAGCTACCCGCTCGTCGCCACCAACACGGCCTTTTCGTACGGACTGCTCGCCGGCAAGATCGGGACCATCCCGATCCAGTTCTTCTGGTTGGTGGCCCTGGCGGTCGTCGCGTGGGTGCTCCTCAACCGCCACCGGCTGGGCCAGAACGCTTACGTCATCGGTGACAACCCTCAGGCCGCCCAGCTCATGGGCATCCCGATGCGGCGGACGCGCATAACCCTGTTCGTCCTCACCGGCATGGCCGCGGCCCTGGCGGCGTCGATGAACGCCCTCTCACTTAACAACTTCTACCCAAACTTGGGTTCGGGCTACCTGCTGCCGACGCTGGCAGCGGTATTCGTCGGCGGGACGTCCGTTTTCGGAGGCCGCGGCAGCATATACGGCACGTTCCTCGGCGCCTTCATGATCGGAGGCATCCAGGCCGGGATCGTGGCGGTCGGACTGACCGACTACTACACGCAATTCGTCTACGGCGCCGTGGTCCTCGCCGCAGTCTCCGTCCACGCCATACTCCAGCGCCGGTTCGAATAGCGCCGGTTCGAATCGTAGAACGAACAGCCCGGGCGCCATCCCGCTCGGTTCTTTGCCTCGCCGGCCGGCTCGAGGTCGGCGTCGGTGTCGTTTTGTGGACCGCGATGCTCATTGGTTCATCCCTCTGGGTGGAGCTCGCGGTCGTGGAGCAACCGCGAGCGTGGGCGGTGGGGGAAGGGCTCGGGGCCTGCCCTCGAGGCGGTGTCTGCCTCCAGATGGCATCAAGAAAGCCAGGGGCCCGATCTGGCCCACGGCTCAGAGGTTCGTCCTGGCGGCGTTGCCGCCTGGGGCTGGCTCCCGGTGGGCGCAGATCTCCCGCACACGGCGGGCTTACCGCTCATGCGAGCGGCTCCTGCCGATGCGTTGGTGGTGGAGATTGCGCACGAACACACACCTCGTAATGCCGCTGCCACCGTGGCGGACCTGCGGGAGTCTACGAGAAGGGGCGATTCCCTGTCAGTGCCCGGGCCGGTCGGACGGACCGGGACTTGCCCAATCAGTCTCGCGCGGCAACGGCGGGCTGGGCATTGACGGTTGCCAAACCGAACGGAACCACGGGCCGGGTGCTTTCGCGGACGATGAGCTCAGGCTTCAGTAGGGTCATCTCGGGCGCCGCCTGCTGGGAGTGCCGCGGCTGTCTTGCCTGGCTGATGAGCCGATCGATCTCCTTGACGGCCATGGCACCGGCGTCACCGAGCGGCTGGTGGACCGTGGTCAGAGGCGGCCAGAAGTGCGATGCCTCGGCCATGTTGTCGACGCCGGCCACAGACACCTCGTCCGGCACGTGCCGCCCCACGCGATGGGCCGCGTGGAGGACGCCGAGGGCCATCTGGTCGTTGCTGGCAAAGACCGCGTCGATCTCGGGGCACCGCTCGAGAAGGCGGTACAGACCCTGTTCGCCGCTGGTGACCATCCAGTCGCCCTCGACGATCAGGCTATCCGAAGCTTCCAACCCGTGCTTTTCGAGCGTCTCGCGCCAGCCTCGGAGGCGCTGCTGCGCCTCCCACCAGCTCAAAGGGCCGGTGACGATCCCGACCTTCCGGGCGCCCCCGGCCAGAAGATGTTCGGTGGCGAGACACCCGATCGCAGCATTGTCGATGCCGATCGAAGGCAGGTAGGGCCGGCCGGCCATCCCACCGACGAGAATGACCGGTACGGGCAGCTCCGAGCCCCTCGTCCGAGACCAGGCGCGATTGTCGCCGATCTCGGGGATGGCCCAGATGATCCCGTCCACCTGGCGAGCGGCCAGGGCGTCGAGCACGTCGTCGACCTCGCCGGTCTCGGGCTCCAGAAGGAGGTTCAGCGTTATCGCGTAGCCCATCTCGGCCGCCTGCCGCTCGATCGCCGTCAGCACGCGAGATGGTCCGAAGAACTCGAGCCCGAAGGCAACCACGCCTAGAGTGTGGCTGCGACCCTGGGTGAGGCTACGGGCGAGCATGTTGGGCGCGTACCCGGTCTCCTTGATGACCTCTTGGACGCGCTGCAGCGTCTCCGGGGCGACATCCGGGTGATCGTTGAGTACGCGCGACACGGTTTGGGCCGAGACCCCAGCCGCGGCGGCGACATCCCGGATCGTCAAGCGCTTTCTGCGGGCCATCGGTTTTGATCCCTCCCGATTGTCGAGAGCCGGTCTCGAAGATATCTTCTCGCATCTTATGGACTGTTGACTCACGTCTGAGGCCCGTGCTAGCCTGTTACCGTTCCCGGGAACGATGCCATAAGCGGGCCCAGCACGCAAGGCGACTTCTGGTGGCGCGGGGCGTCTCATGGTTACACCGCGACAGGCCTCGGGTTGGCGGCTGACGCTGACCCCAGCCGAGCATGCCGCATTCAAGATCGAGCGGGTCGTCAAACCGAACGCCGTTGCGAGAGGTGCGTCTTGCTGCGCCGATCGTACGAGGGCAGATAGCTGGGAGTAGCTCAATTGAAGGCGCTGGGCGAGTTCGAGGTCTGGTTTCTGACCGGGACGCAGGACCTCTACGGCGAAGAGACGCTCCGCCAGGTGGCCGAGAACTCGGGCAAGATCGCGGCGGCGCTCGACGCCGCTGAATCGATCCCGGTTCGGGTGGTCTGGAAGCCCGTCGTGAAAAACTCGGAAGCGATCCTGGCGACCCTCCTCGAGGCCGGAGCCACGGACAAATGCGTCGGCGTCATCGCCTGGATGCACACATTCTCGCCGGCGAAGATGTGGATCGCCGGCCTGCAGGCCCTGCAGAAACCCCTCCTCCACCTGCACACCCAGTACAACCGCGATCTCCCGTGGGGCGAGATCGACATGGACTTCATGAACCTCAACCAGGCCGCGCATGGGGATCGAGAGTTTGCCCATATCGAGGCCAGGCTGGGGTTGCGGCGCAAGACGGTCGCCGGCCATTGGCAGGAGAAGGCGGTCCAGGAACGGATCGGAACGTGGTGCCGGGCCGCGTGCGGACTGCACGAGTCACGCCACCTCAAGCTGGCCCGCTTCGGCGACAACATGCGCAACGTGGCCCTCACCGAGGGCGATAAGGTCTCCGCCCAGATGCAGTTCGGAGTCACGGTCAACGGCTTCGGCGTATCTGATCTCAGCGATGCGGTGCGGGCAGTGGCGGACGCAAAGGTCGACGAACTGGTTCGGGCCTACGAAGCCACATACGAAGTCGCACCGTCCCTCCGAGCCGGCGGCGCAGATCGCGAGGCCCTCCGCGAAGCGGCTCGGATAGAGGCTGCGCTTCGGGAGTTCATGACCGCGGGCGGCTTCGGCGCCATCACGGACACCTTCGAGAACCTCGATGGGCTCAAGCAGCTGCCCGGCATCGCCGTTCAGCGTTTGATGGCAGACGGCTACGGGTTCGGTGCGGAAGGCGACTGGAAGACCGCCGTCATGGTCCGGCTGGTCAAGGTCATGGCGAAGGGTCTGCCGGGCGGAACGTCGTTCATGGAGGACTACACATACCATCTCGATCCTGCAGGGCCGAAAGTGCTCGGTGCGCACATGCTCGAGGTCTGCCCCTCGATCTCCGACGAAAAGGTCTCCTGCGAGATTCATCCGCTGTCTATTGGCGGGAGAAGCGACCCCGTCCGGCTGGTCTTTGACGCGGGATCCGGCCCGGCCGTGGTCACGGCCTTGATGGACATGGGCGACCGATTCCGGATCGTCGCCAACGAGATCGACCTCGTGCCGCCGGACGAGCCGATGGGCAAGCTGCCCGTTGGGCGCGCGGTTTGGAAGCCACGTCCGAACTTCTCCACCGCCACCGAGAGCTGGCTCGTGGCAGGTGGCTCTCACCACACAGTGCTGACCCGTGCCGCGGGTGCCGCCGTGATCGCCGACTTCGCCGAGATGGCCGGCTGCGAGTTTCTGCTTATCGACAGCGACACGACCGTCGCGAGCTTCAAGAAGGAGCTTCGCTGGAACGAGGCTTACTACCACCTGGCCCACGGGCTGCGATGAAAGCGGCCGTGCCCTGCGAACGTAGGAGACCAATTGTCGTCGCTTTCGCTGGCTGAGCTGCGGGAGAAGGTCCTGCGAGCGAACCAGGCGCTCGTCCGGGCCGGGCTCGTGACCCTTTCATTCGGCAATGCCAGCGGCGTCGACCGAGATGCCGGCGTCCTCGTCATCAAGCCGAGCGGGGTTCCGTACGACGAGCTCCGACCCGAGAGCCTGGTGGTCGTCTCGCTCGAGAATGGCCGGGCAGCCGAAGGCCAGCTGAACCCGTCTTCTGACACGCCGACCCATCTGATCCTCTACCGGCGCTTCGGCGCGATCGGTGGAGTGGTTCACACCCACTCGACCGCGGCCTCGGCCTGGGCCCAGGCAGGTCGCGCCATCCCGCCGCTGGGCACGACCCACGCCGACCACTTTCACGGCCCGGTGCCGGTGACTAGATCACTCCGCCGGGAGGAGGTCGAGGGCGACTACGAGCGCGAGACCGGCGAAGTGATCGCGGCCACCTTCGAACGTCTAGGCCTGGACCCGCTCGAGATGCCGGCGGTCCTGGTTGCTAGCCACGGCCCGTTCACCTGGGGCCGCGATGCCGAGGATGCCGTCGCGAACGCCACGGCGCTGGAAGCCGTTGCCAACATGGCTCGGCAGACGTTCGAACTCAATCCGAACGCCGAACGGATTCCGTCCTACCTTGCGGAGAAGCACTACATGCGCAAGCACGGTCCGAATGCCTACTACGGGCAGAAGAGCCGCCGAGTCGCGGGCCGCGGCCGACGATAACCATGAAGCGGTAGTCCATTAGGAGTCGTGATGGCTGAGCCCCGCTACACCATCGGTGTGAACCTCGGAACGGACAGAAGTGAGGTTCGCCACGGGAGCGCCAGCGGCGGGCATGGCCGGCACGTGCCGAGGAGGATCCGGTGAACCAGCAACAGGGTAGCGCGGCGGAGCTGATCCGGTCGGGTGGCGCCATCCTCGGGATCGAGTTCGGCTCGACCCGCATCAAGGCGTCCCTCATCGCGCCCGACACGACGCCGCTGGCGTCGGGCTCGCATGCCTGGGAGAACCAGCTCAAGGACGGCGTCTGGACGTACGACATGGAGGACGTCTGGAAGGGTCTGGCCGCCTGCTACGCGTCGCTCGTCCAGGACGTGCGCGCCCACTACTCCCTGGAGCTGAAGACCGTCGCGGCCATGGGCTTGAGCGGGATGATGCACGGGTACGTGGCCCTGGACGTCGAGGGGAAGCTGCTGGTCCCGTTCCGCACCTGGCGGAACAACATCACCGGCAGGGCCTGCGCCGAGCTGACCCCGCTCCTCGACTTCGCCGTGCCGCAGCGCTGGAGCATCGCCCACCTGTACCAGTCGATCCTGGAGAAGCAGCCGCACGTGCCGCGGATCGCCCACCTCACCACGCTGGACGGCTACGTCCACTGGAAGCTCACCGGCGAACACAAGATGGGCGTGGGCGAGGCCTCGGGCATGTTCCCCATCGACCCGCGCAGCGGTGACTGGGACGCCGCGCGGATGGCGAAGTTCGACGCCCTCATCGCGCCGCGCAAGCTGGGCTGGAAGCTCCGGGACATCCTCCCCGCCGTCCTGCCCGCCGGCCGCCCGGCCGGGAAGCTCACCACCGAGGGCGCGAAGCTGCTCGACCCTTCGGGCAAGCTCCCGGCCGGCATCCCACTGTGTCCTCCCGAGGGCGACGCGGGCACGGGCATGGTCGCCACCAACGCGGTGCGCCCGCGCTCGGGCAACGTGTCCGCGGGCACGTCGGTGTTCGCGATGATCGTGCTGGAGAAGAGCCTGTCGCGAGTCCACGAGGAGATCGACATCGTGGTCACGCCCGACGGGAAGCCCGTGGCCATGGCCCACTCCAACAACGGGTCCTCCGACCTCGACGCCTGGATCGCGCTCTTCGGCCAGGTCGCCAAGGCGCTGGGCGCCGAGGCGCGGCCCGAGGACCTGTACGGCAAGCTCCTGCCGCTGGCGGTGCAGGGAGACCCGGACGCGGGCGGGCTCCTCTCTATCAACTACGTCTCCGGCGAGCACATGACCGGCTTCACCGAGGGCCGGCCGCTGTTCGCGCGGAACCAGGACAGCAAGTTCACCCTGGAGAACTTCGTGCGGGCGATGCTCTACGCCTCGCTGTGCGCTATGCGGACCGGCATGAACATCCTCACCGAGGAAGAGGGGGTGGTCATCGAGGAGATCCGCGGCCACGGCGGCTTCTTCAAGGGCGGCGACACCGGCCAGCGCATGATGGCCGCCGCGCTCAACGTCCCGGTCAGCATCCCCGCCACCGCCGGCGAGGGCGCCGCCTGGGGCATGGCCGTGCTGGCCGCCTACATGCTCAGCGCCGACGCCAAGCAGTCGCTGCCCGACTACCTCGACGAGCGCATCGCCAAGAGCATCGGCAAGCCCGTCAAGCCCGACCCTCGCGACGTGAAGGGCTTCACCGAGTTCTTCGCCCGGCACAAGAAGGGGCTCGCCATCGAGCGCGAGGCGGTGAAGGCGCTGAGCTGAGCGTTCGTGCCCTACGCGAACCGGTGAGGAGTGATCAGGGGAGTGGGTGGGGATGGTTCCGCGTGGGACGGGTCCGGCCTGCAGCGGCCTGGCTCGCTCCGGGCGGCCGGGATCGTTTCCGTGGCCTGCCCGCCGCGACCGGATCGTGCCGGGGCTCTAGGGCTACGAGGCCGGCCAGTCGGCCGTGGGCGACATCTTCGCCTGGTTCACTGACGAGGCCGTGCCGCCGCCTTACCACGAGCGCGCGAAGTCTCGCGGCGTGAGCGTCCACGAGATCCTCGAGGAGGAGGCCGCCGCGCTGCGGCCCGGCGAGTCGGGCCTGCTCGCCCTCGACTGGTGGAACGGCACCCGCTCGGTCCTGGTCGATGCGGATCTGTCCGGGCTTCTGATCGGGATGACGCTTGAGACCACCGCCCCTGAGATCTACAGGGCCCTGATCGAAGCCATGGCATTCGGGACGCGCGTGATCATCGACACCTTCGAGAAGGGAGGGGTCCGGATCGATCGGGTCGTGGCTTGCGGCGGGCTACCCGAACGCAACCGCCTGCTGATGCAGATCTACGCTGACGTAACCGGTCGAACGTTCCGGGTTGCGGCCTCGGCGCAGGCGCCTGCCCTCGGGTCAGCCATGTTCGCCGCGGTAGCCGCCGGACCCGAGGTCGGCGGCTACTCCTTGATCGAGGTCGCCGCTCGGCGGATGGCGCACCTTCGCGACGAGACCTACGAACCCATCGAGGCGAACCGCCGGACGTACGACCTGCTCTACGCCGAAGACGTCCGCCTGCACGATCTGTTTGGGCGCGGTGGCGATCCTGCGGTGAAGACACTCAGGCGGCTTCGCCGGCAGGTAGCCATGGAGTCCGGCCTAGTCACCGCCTGAATCCGGCCCAACCCAGGTCAGATCCGCCGGTTCAGCACGTTCGGCCGGTTCGGCAACCGAACCTGAACCTCCCACGACAAGATGTTGCAGGCGACCTCCCAGCCCCCTTGCGGCCTAGCGTATGACGCCCACACGATGTCAACTCCGTCCGGTGGCGATTGCGCCAGCCACCTCCTCGTTCTCCGAGTGCATGGCGGACGCTTTCACCACGAGGTACACCACCAGAGACAGAACGAGGAATGCCAGGCAGCCGGAACCGCGCTGCTTGTTGTTCATGCGACCTTCTTACCGCCCGCTGGGCCGGCAGACGTGAGAACCGCCGCCATCAACAGAAAGCAGCGCCAGAGGCTAAGCTCTGGCCGCACCACTCCATGGGGAAGAGTCCGGGGACTGAGGCGGGCGCAGCTGCGCGGGCCGCCCGAGGCGACGACTCGACACGAAAGCCACCCAGATCCCTTGCAGATAGCAGGTCCGTACATGCGAAAGGTGGCAGCAACGCGGTGGTCAGGCACTTCACGCGCTTCACAGGATTTCTGCTCCTCGCGGCCGGCGTGGCGGCGTTGGCCGGTTGCGGGACGGCGGCCGGCTCTCCATCCGCCCTTGACGGTGTCTCTGCGTACTCTGCTGCGCCAGTTCCCGGGCACCCTCTTGCGGGACGGTTCGGCTCTTCAGGCACGTCCCTCTGGCTGCTCTCCGACTCGGGACTCTCGACCTCAGACGACGGCGGGTTACACTGGTCGGCTCAGGCCCTGCCGGATGGCGTGACCGCCCCCGCAATCGCCGACGTTTCCCAGGTCCCCAACCGGCGTCTGTGGATCGCTGTGCCGGACGACAGCGGAGTGCACCTGTACAGCCGGGCTGCGGGTGCCGCCAACTGGACCAGCAGCCTGCTCGTCCCGACGTGGCCGGCAGAGGCCGGGTACACCGGACCGGCCAGCGGCGTCGCGATCACCCCGGGCCCTGGCAGTCTTGTCACTGTGGCGGCGACCATCCCGAACGGGACGGACAACGCCTTCTCCTCGCTGTTCACCTCTACGGACGATGGCGACATCTTCGTGGAGCACCCGGCCTCCCCGGACTCGCCTGCGAACGTGGTCTGGAAGCACATCGCGTTCGTCAACCCGCAATCCGGGCTCGTGGTCGGCGGAACGACTGGGAACACGCTCCTGCACACCTCCGATGGCGGGACGACCTGGTTGACGGTTTCCGCTGCGGGCGTGCCCGCCACGAGTAGCTACTACCTGGGCAACCCGGTGATCGTGGGCTCGGACGTGGAGGTGCCGGTCATCAGCCTGCCCTCCAATGGCGGCGGCGCGACCTTGTCGCTCCTCGTCAGCCACGACGGTGGCGCCGCGTTCGAAGGTCCCACCGGTCCGGCACTGGACCTGGGTTCTATCGTGAACCCGGTCATGACCTCGCTTGGTCAGGCCACGTGGGTTGCGCCCACCACCGGCGGGCAGGTCTTCGAGACCCCAGACGGGGGCCGCACGTGGACGACTGTCACCGCCGCCGGCCTGCCGAACGGCGTGTCCATCATCACCCTGACGGGCCCCACGAGCGCTACCGCACTCATAGGGCTGAGCGGCTGCCCGGGCTTCGTGCCGAGCTGCTGGACTCGCGCCTACGTGGTCGCGACGACGGACGGCGGCCGAACATGGAGCGCCGTCTGACCTAGCGGAGCCGCGGGCACTCGTCGGGGCGGCATCTCGGATCGGCGGGATAGAGGTATACGCATGCTGGAGTGGTTCGCCGTCCGGTACTGACCGCGAGCCCTCCGGGGCGAGTTCGGCGAGCTGGCCTTCGCCGCCCATACTCGTCGCGCTTGGGACGGCCGCCCTGCAGGTCGCCAACGTGGATCTGACGCTGCCTCGCTTCAAGATCGAGACGAAGTCCGATCTCTCGTCCGAGCTTGAGGGGATGGGGATGCCCCTGGCGTTCGATCCGGACCAGGCCGACTTCTTCGGCATCACGACGCAGGAGAAGCTGTACATAGAGGCCGTCGTCCACCAAGCCAACATCGCCGTCGATGAGAAGGGAACCGAAGCCTCCGCGGCTACGGCCGTGGAGATCGTAGCGGGCCTGGCGCCCTCCAAACAAGTGACGCTGCACGTGGATCGACCCTTCATCTTCGCCGTCCGGGACAGGAACACCGGGGCGATCCTCTTCCTCGGCCGGGTGCTCGATCCCTCGGCGTAGCGGACTGCGTTCTATTCAGCCATCGTGGCGGGCCTGCTTGGCCGTCCAGGAAGCCCTTTCCAACGGCCACGTTCGCCGCTGTAGCATGGTCGCAGATGCCATTCTGTTGGCTTAGAGGGGCCTCTACCTGGTTCGGAGGAGAACTCACGTGCGACGAATCGGATTGGTCCTGGCCGGTGTCGCGCTCTTGGCGGCGGCTTGCAGCCGAGAAGACGCTCGCTCAGGCTGTGCTGCCGCTGATGTGATCGGCTTCGGCGACCGACCTGACGGGCCATCTTTGCCCGTAGCTAGTGTCCCGATTCGGAAGTCGCTGGCGGCTTGCGAACTGCTTTGGCGAGGATCTGGTCGGCGGTCTTGACCCAGTGGAAGGGCGTTGAGCCCCCGTTCCACTGGGCCGTGAAGGCCGTGATCATCGCGATCAGCTCCTTGACCGAGTGAAAGCTGCCCCGGCGGATGGCCTGGCGGGAAAGGATGCCGAACCAGGTCTCGATCTGGTTCATCCAGG
>Ga0187849_1003125_pt1 | contig 14898 bp, 10 predicted proteins | sample June2016WEW_4_10_2_FD_132412 | JGI IMG/M metagenome (GOLD analysis project Ga0187849, IMG submission 132412) | Peatland microbial communities from SPRUCE experiment site at the Marcell Experimental Forest, Minnesota, USA - June2016WEW_4_100 | ecosystem: Environmental > Terrestrial > Soil >... | reverse complement strand
TATCCGGTCAATTTCCTTCTCCTGGAGAACGCGCATCAGTTTGACTTGCATACTGTGGGGCATCTCACCGATTTCGTCCAGAAATATGGTGCCCTTGTCGGCAAGTTCAAATTTTCCGGGCTTGCCGGCTTTGCGGGCGCCGGTAAAAGAGCCCCCTTCATACCCGAACAATTCTGCTTCGAACAGGTCCCCTGGGATGGAAGAGCAATTGACCTTTATAAAGCTGCTGTCCCTGCGCCGGCTGGCCTGATGAATTGCATGGGCAAACAGTTCCTTTCCAGTCCCGGATTCCCCGGTAATCACTACCGGCGAATCGGCTTCCGCCGCCTGCCGGGCCAGATCGATCGTCTGTTTGATTAGATCCGACTTGCCGACGATTGTGTCGAAACTGTACCGGACCCCACACCTGTGATTTAACTCTTCCTTGAAATAATCAAGGTGTTTTTCCAGCGTATCGATGCGATCGTATAGTTCCTTGAGCTTCTTGGGCGTCCAGAACATCAGCTTTCCAAACGCTCCGATCACCCGGCCGTCCCTGATTAGCGGAATACGCGCAATCACCCGGTTACTTTCTTTGAGCATCATGGCCCTGCCTATTTCGGCCTTACCCGTCTCAAGGATTCTGAGGAGCTTGCTTTCAGGGCTCACTTCACTGATATGGCGGCCAACGGCATCCCTGTGCGGAACTGGATATACACCTTCGGTTGCACTGCTCATAAACCGAACGATGCCGTCGGCATCCACCAGTATCAGACTTTCGTAAGGGTTATCCAAAAGCGAGACCAGGAGTCCCTGGGGTATGTTGTGCAAAATGCTCTCTTCTTCTTGTCCTTTTTGCAAGTAATCCATAATTCCCCGGTCTTTCCGCTTCTTAGAGATTAACAGAGCGATAAAAGAAGATACTTCCTTTTCCAGATATCTGACATCCGATTTGCACTGCCTGTTCAGTCACTTACCTTGACAGAATCTATCCGCACGACTTGAGAGGATATCTCAGCACGAAGCCTTTAGCTTGCGCACTTTTTCTGTAAAGGCCGGGACAAATTTGAACACGTATAACATAGTTCTAAGCCTCTTTCACGCCCCTGCCGCCCGTGACAGTGACCTCGCTTCGGTCAGTTCCACCTTCCCGGAAACATCTAAATCATATTTCACGACACGGGCCAGCGGAGTCGGGACCTGTACTTCAATCTTCTCTAACCATGAATTGTTCAACAACGGTGGTTTTGACCCCGCCGCATTCTGAGACGACGCGCATGCCCGGATTTCACATAAGCCCAGGGCGACCTCATGGTGAGCGCGTCTATAAGGTCCAGCTCAGGTTATTGACAGAGCCGGCCCTGACTTTACTCAAGGTTTTGCCTCAGAAATTGAATTGCAGCAGGCCACGCTTGCCGTGAGGCTTCAAGATTCGCCCCGTTGCGCTCCCCTTGCGCCCTGAGAAAACCATGCCCTGCATCCTTGTAAATATGCGTGATATAGATCTTCCCAAGCTCTTTCATCTTCTCTTCTGCAGGTCTAACTGTACTAACCACTCGGGCATCGTCCTCTCCGTAAAGGCCAAGCACCGGCGCACTTGTAGCCCTCAGCGCCTCAAGCGGAGGGGACAAGCCGTAAAAGACCACTGCTGCGCCAAGTTTGGGCTGAACAGTTGCGTAATGGAAGCTCTGGCCACCACCCCAGCAGAAACCAACCGTTGCGAACTTTTGGGTTGCTGCCGGCAAGCTTATTGCGTGGTCTTTTACTGCATCCAACATGGTCACAACCTGAAGCGATGAAAGACCACTTACAGCCTTAACGACATCATCGCGGCCCGCAAAAGTCTCGGTGCCTCCGCCGCCCGGCCCGCGGCCCGAGAGCAAGTCCGGCGCAATAGCGATAAAGCCCTCTGCGGCCAAACTGTCAGTGACGGCTCGGAGCCAGTCGGTCAGACCGTATATTTCCATGATGACAATAATTACCGGCGCCTTATCCTTACGTTCCGGGTAAACTATGAAAGAACTCAACTTAGTCTGCGATCCCGGAACGGGGATGTTCACCCATTCGTGATGCCTCGGGGATTTTTCCAGCGCAGCTTTGGCTTCGGCCTCACCGGCCGGGATGGGACTGACGTCTGACCGGCAAAGAGGTACTATAAACATGTTCATGACAGCCGCACAGATTAGTGTTAAGATGCACTTCCTGACCATAGTGAATTTCCTCCCGGATATTCGAGTTTTCTGACATTCCATTCTCTAGAGATAATTTAACTCGGATTTGGCAATATTCATCATTTGTACAAACTTGATCTCAAGCATGGAGTTGCACCCGCTTGCAGTTCACAAAGTGGGCGGCAATATCCAGCGTTGCCCTGCTTGACTCGATGTCCGTCACGACCCCTATTGCTGCACAAACCCCCGATGACCCGGCCCGCGAAATTGAGGCGTCGATATCTTTTAAATAAATTTTTCATTCCCTTCGCGTGTTCTCCGGAGCTATCCCTAATGTCCTCAATTGCTCAATTGCCCGCCGGATATAATCGTGTATTCCCTCGACATCGTCGGCGTCAAAAGATCGAAACTCGCTGTCGCCCCGAAACCAGGTGATCTGCCGTTTGGCGTAATGCCGGGTATCGCGCTTTATCTGAGAGACAGCCTCATGGATCGAAATGGCGCCCGCAATGTGAGCGGCCATCTGCCTGTATCCGAGCGACTGCATCGATTTAAGCTCCGCTGGGTAACCCATGGCAAGGAGCCCTTCCACTTCATCTTTGAGGCCTGATTCAATCATCCGGTCGACCCTGCGGTTTATCCGTTCGTAGAGCACCTCCCGCTCCCGGCTGATGAAGACCTTTATCGTGGGGAGAAGCTGCTCCTTGAAACCGTGGCCCTTCTGTAAGGTGGATAATGGAACTGCTCCCTGATAAAAGACCTCGAGCGCCCGAATAATTCGCTGCCGGTCGTTAGGGTGAATTCTTGCCGCCGATTCGGGGTCGATCCGCAAAAGATCGCAATATAGCTGCCCCAGGCCTTTAGACTTCTCATCGGCAATCAGCCTTCTTTTCACTTCGGGGTCCGAGGGAGGCCCCGGGCATAGTCCCAGGGTCAGGACCTTCATATACAAGCCTGAGCCTCCCACGACCAGGGGGAGCTTGCCGCGTTTTTGTATATCTTCTATTACCGGGCCGGCAAAGCATAGGTACCGTGCCGCATCGAAAGGCTCATCGGGGTTGACTACGTCTATCAGGTGGTGGGGGACAATGCGGCGCTGTTCAAGGGTTGGTTTTGCGGTCCCGATTTCCATGCGGCGGTAAACCTGCATTGAATCGGCGTTTACTATTTCGGCTGAAATCCGGGCAGAGAGTTCGATCGAAAGCGAAGTCTTGCCCGCTGCGGTGGGCCCGGCAAGTAGAACCAGCGGGATAGTGCCCCCCTGTTCAGCTCCTTTTGAAAAGTCGGAAAATCTGCTCATATGTCAAGGTGTATGAAAGCGGCCGGCCGTGCGGGCATGTAAAAGGAGTGTCAATCGAATCGAGCAATTCGAGCAGGTGCTTTATTTCTTCTGTTTTAAGCCTGCGGCCTGCCCTCACCGATCCGTGGCAGGAGGCAACCCTGGCAAGGCCAAGCAGGATTTCGCCCTCATCTGCCGGACACTCTTCTTCGGCATACCGGAGATAGTCGCGCAGTATTTGTTCGGGTTTAAACTCAGATAGACTGGCCGGGACTGCATGTATGGCGAAACTGCTTCCTCCGAAAGGCTCGATTTCAAATCCAAGTTCGCGCAGGGAGGGGACCAGGCTCTTGAGCATCACGGCTTCTTTTGGCAAAAGGTCCACGATGGCGGGCCGGGCAAGAAGCTGAGCGGCCTTTGTCTTCTTTTTGCTCAGGCCGTTGAAGACGATCCTTTCATGAGCCGCGTGCTGGTCTATCAGAACAAGGCCGTCCGGGGCTTCAAGCAGGATGAAAGAGTTTGCAAGCTGCCCAAGAAGATTGAGGTTCGAATAGGCAAATGCCCCCGCATCCATCTCTCCTTGGACCGCTGGACAAGGCGGCCCTTCAGTCAAGATTCCCTGGCCGGGCGCCCCTCCGGATACATCGCGAATTGTGGACATACCGGAAGCTGGATGTCGAAGGGATTTAGCAGGTCCAATAAATCCAGTTGGACCCCGAATCAAAGCCTGCCCCGGACTTGATCCGGGGTCCGAGCCGGGGTCTATGTTCTTTTGAGACCAGCTTCCGGAACCGAAGGGCGCCTGACCTTCGGACGCCATTCCCACATGAGTTGCCCCTTGCCTTCTTTCGAAAATTCCGCCTTCCTGCCGCGAAAATCCGTATGACTTCGGCCGAATCGCTGAAAGCGCCTCAAAGAGGGCAGCCCTCACAATCGATATTACTTCGCCGGGGTTTCTAAACCGGATTTCTCTTTTTGCGGGATGAACGTTTACGTCCACCTGCGCAGTCGAAATTCCTACAAAAATAACGGCGACCGGATATTTTCCACGGGGGATCAGGGCTTCATAAGCCGTCAGAACAGCCCTCTGAAGAAGCCTGTCCCAGACAGCTCTGCCGTTTACATAAACAAAAAGGCTCTGGCTGTTCGTTCTCTGGACGTCGGGAGGCGCAAGAAAACCCGAAACGCTTATGCCGTTTTTTTCAAAATCGATCGAAGTAAGCGACCTTGCAATGTCAGGTCCCAGCACCTGTGTGGCCCTGTGGAGCAAGCCGTCGCACCTCAGGTGATCGCACAACAACTTTTCCTGGCTTTGCAGTTGCAGGTGGATCTGAGGGTTTGCCAGTGAAATGCGCAAAAACAGGTCTGTAATGTAAGCAAGCTCGGTTTCGGCTCTACGCAGGAACTTGCGCCTTGCAGGAACACAGTAAAAAAGGTCGCGCACGAGCACCTGAGTACCGGGAGGACACCCCTTGTCGCGAACCTCTTTTATTACGCCTCCTTCAACTCTAATGGACGTTCCACAAAGGGCTTCATGTTCTCGAGTGGTCAGCTCAAAGCGGCTTACGGCCGCAATCGACGGAATAGCCTCTCCGCGAAATCCGAGCGATGATATTGAATTCAAGTCCTGCGCAGACCTGATCTTGCTCGTCGCATGCCTCTCCAGCGACATTAACGCGTCTTCGGCGCTCATCGCGCACCCGTTGTCCACTACCCGAATTTCCCGCCTTCCTCCATCGATCAGGCTTACTGAAATCCTGGAGCTCTGAGCATCGATGCTATTTTCAATGAGCTCTTTTACCACCGCCGCAGGGCGTTCGACGACTTCGCCGGCGGAGATCTGGTTGCACAGAATATCCGGTAATATCGCAATTTTGCTCACCCGTTTCTCCAGCAACTCAACCCTATTGACAGAAAACCTTCATTACATTACTAAAAAGACACTTCTAGACTCAATTGTATCATACCGGAAAATCTCCAGGCAAAAACAGTATCCGGGGTTTTTGTTTTACCGCTTTAAAAGAATTCTTTTGGTGCAAGCGAGCTGCGGCGAACGAAAATCTTCCCCTAGGAGCCCTTAGAATCGAGCAAACGTATGGATTCCAACCCCTATCAGCCGCTGGTAAATCTTCTGTCCAATATCCTCGAAGCTTATACCACAGCTTTTTTTATTTTCGATGAAAGAAACCGCCAGCTAAATCTTGCCGCAATGCTGAGCTTGAGCAAGTTCATTCCCGCCCAGATTTCGCTTCCTCTGGAAGGCAGCGGGATACTTGCCCAAGTGCAAAAAGCAGGGCAAACAATTCACCTCGATAAGCTCCATGAGGTGACCTCATCCATACCCCATACACTTCCTTTCTACCGGGAAGGCGAATCGCACATAAAGGGGCTCTATGCTGTTCCGGTTGCCGGCGGAGCGGGGATTCTCTACGTCGATACGAAATATGGCTGGGGATTTAACCACAAGCAGCAAAAATGGATAAAAGAGTTCGCCGAACTTCTCGGAGAGCTTTTGAAAAACCGGGTAGCCGAAGAGCAGCAGGAAAACTACGCCAGGATATTCGAGGTGTTAAACCGGCTCGACGAAGTCGCCTTCAAGGGCTACGCCCTTGATAACTATTGCGGGCTGTTCGCTACCGAGTGGTCGCATATACTTGGCATGGATTACGGCTTTCTGGTCCTAAGAGATCCCGAGAAGAAAAGTTATCGCATCCTGGGCTGCACGGCAAATACGCCAAGAAGCTTGGTGACTCAGAGTTTTTCTGCACAGCATGGGCTGATCGGCTGGGTCCTGGAGAACCAGAAAAATCTGCTCATCATACGCCTCAATCCCTCCACATCCGATCACTACCTGTTTTCTCCGGGCGAGAACCTTCCTCACCAGGGCACGGTCTGGGGAATGCGCGCTCAGACCTCGCTCGGATATGAACTTGCCCTTGTTTTCCTGTCGCGGCAGGTGGTCGACTGGAACGCCGATTCGGAGCGCGCCGTAGCGCACGGCCTTCATTTTCTTTTGCTCCTGCTCGAGCAGATATATTACAAGGAAGAAAACGAGGCCCTGCAATCATACGATATCTGCACGGGTCTGTTTAGCGCCCCGGCCTTCGAATCAAGAGTCGAAGGTCTCTTTCACGCCTCCATGCAGTCCAACGCTCCATTTACCCTCGGGCTCATTCAGTTCGAACCCTGGCAGATACTTACCACCAAAGTCCTGCCCAAAAGGATCAGGCAGCTTCAGCGCGAGCTGGCCTCATCTCTTTGCGACGCTCTGCCTCCGGGGGTCCTGGTCGGGCAGCTTGCGCAAAACCGCTTTGGCGTATTGTTTGCCGAAACGACCGTCCAGGAGGCCGAAAGCCAGCTTGCCGAGCTTGCGGGCTACGGAAAAATCGCACTCAAAGGAATCAGGGGAATCAAACTCCACCCCTATATCTCTGCAGCCGGTTTCCCACAGGATGCGGTAAAAATCGAGGACCTTTGGCCCCTTGTCAACCAGCGGCTCTTTTCGGCATTTGGATTAAAACCCGAAAAACCCAACTCATAAACAGTTGACCGGCTGATTCATTATCTATAGACTCTGCGAAAGAGGCAGCGGTACACCGCGGAGAGCAGAACGCAATGTCAACTCTCCGCGTGGTGTACTGAGATGAGCGGTTACGCAAAAAAGATCAAATAGAAGGATCATATATTATGCTTGGATGGCTTCTGTCCTATTTATCAAAAGACCTGGCGATGGATCTTGGGACGGCAAACACCCTCATCTACATGCGGGGCAAAGGGGTCGTACTTAACGAACCATCGGTTGTGGCCATAACTCACGATACCCACAAGGTTATAGCGGTAGGGCATGAAGCAAGAAACATGATAGGAAGACACAGCCACAGAATCGTAATCATTCGCCCACTTAAAGACGGTGTCATTGCCGACTTCGAGGTAACGGCAGTGATGATCAAGTATTTTCTGGCAAAGGTTTTGAGCAAGCGCTACCTCTTTCGCCCCAGGCTTGTCGTCGCGGTCCCCACCGGGGTCACTTCGGTTGAGAAAAGGGCCGTAATCGAGGCCGCCGAACAAGCCGGCGCCAGATACATACACCTGGTCGAAGAACCGATGGCTGCCGCTATCGGAGCCGGACTTCCCGTTGACCAGCCCCGTGGAAACATGGTGGTGGACATCGGGGGCGGGACCACCGAGGTCGCTGTAATCTCCATGTTCACCGTAGCCTACAGCGAATCGGTGCGGGTGGCGGGCGATGAGGCAAACGAAGCGATTCTGCGCTACATCCAGCGCGAGCGCCAGATGATAATAAGCGAGATGCTGGCCGAATCGGTGAAGGTGAGGATAGGTTCGGCAATGGCTCTGGAAAAACCTGAGCTGATCGAGATCACCGGGAAAGAAATTCTGTCGGGCATCCCTAAGACCTTTACAGTCAGTGACGCAGAAATCCGCGAAGCGATAAAGGAACCGGTAGATGCAATCGTTGATGCCGTGAGGCGGGCGCTTGAGAAAACCCCGCCCGACCTTGCCTCCGACATTCACGAAACCGGGTTCTGGCTTGCTGGTGGAGGAGCGCTCTTAAAGGGCCTCGATAGACTTCTCTCTGAAAACACCATGCTCAAAGTCAACATCGCCGAAGACCCTCTTACCGCCGTAGCCAGAGGCGCCGGTTCGGTAATCGAACATGTGGATTTCTACAGGAGCGTTTTTATAAATTAGCGCTCGACCCGGCCCCCTGCGGCGCGTGCCTTGCCAGGCAGAAGTCCGGGCGCCTCGCGTGGAGCGTCCAAATCGGGCTTCTTCAATCTCGATGAGTTCCGTCTCTTTTTGAGCGTGCGGGAAGAGAATGGCAGATATCATCGATCTATCTTCAAGATTTAAACCGGGACACAACCTTATCGCGATGTCTCCGATCGAGTTTCGCAAAGGCCAATGGCTATCGGGAAGCGCTATTTTGTGCACGCGGGAAGAATCTGCAAAGCTGGAAGCGCAGCGCCGGAAGGCAACTCCGGACAGGCCCCCTATAACGCTTGTTCCAAACCATATTACCCTGGACGGCGGGTATCACTACACAAGCCTGTGGCTTTTCAGGTTTCGGGAAGATGAAAAACGCATGCGCCGCCTCTACCGGCTGGCGGGGCTCATGGAGTGCGTTACCAAGGCGCCATCCCCCGTTTTGCGCACCGACCTGGTGAGAAGGTTTTTCAAAATCATAAACGCGGAGCGCGAACAACTGAACGTCTCATGGAAGGGAAACGTCCGAAATTTTCTGCTTCCGCTTCACGCCGAGCATTATAAACCCGGCGTCTTTATCGATACCATCAGCGGCGCTCCGTCTCTAAAGGACCTTTTGGCCGGGATAGAGAAGGAGACAGACTTCCAGTTTGACATTCTCGCAGACAGTTACGTCTTCTATGTGCCCGAAACGTTTTTGTCCACATAACCAAACAGTCCAAGGGCAGGCCTCTCCCCCGCAGGCGCCCGCCTCGCGGAGCGTCGAGATCCTGGCAGGGGGTCCCGGTTCCCAAGCCCCGCCGCCAGGCGACAAATAACCGGATCATGAAAAAAATCGAAAAGATCGCCTATATCGGAGCAGACCTCGGGGGGACGAACCTCAGGACGGCCCTGGTGAACCATGCCGGGAAAATACTCGAGTTTCGGACTGCGCCGGTACCCGTAGAGCAAGGGGCCGAATCGGTTTCGAAAAAATTGCTGGCCCAGTGCAGGGATCTTGTTCATTCAGCAGCCAAGCTGGGGCTGAAGGTAGCCTCGATTGGGCTTGGGGTCGCAGGAAAAATCGACCGTTCCACTGGCTCGGTGATTTTTTCTCCGAACCTTCCGGTGCTTGATGGATACCCCCTGGGGCAGGAACTTGTGCGGAATCTGCAAATCCCGGTTTGCATGGAAAACGACGCAAACGTTTTCGGCCTGGGTGAGAGCTGGGCGGGCGCCGCCAGGGGAGTCCGAAACTGGGTCGGGATAGTAGTGGGCACTGGTACGGGAGGCTGCCTCTTTCTCAATGGAAAACTGTGGGAAGGAGACGGCCTGGGGTTTTCGGCGGAGGTCGGCCACATGATCGTGGAACCCGGCGGGCCGGCTTGCCCCTGCGGGTCGAAAGGGTGCCTGGAGTCGTTCGCCTCGGCGCGTGCGCTCATATCAGGCGCAAAAAAAGCTGTTTGCGACCAAAGGTTAAAAGAGGGCCCGCTTCATGCGCTCGACAGGGAGGGAAAACTCAGCGCGCACACGATTTATGCCTGTGCGAAACAAGGAGACCCCGCCGCGATGGCCCTGTTCGATAAGATGGGCTGGGCGCTGGGGATTTGTCTGGCAAACATCTTCTCGGCCCTCGCGATCAGGCACGCGGTCATAGGAGGGGGAGTCAGCTCAGCCTGGGACCTCTTCATTGGTTCGTTGGAAAAAACCCTGGCTCAAAACTCTTCGATGCTCGATCCCGGTGCTGCGGTCATTTTGCGAAGCCGTCTCGGCAATGACGCGGCCCTGATAGGAGCAACGCGTCTCAGCCGCAAGTGCACGCAAGTGAAATACACTATTTGATAATATTGTTTTGCTCTAAGAAATGTCCGATGCGATAACCGCGCACGAATCCTCGGCAAAAGGAAAAAGGCAGCTTGTATCAAGGCGCCCGATATAGCTTTTTATGCCTGTAATTCCCTCCACCTTGAGAAAGCGCTCTATTCCCTCGATTATTTCGACTGCGGCAACGGGATTTATGAAATTGGCGGTCCCCACCTGGACGGCGCCCGCCCCGATCAGCAAAAACTCCAGGGCGTCCGTTGCGTTGGTGATCCCCCCGATTCCTATTACGGGACATTGGACCGCTCGGGTGACCTCATAGACGCACCGAAGAGCAATGGGTTTTACGGCCGGTCCTGAAAGCCCTCCCAAAACATTGGCCAGCCGCGGCCTTCTGGAAAAAATATCCACGGACATGGCCGCCACGGTGTTTATGCACGAGATGATATCGCTTCCAGCGTCCTGGGCGGCTTTGGCGATCTCCGAGATGCTCGTTACGTTCGGCGTGAGCTTTGTGATAACCGGAAGACGCGTGGCGCCTCTGACAGCTTCAACCACCCTGGAGGTCATCGCCGGATCGGTCCCGAAGACCATCCCACCTTGTTTCACGTTCGGACAGCTTACGTTGATTTCCAGGGCGGCGATTCCTGGCGCCCCGTCGAGCCGGGCGGCAAGTTCGCCGTATTCCTCGATCGTGTTGCCGAAGATGTTTACGATCACCGGAACGCCCAGATCGTGCAAAAAAGGGAGCTTTACGGACAAAAACCTTTCGGCCCCGACATTTTCCAGACCTATGGCGTTTATCATCCCTGCCGATGTTTCGGCCAGCCGGGGAGGAGGGTTCCCGGCGCGGGGCTTAAGCGAAATCCCCTTTACCACAATCGCACCGAGACGTCTGAGGTCAAAGAAGCTCGAGTATTCCTCACCGTAGCCGAACGTGCCGGAGGCGCTCATAACCGGGTTTTTCAGGCTTAGAGGACCTAGCTGAACAGCAAGGTCGGGGGAGGCGTCTGCTGGACTAGGATTTTGTTCCATTTGATAGATCCTGCCGAAAAGATTGGACCATCTTCGCACACGTGGACGAAGCCTTCGGATTCCGGGTCGCCGGGTGTGGCAGCGGGGAGCGCGCACCCAAGACAGGCCCCGATCCCGCAGGCCATGATCGATTCCATCGAAAGCTGGGCTAGCGTATCGTTTGAGAGCGCCCAACCGGCCACGTGATACTGCATGGCGAGCGGTCCGCATGAATACAGCTCGAAGGGCCGGAAGTCTCCCGCCGCCATGAATTCTTCAAACATTTGAGTAATGCGGCCTTTGCAGCCGAAGCTGCCGTCGTCGGTTGCAAAGTGGACGCTGATGCCCTGGCCTCGGAGAAAGTCTTCGGGCAAAAGCTCAATTGCTGTGCGGGCGCCGTAAAAAAGCCGCAGTTTCTCCGCGCCCTTTGCCCCGCGATCTGAAATCACCTGTGCGATCAGCTCCAAAAGAGGCGCTATACCGATCCCGCCGGCGATGAAGGCCAGGGGAACGGTCCTGTCGATCGGAAGCTCAAATCCGTTTCCGAGAGGGCCGATAAGGCTTGAGGCCGATCCCGGGTCAAGCCGGGACATGAGCCACGTGCCGCGGCCGATAACCCTGTAGAGGATTTCGAAGTCTCCGTCTTCGGGATATATCCGGCTGAAAGAAAAAGGGCGGCGCAGCAGGGGGTCGGCCCCCTCACCGACGCGAATCATCACGAACTGCCCGCAGCGGGCTGCGCCGGCGATTCGAGGCGAATGCAACCGGAGCCGGAATATCTGCCCGGAAATTCTCTCCTGGCTAATTATGCGGGCCTCTTCGATTATCTTACCCAAGATTAGCTCCGATGTTTCTACGGTTTGGGGTCCTGCTATTTCCACCCGATTACAGAGGCCATGCGCCCTGTCGGGCCTTCGGCCCGGTACGAAAAAAACTCCTTCTTCCCGCACACGGTGCATCTTGCCGCAAACTCGATATTCCGATCGCCAATCCCGGCCGTTCTCAGTTGGTCCCGGGTGATCGCCCAGAAGTCGAAGTATTCGGGGCGAACCTGAAAGGACCACCACTCTTCGGGAATCTCCTTTCGGTAGTTCACAAACTGGGCGCAGCAGGGGCCAAGGGAAGGCGATACGGCGGCAAAGGTCTCTGCCGGATTTAGCCCGAACCGGTCCTTGAGGAATCGGACGGTCTTTCCGGCGATGTTTTGGACGCTTCCTCGCCATCCGCTATGGATATTGGCAATGATGCGGCTTTGCGGATCGACCAGGAAAATGGACTGGCAATCCGCGATCTTTATAACAAGACCAAGGCCGCTAAGATTGGTCGCGAGCGCGTCTGCGGGCGGCGCGATAAGCGCTGGCGGCCGCTCCTCGAGCCCCCAAACGGACTCTTTGCCGATGAAATTTACCGAATCGCCATGGAACTGGCGGCTGGAAACGAGCCTTTCAAGTCCAGACGCATTCTTTATACGGGTAAGGTTTTCCAATACGGCCTCTGGTGAATCGCCGTTGCTCCAGGACACGTTAAGGCTCTCGTAAGGGGGCAGGCTTACTCCGCCGTGCCTTGTGAATACTCCATGCACCAGCCCCGGTACGCCGGACAGGTTCCCGAAGGTAAGGCAGGGGAGGCTTTGAATCGTAAGATCGCACTTCATGGTTTCCAGCGCTCTTAGCCTTTGGCGTTTATAAAGTGGAGAAACCTTAGCGGCCTCATAGAAGCAACTCCAAGCTGTTGACCGCAACCAGGGTTTTAAGCAGAAAAGCGTCCGACAGTAAACAGAAAATGTCCCCTTTTCGCCGGTCAACGGTTAAAATCGGTGAGAGGTGAGAGGTGAAGAGTGAACAGAAAAAGCAAAATAAAATAATTCCTTAAATTTTCACCGCGGAGACGCAGAGGGCTCAGAGATATTCTCAACGCTGTTCCGAAAAAACTTGGTGGGCTGCGCTGCGCTTAGCCCACCCTACATACGCCCGGCACCCCACCTACAGGTCTCTCAGCGCAGAGGCCCCTCGCGGAGCGTCGAGATACCAAAATTCAACAAGATCAACAGGAGCGTAGAAGTATTTCTATCTTATTCTCAGGACTTGGAAATAGCCATTTCTGTTAATCCTGTAAATCCTGTTCCGTCCTCCGTCTTCCGTCCTCCGTCTTCCGCAGCCCAATTCCCGTCTCATTGACAAAGACCGGCGCCTGTGGTACGCAGGCAAACGGGTCCGGGGGATATCCCGGCCGGATCTTATAGAAACACCATCCGCATTTTTCAAGCCTGATCGAGGGCGACTAGCTCAGGGGATAGAGCGTTGGTCTCCGGAACCAAAGGTCGCGGGTTCGATCCCCGCGTCGCCCTCCAAGTAAAATCAATGAGTTACAATGAATATCGAGTCCTGTTGAATCTCTCTTTTTCGCTGTCCCCAACATTATCCCCAACATCACAGACTGTTTCCGCCTTCTCAGGACCGTTTCCTTGGAGGACATTGTGGCAAAAATCTACCCGAAATCGTCCAATTTGCTTCTCACGGCCGTAAAGAGTTTTGCAACGGCCTCTGTTGCCCGCTAATAATATTATGTTGTTGTTTGCAACACTTTTTGATATGGGTAATCCTAAAATTGAGGCGTCTTGGCGGGAAAATATCATATCGATTTAGGAAGGCAATGTCATGCATGGACACTTTGAAGGTCATGAAATCACCGGTCTGATATTCGATAGTCTGTCAAGAACGGGGGTAACGATTGTCACGGATTCGGAAGATAGGATTGTAGCCATAAGCGACCACTACGTCAAGATATTGAACCGCAAGAAGAAAGATATCATTGGCCAGCCTGTTTTCAAGATCATCCCTAATACGATCATGCCTATGATCAGGAAAGCGGGGCAACCGGATTGCAAGTTATTTACACTGGCCAATGGCGAAACCGTGATCGCACATTATGTCCCGCTCATCAAAGGCAATAATATCCTTGGGGTATTCGCTTACACCTCCATGAATACGATTAAGTATATGAGCACCATTTCCACTTTGGATCTGGTGCGGCGTTTAAATGATGAGTTGAATCAATTCAAGAATGAATTGCAGAAATTGAGAGGGGCAAAATACTCTGTAAACAACATCATTGGCTCTTCAGCATCGATAACGGAGGCAAAGGAACTTGCAAGGAAAGTGGCGCAAACGAAATCGACGGTCCTGATTACAGGGGAAACGGGAACAGGGAAAGAATTGTTTGCACATGCAATCCATCAGGCGAGTCCCCGCAGGCATCAGCCGTTCATTGCCTTGAATTGCGCCGCAATTCCCAAAGATCTGATCGAGTCGGAGTTGTTCGGCTATGATGAGGGTGCGTTCAGCGGCGCCCGAAAGGGTGGCAAGCTCGGAAAATTTGAGATGGCGCACCAAGGGACATTGTATCTTGATGAGATCGATCAACTTCCGCTCCCGCTGCAATCAAAGTTATTGAGAGCTATTCAAGAAAAAGAGATTGAAAGAATAGGAGGGACAAGAACCATTTATACGGACATCCGCTTGGTCTGCACCTCGAACAGAAATTTAAGGGAACTTGTCGAAAAAGGCGAATTCCGCGAGGATTTATACTACCGCGTTCATGTGGTATCGCTCCAAGTTCCTCCGCTCCGGGAGCGGCTGGACGACATTGCCGAGCTAGTCAATCATTTCATTGCGAAAATAAACAATGGATTGGGCCTCAATATCCAGGGCGTGCACAAGGACGTGCTGAAATCATTTGCCCGATATCATTGGCCCGGTAACGTTCGGGAACTGGAACACCTTCTGGAGAGGGCCGCAAATATCGCCCTTTCAGGACATCTGAACGTTTATCATTTTGAACGGTTTGTACCGAGATTGCTTGATGGAACTGCCAACAAGCCTATCGAAAAATTCGCCAATTTAAACGACCTGAGAATTAAGCTGGAAAAAG
>Ga0187849_1003123_pt1 | contig 14899 bp, 13 predicted proteins | sample June2016WEW_4_10_2_FD_132412 | JGI IMG/M metagenome (GOLD analysis project Ga0187849, IMG submission 132412) | Peatland microbial communities from SPRUCE experiment site at the Marcell Experimental Forest, Minnesota, USA - June2016WEW_4_100 | ecosystem: Environmental > Terrestrial > Soil >... | reverse complement strand
TAGTTGGATAGCCGCTTCTTGGACAGCTTTCACGACACAGACGGTTCCGGCTGCTGTCTCTGTAGTAATTAGCGGCCAGACTGTCTATGTGGGACAGACTCAGACGTTGACTACGAATGTTGCATCTGGTTCGGGTTCTGTTAGTCCCAATTGTCCAAGTGGTTGTTCTGAGGCAGTTGGTTCATCAGTCACCGTTTCAGCCACACCCTCCTCTGGATGGTGGTTTTCGGCTTGGTCAACTGCTGAGAACGTGTCCTGTTCAACTGATCCTTGCGTTTTCACAATGCCCAGCGGGAATGTTGTCTTGCGTGCCACCTTCACGAGCTCGAGTACCATTCGGCTTAGCTTGTCTGTAGGCTGGAATCTCTTTTCATTGCCTGTGGTCCCGGGCGACTCCAAGATTACGTCAGTTCTCAAGCCCATTCTAGGAAGCGTCAACGTTGTTTGGTCCTATTCAGCGCCGACAAAAAGCTGGGCCTTCTTTAAACCTCCAGGGTCGGGTACGCTGAAGACCATGCAAGATGGAATGGGTTACTGGCTCTACATGAATGCTCCAGCAGTTTTGCCCTTGAATGGGACAGTCATAGCGCCCGCCACGGTGCCGCCCACATATTCGTTGGTATTCGGCTGGAATCTAGTAGGGTTCAAACCTCAGCCTACCGTACAGAACGAGACGGTCGGCCAATACTTGATGAGCATTTCTGGAAGCTACGACCAGAATAACGTCTGGATTTACCAGAACTCAAGTGGAACTTGGATTGAAGGGTCCGGTTCTACGCAGATACAGCCTGGGCAGGCGATGTGGATCCTGATGACAGCACCGGCAACACTGAAACCCTAGCTCTGATGGGTCCCTCCCGCTATTATTTATCAAAGTGCTTCCTGAGTTGGGAGCTTCTCGTCGCCCAGCGGTTTTGTTCATCATAACTGTCGGAGAGTCAATTTCACTCGAACATGCGTAGGGTTCTGAACTTCTCATTCGCTGATTCTTTGCGAGTGGAAAGACTGGTGCGGTTAACCAGCTCTGAAGCAAGGCGTTATCGGTTTAAGCGCTTAAATCGACATCGAATTAAGCGACGCTAGAAATCAGAGTTACCCACTTTTTTGCCAAGCTAGGTTTTTGTTGGAGCCTCGGGCGGGGTTTGGACCCGCGACCTGCCGCTTTCTTGGAAGCGGTTACGAGGCGGCCGCTCTCCAGTGCCCGCACGGCGGGAATCTACCAGGCTGAGCCACCGAGGCATCCGCAATTAGCGGAAGGCCTGTCAGTCTTAAAGTGTATTTCCCGGCTTCCGGCTCCGGATCAGGACCTTCTGTGTCAGCTGCTGATGAGGGAACGTGCGAGAAGGAGAATGTTGCTCTTGTGCTCCGTGATTCTTCTTTTCGAGTAAGACCACCAGCTCTTTCCATGAGGGATGTATTCACTGACTCGATAGCCTTGGGCCACAAGCTCCTGCTTCTTCCGGTCCCTTATTCCCATCAGCATTTCGAACTCAAAGTCTGCGTGGTGCAGGTTACTGAGCCCAATCGCTTCTCGAATCAGTTTCTCGTCGTGGGTTGCCACTGCAAAGCCTCTGCCGCGCTCAAACATGGTGCCCATCAGTTTTGAATAGTTCTCATTGATTCGGCGGCGGTCTTTGTAGACGATTGTGGGGCTTTCGTTGTACGCGCCTTTGCAGAGTCTTATCATGCCTTTTGAATCGAGAATTCTGGTGACGTCTTCTTCACTTCTTCTCAAGTAGGCTTGGATCGCCACGCCGATGTTGTCAAATCGTTTCCGGAATTCAAGGTATGAGTCCACCGTCGCGCTAGTGTACTGATGTTGTTCCATGTCAACCCAAACATAGTTGCCCAGCGACTTCGCCTTGTTCAGAATTGCTTCTAAATTGCGTTTGTACATGTCCTGGTCGATTGAGAGGCCTAACTGGGTAGGCTTGATGGATATGCAGCTGGGAATCTTTCGTGCGTGAAGTTGTTGCAGGATTTCAAGATATTCGGCAGTGGCTGCTTCAGTTTCCTCTCGGGAAGTAGTGTCTTCCCCAAGCAGGTTGATTATTCCAAACACTTTTTGGCGGGACGATTCCTGTGCCCGCGCCAAGGCGTCTTCTAGGTTTTCTCCTGCTATCCAATGTTTCGCGATTCGAAGAAGAAGACTAGTCCACATGCCAGTCGTATCTGCCACCGTTCAGGGTGAACTTCGAGGGTGTATAAACGATTGCTGGAATTCTTCATTTCAGAGATGTGGTTGAGACTAGACGATTCTCAGTTAGTTTTCTCGGCATCGACGTTCACAAGCCCGACGTGCTATAGGACGAGTTCCTCTTTGCTCACAATCCTATTCGTGAGGCCAAGCCGTTTCGTGGAAATCCTGCGGCCATCGTGGAGAACCGCCTCTTCCTTCTTCTCGTATATCGCAGCGACCATGCGGCCCACGGCGTCCGCCTTCATAATTCCGCTTCCACTCATCCCGGTTGCGACGATGCAGTTGCTGACTCGGTCAATGACTGGGGTGGAATCTAACGAGTTAACGTCATAAAGGCCAGCCCACGAGCTGACAGGCCGAAGATTTGTGAAGCATGGAAAGTACTCGCTGAGGATCGGCGCAATGTTGTATGTGTAGTACGATTCTTCAGCGGCAGGTTCTTCCTCCAGCATGAACCCTCGGCCCAATTGGTCTGCGGCTCCCGCCCAGAAGCTTCGCTCACCCCGGACGGGGCGGAAGAAGACGCCGCCTTTCGGCAGGATGATGAATGGCGACGTGTTCTGCTCATTGAAGCCCTTACTGCCCAGCAGCCTCTCCAAGGCTGCCCCGCGAAGCCGGAACACCTGCCGCTTCTTGGGTTTGACTAGGCAGTCGATGCCAATCGGGTCAAGCAGTGCCGGAGTACCGGTTCCAGCAGCTATGACGATTGTGTCCGCACTTATCGCACGCGAGTTCGTTTCAACAGCGCCGAAAACCTTCTCCTGCCAAACGAATGGCTCCCCAGGAAGCCCCAACCGTTCCTCGGGGTCCAGATGAAGGGATTTCGCAGCCATTCGAAACTGGAATTCAACACCCAGCTTCTTGGATTCCTCCTCGTAGAACTTGGCGATTAGTTCTGGCGATACTGTGCCGCAATCCAAACCCTGAACGGCTCGCTCAATTCTCTCCAACCCCATAATCTTGCCCTGTTCCGACGCTGGGTTCAAGACAAGGTCTGGCATGAGCTTGGCTAGTTCTTCGCGTTCGAATTCGCGGAAGCGAACACCCTGTTCACGTATACCCGCCTCCATGGCTGTGAACTTCCTAGATCCCTTCTCAGTTAACAGCCAAAGATAGCCGATCAATTCGAGGTTCAGGTTGAAACCAAGCTCAGATTGAACATGTTTGTAGAAACGTATCGTACTTCCCGCGAGGAGCCGGTTCAGGTCTGAAGTGAACATGTCCCGAATTGCGGCGACACTCTTCGCAGTGTCTCCCTGCGCGGAGGTCGCTCCCCCGTCAATTACGAGAACTGAGGCGCTTGGGTTGCCTTGCTTGATATGATAGGCTGCGGAGAGCCCGATGACGCCGGCACCGATGATAAGCACGTCCCAGCGTTTACCAGCACCATGACTGAACGATGTTTTCCTCCATGTCTTTGTCGGTCCCACTGCAGCGCTTGGTTCGCGTAGTTCTTATCGGCTCTATATGCGTATGCTTGACTCCTGGAATCTGGAACGATGAACGAGGGTCAAATGGCCCATGACGCACCGAAAGGCATACCTACCCATTCAACGCCGTCCTAACCAGGTCAGATTCGAATGAGAATGAGGTACGACAAGAAAACCGACCAACTTCAAATGCTCATAACAAGCGATACTGACACAACCGCCAGAAAACTCGACGAAGACGTAACAGTCGCCTACACCAAAGCAGGCACCATCGCCAAAATCAGCATCAACAACGCCCTAAACAGAATCTTCGACGGCTTAGGCGTCAAGATGCCTTCTGAACGCCAGGCAACCACCGAAGAGCTCGCTGGTGGAGTAAAGGTCGAGGTGGACGCCGACAAATGCCTCGGCTTCGGGAGCTGCGTCATTGTCTCACCAGACGTGTTCAGGTTAGACGAGCGCCCCGGCAAAGGGGTCTTCCAGAGCAGCGCGAAACTGGACGTATTAGATGAGGCTGGGGGCAAAGATCTCGAGAACCTCATGATGGCAGCTCAATCCTGCCCAACGCAGGCCATAACAATCGTCGACAGGAAAACTGGAAAACGAATCTACCCGCCTGAATAGAAAGCATTCTACGTGCTTCGCTCATACCTGCAATGCTTAACGCTCTCGGAGCGGAGCGAATACTGATGGGCCAGCTTGAGGAGTGGGCGTTGTGAGTGTTCAGATACTTCTGACAGCGGACAACCATCTTGACCCACCGGCTTTTTCCTTCGGACCGAAACGTTTCGAGCGCCGGCGGGATCATCTAAGGTGCTTTGAAGAAGCCATCGAGTTCGCGAAACGGAACAGGCCTGACTTTGTTCTGCTTGGTGGTGATGTGTTCGATACTATTAGGCCAGGTAACCAGATTCGCGCCAGAGTGATGGAGGACCTCAAGGCCGTTCACGACCTCGGCGTTGAGATATTGGCTGTGAGCGGTGACCATGATACTCCAAAGCTTGCTGAGGAAGGCTCTTCGCCGCTGGCTGTATACGGAAATTCTGGGTATGTGCACTTCTTCTCGAACCCAAGCGTCTTCAGCATCAGGAAATTCTTGGTTGAAGGTTTGAAGGTGGAAATCGGGGGCCTCAGCAGAAATCCGCTGATGACAGCTCAGAACGACCCGCTCAAGACAGTTGCAGCGGCGTTTGATGGTGACGTCAATATTCTCCTCACCCACTACCCAGTTGAGGGTTTTGTCGGGTACGCCCGGGACGACCCTGTCATTCAGCTATCCTCAGTTCCTCAGAACTGCCAACTTGTAGGAGTTGGGCATTTTCACGCGTACCAAACGAAGGAACTGCAACACACCACGATAGTTTACCCCGGCAGCACAGAGCGGGCCTCGTTTCAGGAGGAGAGTGAGGAGAAAGGATTCGCTTGGCTGGAGCTGAGCAAAGAAGGCGTTGTCAATAAGGAGCACATCAAGACCACAGCTCGCGACTTCAAGACAGTTGATGTTTTCTTTCCGGAGGGCAAGACGCCCATGCCGCAGTTGAAGGAAGCAATCGACCACGCAAAGAACCCAAGCGGGATAGTTAGGCTACGGCTGAAAGGCGGGATCACAGCCGAGCAATTAGCAGGGTACAGAAGAAGCGAGCTACTTCTCTACGCGGAAGGCAAATTCTTCCATCTACTCATCGACGAAAATGAGCTAGAGATAGAATCACCAGAGTCGCTGGCCGCTCTTCCGAGAACAACGCCTCTCGAGGAACTGCGACGTCACTTCCTCGCCAGCATCTCAAGCGCCTCCGGCGAGGACAAGGAGATTCTCGAGGAAGCGTTGAGGCTCTGCCAAGCTAAACTGGGGGACGCAGGTGCTTGGTAAGGCTCCTGAGCCTGCACGCGATGAACTTCAAGAAGCTGCGATTAGACGACCCAGTCCAATTCAGCAATGGCATAACCCTCATCGCGGGCCTCAATGAATCCGGAAAATCTTCGGTGCTGGACGCGATTCTGTACGCCCTATTCGGCAGAGTAATCCGCCCGCCCAAGGCCCGAAACGAAGACCTAGTTCGCTATGGGGCCAGTGAAGCTTCGGTCAGCCTAGAATTTGAGGTTGCGGACAGAAAGTTCCGTGTTAAGAGGCGCCTGTTCAAGACCAAGCCAACCCGGGCGACTTTGGACGAGCTTACTGCGAGAGGTTCTGTCCAGCCCATAGCGGTGGGGCAGGAGAGGGTTAATGAAGAAATCGTGAAACTCCTGGGTGGAATAACATATCATGAAATCGTTTCAAGCACCGTAGTAGCGCAGAAAGAACTCAACAAACTCATCGAGCTGAACAAGGACGATAGAAGGAAGATCATCAACGCTTTCCTCAACCTAGAAAGCTTCAACGTTGTCATGGCGGACTTGGCCGAAGAACGACGAGACCTAGAAGGTACACCCAACCGACCCGGGCGGGTTCCTGTTGGAGAGGAAAAGCTCAAGGTCCTCAAACAGGAACTCAATGAGTTCAGAGAGAGCGAGGCTGAAAGAAAGAAGCTGCTCGAGCAAAACGTGAGTCTCAGCGAATCGATCAAGAATTTGGAAACGAAATATGCAGATACGAGCGCCCTCTGCAACACGCTATCCGCATACGACTCGGTTCTTCGAAAGAAAGAGAACCTGAGCTCCCAGGTCGATGGCAAGAGTAAGCTCCTCGAGGAGCAAAAGCGCCGAACGGAGCGACTGAGGATTGAGCTTCAGGGTATCGAGAAAGACCTAAGCAAATTCCGAGACTATGGACAATCCGAACCCGTTCTAGGGAAAATTCAGGCGAAACTGGAGGCAGCCAAAGCAAGCGCAGCTGAACTGACTGCATCAGAACGAACTTGGCGGACTTTGGATTCGGAGGTAAGGGACCTTGAGCGAAAGCACTCGTTTGTTAACGAGACACGCTTTGGGAAGGAGGTGGAGAGGGCAAAGAAACCCATAATGCCCTTTACGCTTGCATCGGTCGTGTTCTTTGTAGCTGCCATTTCTGCTTTCTTGGTCGGAGCCATGCTCCTTGCCATGGCCCTTGCTCTTGCGGGGATGGTTCCACTTGGATTCGCCGTTTCAAGAATGTCGGCACGAGGTTCCATCGTACAACATCAGTCGCTTATTGGAGACCTTCGCTTCCTTGAGGGGAAACGGAGAGATCTCAAGAAAGCTGAGGATGAGCATAGCCGCGCGAAGTTGAGCTTTGTTGGGGCTGAGGCAGAGATGGCCCAACTGTGCGAGAGCTTACCCCCCTCCCAGGGGGGGGTCTTCGAGTCGAATTTGAACCTCGGGAGCCTACAGGCAGCGAGTATGGTTCTGCATGCCTCTTCACAAGACAAGCAAACAGTGAACACGTTGCGCGCGAAGCAGCAAGCGATCCAAGGAGAATTGCAGAAGACTCCTTCCTCCGACGATCTGATTGCGCTTGAGAAGCTGGTCCACGAACTTGAAGGTGAGCTTAACTCGCTTTCATTTCCGAAGCTACCTGATGGTGTGACTTTCTCCCCTGTACTGTTCACGAAAACACTTACCAACCGTGAAACTCTGGGACGGCAGATGGCCGGCCTCCAGGCTGAACTCCAGCAGAACCAGCAGAGAATCCGCCAGTTGGATGATTACATCGCGGAGCATGGCGACATTGTTTCGCGGGTTCAAGCGCAAGAGGGCGCCGTCAAGAAACTGGAGCGTCATCTCCAAGTTGTTTGGCGGGCGGTTGAGGGGCTGCAAGGTACCGCTGAGTCGCTCAGGAACCGGATTAGGCCGAACGTTCAAGCCTACATGGGCGCAATTCTACCGGCGCTGACGTCCTCACGCTACAAAGCGGCCATGCTCGATGAAAACTACAACCTGCAAGTCTGGGATCCTGAGGCAGGCGAGTACAAGCCCCGCGACGTGTATTCCGGAGGAACGGAAGATCAGTTTCTGCTGGCCATGCGGCTTGCATTCGCGTTAGCTCTTCTGCCAGAAGTGAAGGGGCAGAAACCTGAATTTGTGTTCCTGGACGAGCCGCTGGGAAGCTCAGACGAAGTTCGGCGGTCAAGCATCCTCGAGTACTTGGCGGTGGATTTGTCGAAGAAGTTCAAGCAGATCTTCATCATCAGCCACGTAGGCGGCTTAGATGAGCACATTCAGAACGTGATTACGTTGGAAGACGGGCAGGTTCCTCCCGTTTAAGGGGGATCTCTGAATCACCTTTTTTTCCGCGGACAAACCCAAACCTGCCCTGGAACGGAAATCAACCCAGAAATCAACTGCTCCAAGAGCACATAGTCCCCTTATCTTACCTGTAAACGGCCCGAAAAACGCGAGCGCACACATTCACGGGCAGAGAGGGGCACTGGGTTGCAAGCGCTCAACGCTTGGTTCTAGTCGCCTTGTATTGACATGACGCTAAGATATTCGATCTTTGGCGCCTCAGCCTTTTCTTCAGGGATTACTCGCGATGAGTGGCGAAGTAGTATCAACCTGTTCCTTGTACCGGGGACGCTGCCTTTCACAGCAACGTAATCTGAGTTAATCACTCCGTATCGTAGAAAACCGCCCTTCGGTGTGATTTCGCTTCCGTTGTTGCCGATTTTCATGATTAGTTTGTTGTATTCGGTGCGTTGGTGGAAGCCCATCTGGCCTGCTCGTGGGACGGAGTACATGACGTAGTGCGGTGTCCAAGCGCCGATGGATCCGACTTGGCGAACGGTCTTGCGGGCTTTGTGAGTTTTCCGGCGAATTCCCCACCGCTTGACTGGGCCTTGAATTCCTTTGCCTTTCGTTATGCCCACTGCATCGACCGCTTGTCCTTCTTTGATTACGTCGGAAGCTTTCACTTCCGATCCGAGAAGTTTCTTGCCGTATTCGAACCGGTCTTTGATTGAGCCGCCGCCGATCTTCACCTCGACTATGTCGGGAGCTTTCTTTGGGCGTTTCGCGTTGCGGGGTTGAGTGGCCAAAAGCAACCTAAGGTCAGCGATCTTGTCCAAATTGCCTTCAATCTTCTTGAGGCCCTCTTCCGTGTTGAATTTCTCAGGAACCGAGATGATCCGTTCGAAATCTTTCGGGGGCTTCTCCATCCAAGCTTCGCTGAAGGTTTGGAGGCCCTCGTAGGTTTTCCTGTAAGCTCTTAGGGCGCACGCTAGCATTGGTGGCGTTTCGAGAACAGTCATTGAGACGACGATTTCCTTCCCGTACGTCAAGGAGCCTTCGCGGTTGTCTAGGGCTATCGCGTACGTCATGCCGGCTTTGAATCCAGCAAACGCGAGCAATGTCGGCCCCCCTTCAACGTCAGGCCAGTAGCGGATCCTGCCTACCCATCGTGAAGCACGTCCCCTAGGCAGGAATGAGAGAGAACCACGTTTCGGTGCATGAACTTTCCTGTGACCCAATGACTACACCAAGTTAGCTCTGTGCTTCCGGCCAGTTCCGGCCCAGCTCTAAAATACTTTACCGTTACGGACCTGTAGCACCAAATAGGTCCGCTGGGTCCCGTCGGTTGGGGGTTGCGTTGTGTCTTGTTCTCGTTTGGTTGTTGAGGTTGGGGCGGAGTTGGTTCTGCTGTTGGGCTAATGGTTTGTTTCGCTCTGCCAAGAGAGATTTATTTGCATCGGTATACCTGTGTACATTAGGTAATCGCCTTGTCGAAGCAGGTTGCGGCCAAGCTTTCATCGGTCGAGTATGACCAGATAAGACGCCTTGTGCGAACTGGCCTGTACATAAACTCAAGTGATTTCGTTCGGGACGCGGTGAGGCACCGCCTATCCGAACTCAATACAGTTGCCAAAACAAGCTCGGGAAAGTTGAAGCAGGAACTTCACCAGTACATGAGAGAGCGCGGAGGACTCATCTGGCCGGATGAGGCTGCAAAAGAACTCGGCTATTCCGTTCTTGACGTTCTTGAGGCGCTCAGGAAACTCGAAAAGGAAGGCCGAGCAGCAGAACTGCAAGACCTTACAGTGGAGGCGTAGCTCATGCCGGGCGCGAATGAAATCATTGGAAAAAAGATCGTGTGTTACTGCAGGAAGAAGGTGGCAGAGCGAGTAGTTCCCTACACCGGCGGTCACAGAGCACTTGAGATAATCATTGAAGGCCGCGGCATGACGCCTGCGCGCTGCATCGTTCTAAAGCCATGGACATTAACTGGCGGGTAACCTTCCAACGCTCCCACATAACAACTTGAAACAACTTGCTAATTCCTCACCGAGACCGTCGAAAAAACATGGTTATCCCACCGCTAAGATATTGGTCGCTACGACTAATCCCTGAAAGGTGGAGAATCAACGACCGCCACCGGAACAAACAGTACTTACGGAAACCCGCTCCGGGCTCAACCTTAAGCCCTCCACCAACTAAAGAGAATCAGCGGCTTGCGCCACAACATGTAGAAACAATACCGGTCGTTTCGTACACCCTCCGCGGGGCAGGTGAGGGCCTCAAGGTGTAATGCACCCGATGATTGGGTGCAATGCTCCCTATGCAGTACCCCCCTACTGGGTGTTAACCCCCAATCATTGGGTGTTATCGCCCTGCAGGAAACATGAGGGCTTCAAGGTGACAGTCACCTGATGTTTGGGTGCACCTTTCCATCCGCGGGTGTATACACCCAAACGTTGGGTGTATACACTTCTACCTGTCAACGTGATTCCGTCACCTGCGTTGCAGAAGTCCCGCGCCCTCCTCTTCTCGCGCTCTCGTTTGAACCAGTTAGTATCGAGTCTCAGTGGTTTATCGCATGGTAAACCCGGAGGCTCGTAACTTGCCGTAAGCAAGTAATCCACGAAGGGTGGAGAGGATGTGGTTCCTAAGGCAGATTAACAGAGCACACCTACAAAACGCAACGAAAACACAACCCCTCAATACTTTACCTTACGGACCTGTGGCACTAGAATAGCTCCGGTGGGCCCGGTCGGTTTCGGGGTTGTGTTCCATCTAGTTCTCACATGAAGGCAGTTAGAAGCTTCAGCTAAAGAAGAGTTGGCCCTTCTTCAGCTTGCGTGGGTGGCAACTGAGGCTGCTACAGTTGGTTTGTGAGGTGAGTAGAATATGCTGAGGAGTGTTCTGAGGCCTACGGCTCGTACGATATTCAATAGGAAAACACCGTACCCCGAGGCTAGGATAATGGCCCCGATGAGAGCGGCGTTCATGTATTCTTGGAACGGGCCTAAGCCGTTGATGTATAACATGCGTCTCAGCATTCCGTTTACCCCCGCTACCCCCATGCTAAGTCCCATCACTAGAGCACCAGCCGTCCATAGGATGAGTTGCAGATTTGAGAGTCGCTCGTTGAGTTGTTTGCCAGTTAGCAGAGGGAATAGTGCGTAGATGGCGGCGAAGATTGTTGCGCCCAATCCAAGAAGCAGTTGCACGTGCGCGTGGATTCCCACTACCCATTGCGTGTTGTGGAAATAGCGGTTCACTGCATAATTGGCCTGTATTATGCCAGCAGTTCCACCTATTCCGTAGCCCATGATGGAAACGAGCACCCACTTCAAAGGCGCAGTATACTTAACGGGACGGGCTAGCCACAGGGTCATTAGCACCGCGAATATTGTCAACCCCATTGTAACAAGCTCGCCCCATGTTACAATCTGGCCTTCAACGAGAAGCCCGAGGGGTTGTGGTGTATCAGCCATCACGTGATGGCCCCAAACTCCCATTGAAACCAAGAGGTCAGCGAGGATCACAGATCTAACGACGTTCTCGCCGAAGAGTTTTCGATTCAAAAGTAGGGGAATTATGAGGTACCATGTTGCGGCTGTGAACATTAACACGTTTCCGTCAGCGATCATGTCCAGCCCCCACCAGAACACGTTCTTGTAGACGAGCGGGTCAATCAACGTTGGACTAAGCGCAATGGATGGAATTAGGTAGGAGATTCCGTAGGTTGAGAGTAGAACTCCTACCCCGCCCATGATGAGTGCGTTGATGGTTGTATCAACGCAGCCCCTGAAAACGGCTACTACGAACACTGGGAACGCGAAGACCTTACTTACGTAGCTCGGGGCACCGCGAATCTTGGCTCTGAGCACGTCCAAGCTGAATGCGGTCACAAGCAGTTCCCCGGCGATAAAAGTCGACTTCGGCCGAGAACTGGTGGCGGGGCGAAGTGGAAGGAAGACTGTTGCGAACATGTTGAAGAAGAACGCTAACACCGCCACGAAGATGAGGACCATGCCTACTCCGAATGGAAGAATACTGACCGGATTCCATCCGGCTGTCGCAACCGCTACGGGAAGCGGCCAGTAGAGCGTATAGAGTGGAGCATAATGAGTAACGAACGACGTCGTCCAAACCATCATGACCCCCACAATCATGAGCCAGAATGAAGCGGCCGCAGTCTTCTTGCTGTAAATATCCCGGCCAAGCACATACGGGACGAGGAAGTAGAAGGCGCCCATTACGGCCATGTATGCGAATCCGTAGATCAAAACGAACGGATGCGCAGTCAGCATGGCGTAGAAGTGCTGCGGATCCAACCCTAGCAAGGGGACATCAAGGTTGTCAACCCTACCACGCATCATTACGCCCTCTATTCCGCCGAGGCCCAAGAAAAGCAGGGACACAACTACGAACCTTAACGTGAGAATTTTCCGTTCATCTTCGTTCAACGCTCAACCCTCCACGTGGACCGCGTCTGGAAGGTACATGAACGGGCTTAGTGGGCCACTGTACTCTGTGGATCTCACATCATAAAATCCGGGCTGGTCAAAAACCCATAGCAAAGTATTCTTGTATGGTTCTGGAACGACTTGCATTTGGAAGACCATAGTTCCATCTTTTCTGAAGACCCCGAACCCGTACGTAACATCATGAGAAACGAGAATGAACTCGACGACTTTTCCCACGGGGACGGTGATCGGCACCTGTGGCATCATGAAGTGATAGTTCACCACTTGGATTGTGATCGTCTCGACTGGAGTCGACTGTGTCCACATTCCGTAGCTAGCGGATGGAATTAGGGGTGACAGGGTGACGAGATTGCCGATCAAAACAATCGCGAGGAGAAAGTAGAGCCAGCTCCTCTCGCTCCTCTCCATTCCATGTGGTTCGACACTTTCGCCTTTGCTTTCATTATCGACTTGCTTGTTCTTGGGTGGCTTTCCAGATAACATGTAGAATGTTAGGATGAAGGCAATGATTGTTGCAATGAGGGTCAAGTAGAAAATTTCGAAGACGTATTGTATTATCATTGGCGCTCGGCCCGGCAACCTATGCCTCTACGCCTGAAGGCCACATGGATCTTGCAAGAAGATTTCGCAAGTACAGTATATATTGCACTAAGAAAGAGGATGATGCGGGTTTTATGCTCTCTCTGTTGATGGTGCATGTTCTAGGTTTTGCTTGCACCGCATGGTTTCTTTTCGCTTGCCAAGGCTTGCGCTACAATATGTAGAAACAATACCGGGCCAGCTGTGACTGGATGCTGTTATTCGTCGTCGTCATCGTCGTCGGAGTCGTCTTTGTCGTCCCCGCTGTCCGCTTCCGCGGTGACTTCGACGCCTTGCTTTTCAAAGGATTGCATGGCTTCTTGAAGTTCTTCTTCTGTGATTTTTCCTGCTAAGAAGAGAAGGTCGTTGATCCACTCAGAGACGAGGGCGTCAACGTTCGCCTTGGGAACTAACGGGTGTTTGAGCAGAACGCCCTGCAGGTCTGTAAATAGGTTGTCCAGCTCGACTTCGTCGACCTTCTGTTTCTTCCCGAAAGCGAATTTCAAGTACTTCACAGACACTTCCGTGTAACGTATGTTTGGCTTTTTGAAGCTTGGTTCGCTAATCTTTATCAGGTTGCCGATTGCGACTCGCGCACCGCAGCCTCTGACGGGTGAAACTATCCGAGGCCTGGCACCTCGAACCTACTTGCCCCGCAGTTGACCTTAATAGCGTTCACGAATCTGTTTATTCCCGTTGTGCGGGGGTCGCCCAGCCAGGTCAAAGTGGGCTTCGAAAGCGCCCTTGAAAGCGCAGGACTGAGAAGTGATAAGCTTCGTCCAAAGGCTCCTGTCCCGAAGGGGTTCCGGGGTTCGAATCCCCGCCCCCGCACCAACAAAACATGCCTAAGTAAGCAGAGTTCACGCTGATTCTGCGCAATGAAGCTGAGTTCTGGGAGCAAGTTTTCTGCGTGGGTTTTCGTTTCCTGTGAGCGTTTAGACCCACGTTCGTCCGTCCCTAGATCATGATTGCTCAGTGACTCTGAGTTCACAGAAAACATCCTACGTCTTGCAGGTACTTACACAAACGAACATGACGGTTCAAATTCTGTCGCCCGCACCACTAGACCCACACACACAAAATAACGCCTGAACTGACGGTTCAAATTCCAGTGGAACTGGTATGTTACTCGCGGAATAACCTACGAAATGGATTTCGGGAAACGAGATCGTTGCAACTGCGTTTTGGTGGTGCTAGCTTACGCACTCTAGTGGTAAGGTTCCCACGCTAGGGCTGCTCAGAACATTCACCTAGAAGCACTACGTCTCACTTGTCATCTTTCATGTAGCTGGCTGCGCACCCATTTGGTAATGTCGGCTTCTCGGGAGTGCCTTGTGGAAAGAGTGCATTTGCCTCCGGCCAACGTCATTTTCATTGATCCGACGATTGGGCACTAGTTCTGTCCTACAGTAGTTCAGTCCACTTCTCTGGTTTCTCTATGACCTTGACTTCGCTGACCGTTCGCATCATCCTTGACCTTTGAGGCCTTGTCCGGTCGATCATGTCCCAAGTGTTGAGGGTCCATTCCGCTAAAGCGTTGCAGTCACGCATCTTGTCTAAGGAGGCCCAGTCGGGCACCACCCACCAATCCTCGGCATCATAGTCGCCAAAGCTTTGAATCGTGGTGTAAGTGTTAACGTACTTGATGCCAGTTTCCTTCTCTATTTTAGAAGCCAATAGCTTTGCCCGGTCTGAGTTCAACCATTTTAGGTACTCTGTAACTTTCCCTGGTTTTCCATAATAGCTCCTTACCCAATATATTGACATCTTTCCTTCCCCAATATACTTGGTCGAGGCATATGATGTAATTAAGATGCTTGGCCCGCACTACTAGAACCACACAAGAAAAAACTATGGATCCTTACGGTGAGCTAAGCTCTGTTTTTTGAAAGCTTTCTTGACAATCACTATGTAGTCTGCTCAGACTTACAGGGGGTAAGCGAAATGTGAAACCAAAGCAGTTTCGATAGTAGACATTAGAGTGTGACGCAGTAGCGATTTCTTACACGCTAACTCCCTTATTACCATCAGTTGAAGAGACGTTCAAACGATGCCCGATGGGGAAATGT
>Ga0187849_1003118_pt1 | contig 14908 bp, 8 predicted proteins | sample June2016WEW_4_10_2_FD_132412 | JGI IMG/M metagenome (GOLD analysis project Ga0187849, IMG submission 132412) | Peatland microbial communities from SPRUCE experiment site at the Marcell Experimental Forest, Minnesota, USA - June2016WEW_4_100 | ecosystem: Environmental > Terrestrial > Soil >... | reverse complement strand
TTCAACGACAAGGCCCGGAATTCCGGCGGTTCCACTGGCAAGACGGCTATTCGGACTTTTCGGTCAGCCACTCGAACCTGGATCGCGTCCAGGCCTACATCGCCCGACAGGAGGAGCACCACCGAAAGCGCGATTTCCAGGACGAGTTGCGCGCCCTGCTGCGCAGGCGCCAAATTCCATACGACGAGAAGCACCTGTGGGATTAAGCCGGCAATCCCGAGGCGGCAGAGCCGCTATGGATTTCCGAAAGGCATTGGCCCCAAGCTGGATCTTGTCCGCTCAGCCAGTACGCGAGCGGAGCCAGCCAAACCGATGTCCCGCAGGGACAACAGCTCAGGGTGAGCCTAACGCCGCGCAGAGTCCGGATTTGAGTTGTTTTTCGGCTTTGACTGGCCGTTAATGGAAACCTATGAAAATCAACGAAAGGGCGGCACAGCTTTGGTCATTATTGGTTTTAGCGGCTCGGAACCAACATATTCTGTCTTACGCTATGGTGGAGCGTCTGACAGGCATTGATAAGCGCGGCCTCGGTCGGGTTTTGGAACCAATCCAAGCTTATTGCAAACGCAACAAACTACCCCCTTTGACCATCCTCGTCGTAAAGGAGCAAACGGGATTTCCCGGCGATGGATTCACAGAGGCGGCGGAAGGAGGCAAGGCACGCGTTTTTGTGTTTGACTGGTTCAAACGTCCAGCACCTTCACCGGAAGATTTTTCAAATTAGGACATTACTGAGCGCGGCTCGCACTGCGCTGCGGCGAGCCCTGCCATGGGCCATTATCCTGCCGCTGCCCGGGGCGCGCGCGCCGGAAGCCGGCTTTGCAGCCGCATTTTTCCGAAAAGAATTATTGCATCGCACAACTTCTTGTGTATAAACTGTTAAAATTTAGTTTGGCACAGAGCGGAGACTGAAATCTCCTGCGAAATGACCGGCAGCGCTAACAATAACAATAAGAGAAGGCAGGCCCGGCGGACCGGACCGCCGGGCAGAACAGGCCTTTACGACCCGCAATTCGAGCACGAAGCTTGCGGCGTAGGTTTTGTCGTCAATATCAAGGGCCGCAAGTCCCATGGAATCATCCAGCAGGCGCTCCGGGCCTTGTTGAACCTGGACCACCGCGGCGCCTGCGGCTGCGAGGCCAATACGGGCGACGGGGCCGGCATCCTCATCCAGACCCCGCACGAGTTCTTGAAACTGGTCGCTCGGGAGGCGCAGGTTTCTCTGCCTGAACCGCGCGCCTACGGGGTCGGCATGATCTTTCTGCCCACCCAACGTTCCCGGCAGGGCCAATGCGAGAAGATCTTTGGTGAAATCGTGGCTGAAGAAGGACAGAAGGTCCTCGGGTGGCGCACGATTCCCACCAACAACGAATCGGTGGGCAAGACCGCCCGGGCGGGTGAACCGCTCATGCGCCAGGTGTTCATCGGCCGGAACGACAACCTGGCGGAGGACATGGCCTTCGAGCGCAAGCTCTATGTCATCCGCAGGCGCGCCGAGAATGCCATCCGCTACTCGGGCAAGGTGGCCGGCGGAGACTTTTTCTACGTCTCCAGCCTTTCGTACAAGACCGTCATCTATAAGGGGATGCTGCTGACCACGCAGTTGCAGGAGTATTACCCGGACCTGCTGCACCCGGCGATGGAATCGGCGCTGGCGCTGGTGCATTCGCGCTTCAGCACGAACACCTTCCCGAGCTGGAACCGGGCGCATCCGTATCGTTATATGGCCCACAACGGGGAGATCAACACCCTGCGCGGCAATATCAACTGGATGCACGCTCGCCAGGCAATGTTCGAGTCGGGCCTTTTCGGCGAGGACATCCGGAAAATCCTGCCCGTCGTCTGCACCGACGGCAGCGACTCGGCCATGTTCGACAATTGCCTGGAGTTGCTGGTCCTGAGCGGACGCTCGCTGCCCCACGCGATGATGATGATGATTCCGGAGCCGTGGACCAAACACGAGAGCATGAGCCCGGAGAAGAAGGCCTTTTACGAGTACCACTCCTGCCTCATGGAGCCGTGGGACGGCCCGGCCTCGATTGCCTTCACCGACGGCAAGCAGATCGGGGCGGTGCTCGACCGCAACGGCCTGCGCCCGGCGCGCTATTACGTGACCAAAGACGACCTGGTCATCATGGCCAGCGAGGTCGGCGTGCTCGACATCCCGGCGGACCGGGTGCTCCAGAAAGACCGGCTGCAACCGGGACGCATGTTCCTGATCGACACCGAGGAAGGCCGAATCGTGGCGGACGAGGAACTCAAGCATAAGATCGCCACCGAGCAGCCCTACCGCCTGTGGCTGGACAAAAACCTGGTCCGGTTGGCCGACGTGCCCGACCCAGGCGTCCTGCCCGAACCCGGCCACGATACGGTGCTCCAATGCCAGGTCGCTTTCGGCTATACCTTCGAGGACCTGCGGATACTGATGCTGCCCATGGCCCGCGACGGCGCCGAGGCAGTCGGCTCGATGGGCACCGACACCCCGCTGGCCGTCCTGTCGAACCGCCCGCAGTTGCTTTTCAACTACTTCAAGCAACTCTTCGCCCAGGTGACCAATCCGCCCGTCGATTGCATCCGCGAGGAGATTATCATGTCCACCGAGACGGCCATCGGCTCGGAGCGCAACCTGCTGGAACCCTCGCCGGAACACGCGCGGCTCATCGAGCTCAAATCCCCCATCCTCACCAACGAGGAGTTTGCCAAGCTCAAGCACTTGGACCTGCCCGGCTTCAAATCCATCACCTTGCCGATTCTGTTCAAGGTCGCCGACGGTCCCGGGGGCCTCGAGCAGGCCATGGACCAGTTGTACGGCCGGCTGAGCCAAGCCATCGCCGATGGATATAACGTGGTGGTGCTTTCCGATCGGGGCGTGAACCGGGAATGGGCGCCCATACCCTCTCTGCTGGCCGTGGGCGGGGCGCATCATCACCTCATCCGCCAAGGAACCCGCACCCGCGTGGGCCTGGTCCTCGAATCCGGGGAGCCGCGCGAAATCCACCATTTTTCGCTCCTCATCGGCTATGGTTGCGGGGCCATCAATCCCTACCTGGCCTTCCAGAGCCTGGACGACCTGATCCGCCAGGGCCTCCTGACGGGCATGGACCACCAGACCGCCTGCAAGAACTATCTCAAGGCGGCCATGAAGGGCGTCGTCAAGGTCATCTCCAAGATGGGCATCTCGACCATCCAAAGCTACTGGGGCGCCCAGATCTTCGAAGCGATTGGACTCAAGGAGTCGTTCGTCGACCGCTACTTCACCTGGACGCCTTCCCGGATCGAAGGGGTGGGTATCGAGGTCATCGGGCAAGAGGTCTTGGCGCGCCACCAGCGCGCCTTCCCGGACCGGCCCGTCAACGGCCACACCATCGAGTCCGGCGGCCAATACCAGTGGCGGGAAGACGGTGAGGTTCACCTCTTCAATCCCCAGACTATCCACAAGCTCCAGGCGGCGGCCCGCACCGGGAGCTACAAACTTTTCAAAGAGTATTCGGCCCTGGTCGATGAGCAGGGCAAAAACCTCTGCACCCTGCGCGGCCTGCTGGACTTCAAGAAGGTCAAACCGGTGCCTATCGAGAAAGTCGAGTCGGTCGAGTCGATCATGAAACGCTTCAAGTCCGGGGCCATGAGCTACGGCTCCATTGGCCAGGAAGCGCACGAGACGCTGGCCATCGCCATGAACCGCATCGGCGGCAAGAGCAATACCGGGGAGGGCGGCGAAGACCCCGCCCGCTATCTGCCGCTGCCCAACGGCGACTCCAAGAACAGTGCCATCAAACAGGTCGCTTCTGCGCGCTTCGGTGTCACCAGCGAATACCTGGTCAATGCCAGGGAACTCCAGATCAAGATGGCCCAGGGCGCCAAGCCCGGAGAAGGCGGCCAGTTGCCCGGCCAGAAGGTGTATCCGTGGATTGCCAAGGTCCGATATTCGACCCCGGGCGTCGGCCTGATTTCCCCCCCGCCCCATCACGATATTTACTCGATCGAGGACCTGGCGGAACTGATTCACGATTTGAAGAACGCCAATCATCACGCCCGCATCAGTGTGAAGCTGGTCTCCGAGGTTGGCGTCGGCACGATTGCCGCCGGCGTGGCCAAGGCCCACGCGGATGTGGTGCTGATCAGCGGCTATGACGGCGGCACCGGGGCTTCGCCGCAAACCGGCATCAAACACGCCGGCATACCCTGGGAACTGGGCCTGGCCGAGACGCACCAGACGCTGGTCCTCAACGACCTGCGCTCGCGCATCATTGTCGAGACCGACGGCCAGATGAAGACCGGCCGTGACGTGGTGATAGCGGCCCTGCTGGGCGCGGAGGAATTCGGGTTTGCCACCGCCCCGCTGGTGGCGATGGGCTGCATCCTGATGCGGGTTTGCCACCTCAATACCTGCCCGGCCGGCGTGGCTACCCAGAACCCCGAACTGCGCAAGCGCTTTGCCGGCAAACCCGAACACGTCGTCAGTTTCATGCGGATGATCGCCCAAGAGGTCCGCGAGTTGATGGCCCAACTCGGCTTCCGCCAGATGAACAAGATGATCGGGCAGTCCGACCGCCTGGAGGTCCGCAAGGCCATCGACCATTGGAAGGCCAAGGGGCTGGACTATAGCCGGATTCTGCACCAGCCGGAAGTGCCGACCGACGTGGGTCGTTTTTGTCAGATCGGCCAGGACCACGGCCTGGAAAAGGCCCTCGACAACACGGTCCTGCTCCGGCTCTGCGCCCCGGCCATCGAGCGGAAGGAAAAAGTGATGGCCGTGCTGCCCATCCGCAACGTCAACCGCGTCGTCGGCACGATCGTCGGCAGCGAGATCACCCGGCACTGGGGCAGCGAGGGCCTGCCCGAAGACACCATCGAAATCCATTTCGCCGGCAGCGCGGGCCAAAGTTTCGGCGCGTTCATGCCCAAAGGAATGACCTTTTTTCTGGAAGGCGATTCCAACGATTACCTGGGCAAGGGATTGTCGGGCGGCAAAATCATCGTTTACCCGCCCAAGGAATCCACCTTCGTCCCCGAAGAGAACATCATCATCGGAAACGTCGCGCTCTATGGCGCTACCGGAGGCGAGGCCTATATTCGAGGGATGGCCGGCGAGCGGTTCTGCGTCCGCAACAGCGGCGTCCAGGCCGTCGTTGAGTCCGTCGGCGACCACGGCTGCGAATACATGACGGGCGGACGCGTCGTGGTGCTGGGCCCCACCGGGCGTAATTTTGCCGCTGGCATGTCCGGCGGCGTCGCCTGCGTGCTGGACGAGACCGGCGATTTCCCCCGCCGCTGCAACCAGCAGATGGTCGATCTGGAGAGACTTGAAGACCCCGATGAACTCGAGCTGGTCTGGAAGCTCATTCAGCGCCACCGGTTCTACACCAGCAGTTCCCGAGCCGCCCGCATCCTGGCCCATTGGCCCCAGATGGCCCCCAAGTTCGTCAAGGTCATGCCCCGGGATTACAAGCGCGTCCTCCAGGCCCTCCAGCGCGTCCAGAGCTCCGGCCTCACCGGCGAACAAGCCACCATGGCTGCCTTCGAAGAAAACGCCCGCGACGCGGCGCGCATCGGCGGCGGATGACCAATCATGGGCAAACCCACTGGATTCATAGAGTACCTCCGCCAGTTGCCGCTCGACCGCCCGGCGGTCGAACGGATCCGCGACTGGAACGAGTTTCACCAGCCGATGCCCGAGAAGGACCTTCGCCAGCAGGCGGCCCGGTGCATGGATTGCGGCACTCCCTTCTGCCACACCGGCGCCCTGCTCAACGGCATGGCCTCAGGTTGTCCCATCCACAATCTCATCCCCGAGTGGAACGATTTGGTCTATCGCGGCTTGTGGAAGGAAGCGCTGGAGCGGCTCCACAAGACCAATAATTTCCCCGACATCACCGGCCGCGTCTGCCCGGCCCCCTGCGAAGGCTCCTGCGTGCTGGCCATCAATGCGCCGCCGGTCACGATCAAGAACCTCGAATACAGCATCATCGAGCGTGGCTGGGCCGAAGGGTGGGTCGTCCCGCATCCACCCCAGGTGCGCACCGGCAAGAAGGTTGCCATCGTCGGCTCCGGCCCGGCGGGTCTCTGCGCGGCAGCGCAGCTCAATCAGGCCGGCCATTCCATCACGGTCCTGGAGCGCGCCGACCGCATCGGCGGCCTGCTCATCTACGGCATCCCGAACATGAAGCTGGACAAGGAGCAGGTGCTGCTGCGCCGTATCCGCCAGATGGAAGCCGAGGGCATCCAATTCATGCCCAATACCGAGGCGGGCCTCAACTACCCGGCAGACCGCCTGCTCAAGGAATTCGACGCGCTAATCTTATGCACCGGCGCCACCCGTCCCCGCGACCTGCCCGTCGAGGGCCGCCAGGTCAAAGGCATCCATTTGGCCATGGAGTTCCTGACCAGCAACACGCGGAGCGTCCTGGAAAAGAAATGGAATGGCAATTTCATCTCCGCCAAGGGCAAAGACGTCATCGTCATCGGCGGCGGTGACACCGGCACCGACTGCGTCGGCACCGCCCTGCGCCATGGCTGCCGGAGCCTGGTCCAGCTCGAAATCCTGCCGCCCCCGCCCCTCGAGCGCGCCGCTGACAACCCCTGGCCGGAGTGGCCCAAGGTTTATCGCCTGGACTACGGCCAGGAAGAGGCCGCCGCAAAATTCGGCGCCGACCCCCGGGTCTATCTCACCACTGCCAAACGCTTCGTCCCCGACGAACACGGCTGGGTCAAAGAGGTCCATGTCGTCCAGGTCCAGTGGGAGCGGAACGAAAAGGGCCAGTTTGTCCCCAAAGAAGTGCCCGGCACCGAGGCGGTCCGGCCCGCCCAACTGGTGTTGCTGGCCATGGGCTTCCTGGGACCGGAACAATCGTTGCTTGACGCCCTGGGCGTCGCGCGCGACCCCCGAACCAACGTCAAGGCAGAGTTCGATAAGTATAGCACGAACCTCGAGGGCGTTTTTGCCGCCGGCGACTGTCGCCGCGGCCAGAGCCTCGTGGTATGGGCCTTCAACGAAGGCCGCGGCGCCGCCCGCGAGTGCGACCGATACCTGATGGGCCGCACGAACCTGCCGTGAGCCGAGACCGAGTGTCGAGTGTCGAGTGTCGAGTGTCGAGTGTCGAGTGTCGCGGGAACGGAGTGCCGTCCCTCGACACCCGACCCTTGACCCTCGGGACGTCAGGATGTCTGAGGCCAGAGCGCGGGAATGCCGCGCACTCCAACCGCTCCGCGAAGCAGGGCACGGGACCGGAATCGCGACGCGTTCGGAGTGCGGCGGATCACGGTGCAAGACCGACGACCTGTTCAAATTCACCCGTGGCCCGGGCGAGTGTTTCCTGATCGGCGTCAAACGTCCAGAAGGCCGCGGCCTGCAGTTCAATCGCGCACGCGACATGCCAGATGTCCAGCATGACCACCCCGACCGCCTCCGTGTTCTGCTCGCTGATTTTGGAGGCCCGGCGCACACAGGCCGGCCAGTTCAGTTTTGCGCGGTACAGGATGCCGTTGCGAAGATCCTCGGCGATCCGCCTCAGGCAGTTGCCGAGGCGGTAGGGTGCGGGCGCCTTGGCGCGCCGGGCCCGAAACAGCCCCAGGCGGAGAGTGTTGATCAACCCCAGTTCCTGCCACTCCGAGAAAAAGAGCGGCCGCCGGCCATCGGCCTGGTAAATCCGGTTTGCCCTGGCCGTGTTTCCATCCAAGGCGTAGAGCGAGGCGCAGAAACTGGAGTCGCAATAGATCATCGCTTTTCCCCTTCCTTCAAAAGGGCGGCAAAGGAAACCGGCATGGCCGCCGCGCTGTCCTTGCGGGCGCGCTCCTCGAAATCAACGGGGACGGATTTGGAAGGGGCCGGGGTCCAGGTCCCGAGAACCTCTCCGCGATCCGTCACCTGAAGCGGGCGGGTTCTTACGGTCCGAAATTCCTTGGTGAACCGCCGGGTGCTGATCTGGGTCGTGGTCATGTCGGACAAACAATGCCAGACAATCGAAAGGACGTCAAGCTGGACGATGTGATCACCACGATCGATGCTCTCCGCATCGTTTCGATCAAAGACCTGCCCCCCAAAGGCCCACCCCGCAAACCCTCGAAGTGAGGCTTTTGGAGAATCGTGGGAAGCTTCATGACGGCGGGGTCGCGGCGCTTGTCTTTGGTGGCAGCAGAAACAGCTTAACAACGCCTTTGAGCGCCTCAAATTTCGGGTCCTTGTGTACCAAGGTGGCATTCAAGCGTTGCGCGAGCGCCGCCACGAACGAGTCCGCAAAAGAAACCTTGTGCGCTGCCTTTATCTGGGCTGCCGCACTGCAAAGGGCGTCATCGGAATGGTGCCAGGCTACGGGTTGCGACCTTGCGAATGCCAACAGTTCTGCCGCTTGCTGCGCGTCGCGCTCCTGCGTACGAATCTACTCAAGTTCTGTCAGTGTCACGAAACTAGCGCCGATTTGCGCCTTGCCGAGCCACGCATCGGCCAGAAGAGATTCGACCTGCTCGGCACCTGGCTCCTTTTCGTCGAGCGTAATCCAGGCTGAGGTGCCGAAGACGAAAAGCTCAGCTATTTGCCCGCTCCTTGGCTCGTTCCTCCTGCAGACGTTTCGACAACCCCCGCCCCGCGTGCCTGGACTGCATATCGCCAAGCCTTGAACTGAAGCGGGAGGAGAATTTCATATCGACGGAGAACGCTCATGCCGTGGCGGCAGCCTCGCCTGCCGCCGCTAAAGCGCTGGCTCTTTCATTCAGGCGCAGGATGCGATCGTACGTGCCAGCACCTTCTACGGAAAACACGATGCCTTCTGCCGCCAAATGCGGCAGCGCCGGCTCCGGCACCAAAACTTCGCCGGTCGCCCAGCTTCTGCCCGAAAAGCGCCCGAGCAAGTACCCCAACGCGCGTCGGCGCATCTCCACAGTTGGAAAACGAACGATTACCATAGAACGATTATTTGTAGCGCGTTGTGTTTGTGCAAGTGCGAATCCGGGATCGGTAGGTTCATGCGCTCGTCAGCACGACATGATCCGTCAACCGCGAAGCGTAGGCGATGGCCGCCAGGATGTCCTCGGGTTCAAGAAAAGAATAATCCGCTCCAGAAGTTTCATGATTTTATTATACCTCGCCACCGGCAAGGCAACACGCCGAAAAAGGCGCTCTTGGTAACGCCTCAGTGAGAGCGGCTGAACCGTCCTCTCGTAGCGGCGTCTCGGCAGAGCGCCGCCATATCCGGAAACTGTCTCCGGCGGCGCTCTGCCGAGGCGCCGCTACGCCTCGATTCCTGGCGAGGGGGGCGCGATTAAAACTCTCGCTCAGCTCACGGGACTTCTCTGCCCCGGAGGGGCTTCCGAGAATAGCCCGGCGTTTGAACGCCGGGTCAGCGAATTGAAAGAGAGGTCCGTCCCGAAGGGACGGCTGAAAGCAAGGAGTATTCTCAGTCGTCCCTTCGGGACGAGGGTCTCTGTTCTGGCCTGCCCGGCGTTGAAACGCCGGACTATTGCCAGATGTCCCTCCGGGACAAAACTCCCGAGGCGCATGCCCGACGCTTTTAATCGCACCCGGGGCGAGGGGCGAGGGAACGGAGCGCCGACACTCGACACTCGACACTCGTGCTCCGCCGCCGGACAGACTACCGCGGTTCTGCAAACAGCCCCAACGATGCCAGCGCCGGGCAAACGGGGCATTGCGTGATCCGCAGCCGGACCTTGTCCGTGGCGACAAAGCCGCCGCGAATCAACCGTCGATGGCCGATGCTCGAGCCTTTGGCGAACTCGACCCACTGGCCATCCTTCCACTGGTCCAGCGCAAAGGCCTCGATGCGCTGGCCCAGCGGCAAGTACTCGCCGAGACTGACCACGTTGAAGGTGACGGGCCGGCGCAAATCCAGCACCAACTCCGGCGTGCTGACGCCGTCGTCGGTGGCCCAGTAGGCCTCACCCCTGCCGCTCAGCGCGTTTTCAGGGGCAAACTCCCTGGCGCCACCACGAATGTTGCTGGCCCGCAGTTCGGCGCCTTGGGCCAGGTTCGTCGCGAAAGTGGCGTCGAGGAAACGCCGGAACTCGCGCACCGACTGGCGGTCGTTCTCGTGGATCTGTCCCCGGCGATCGGGCGGGATGTTCAGGTTCAGGCAGGCGCCCCGACCGACGGACTTGTAGTAAATGTCGAGCAACCTCTCAGGCGTCTTGACCCGCGCGTCCTCACTCGCATGATAGAACCAGCCGGGACGGATCGAGACGTCGCACTCCGGGGGAATCCAGTCGGTGCCGGGACGCTCCCCGGAATTCAGACCCTGGCTCGAACCGCCGGCATAACGGCCCGCCGCGTTCAAGGTCGCCCAGCACGGGTCGCCCGCGATGCCGTTCTCGTTGCCGACCCAGCGGAAGTCCGGCCCGGCGTCGCTGAACATCACTGCCCCGGGCATGAGTTGGCGGACCAGTTTGTGGGTGTTTTCCCAATCGTAATACGTGCGGTTGTCGATATGTCGGGTTTCGCGGGCGCCGCCGTAATAGCCGCTGCCGCCGTTGGCCCCGTCGAACCAGACCGTGAAGATGTCGCCGTAATTGGTCAGCAACTCGCGCAGTTGGCTGCGGTAATAGGCAACATACTCCGGCCTTCCGTAGTCCTTATGATTGCGGTCCCAGGGGGAAAGATAGACGCCGAACTTGAGTCCGTGGCGCTTGCAGGCCCCAGAAATCTCCCTGACCACGTCCCCCTGGCCGGCGCGCCAGGGGCTGTTCTTGACCGAGTGCTCCGTGTAGCGGCTTGGCCAGAGGCAAAAGCCGTCGTGGTGCTTGGCCGTGAGAATCAGGCCCTTCATCCCGGCTTCCTTGGCAGTCGCCACGATCTGGTCCGCGTCGAAGGCGGCGGGGTTGAACACCTTCTCGTCTTCGTCGCCCTCGCCCCATTCCTTGTCCGTGAACGTGTTGACGGTGAAATGCAGGAAACCGTAGAACTCCATCTCGTGCCAGCGCATCTGCCGCTCGGTCGGTGCCGGCCCGTAGGCCTGGGGCGGTGAAACCGCTCCCGCCCGCGCCGCCCGCAACCAGGGGCCGCAGGCAATGAGTCCGATGACGAAACTCCTCACCAGGATGAAGTATGAATTATGAAGTGTGAAGTGTGAAGTGTGAAGCATAACGTATGAAGCATGATAAGTGATTACCTCTGTGTTCCTTGGTTCTTTGCGGTTCATCCAATGACGTTTACAGGGTAACCACCACGGTCTGATTGAGCGCCGGCGCAGTGGCCGGGAAACGGACCGGTTGGCCCTGGCCGGGCTCTGCTTGGAGATAGTACTCGAAATCATCGCCGACTGCGGGCAGTTCTACGGAATAAACTCCACGCTCCAGATGTTGCAGCGGAACCTGCGCGAAGGGCCCTTCGCCCAGCTCGCGCCAATAGAGGGCGGCTTGGCGGGGCGGGTCTTTGGACAGGATGATGACCTTGAGTTTCAGGGCCTCGCTTGCCGGCAGGCTGGTGCGGAGCGCCGGCACGATGATGCGCATCGGGCCTTGGTACTGCTCTCCAGGTTGGGCCTCCGCCGGCAGCGGTTCCCCAAGCATCCGGGCAAGCTCCTCCCCAGGCTTCAAGAGCAGGCCCGGCAGGTTATGTTGATTCCAATTGGCCACTGTCCCCAGTTCGCCCGGCGTCGAAACGGTGGCCAGCAGGTTCTCAAAAATCACGCCCACCAACCGAACGAGCTTCTGGCGCGCAGGAATCGCCTGCTGGCGGGCCAATTGCTTCTGCGCCGCCAGGTCTTTCTCCTGCTTGAGCTTATCGAACAGCCGGTTGTACTCCGCCCAGGCGCAGTTCATCTCCCCTATGGCGCGGAAGTAGCGGAAGGTGCTCAGCCAGTAATCAAACCGCTCGACGTTGCCTGCGCCTTTGACCTGGGGCCGCAAGGCCGCAAACTCTTCTACAAAGGCATACTCCTTCCGGACCTGCTCCCAGGGACGCGCGTCGGCCCTGATCCCCCCCGGACCATCCGTCCAGGTGGACGGTTTGGGCAGGTTGCCGTCGATTCGCTGGAAGATGGACGCCGCCGGTGCCGCTCCCGGACCGAACTGGTGCAACGCCCAATCCTCATAGAAGTCCTTGGTGGAGGGCAAACCAGGCTGCGGCGCTGGGACCGCCACGTCGGCAGCGTAGTTGCCGTAAGCAGGACCTCCGCAATTAATCCGGGTAGCGAAGCCGTTGCCCTCCACTGCCAGGGCGGCGATGCTCGGGAACTCGATGCGCGGCACGAAATCGATGTCCAGCCAGCCGTTGGTAACGGCGACCTCGTCGAACGTGTAATCCAGCGCGCGGTTCTTGCCGACTTTGGCAAAGATGTCCAGGTTCGTAATGACCATCCTGCCTTGCAGCTTCACGTCGAATGCCCGCTTGCCCGCCGCCTCATAATGGGGCTCGCAAAACTTCAAGGTCACCTTGCACAACCCGTTGCTCGCAGGAAGATGATACGCAGAGAGATTGTAGCGGACTGTCTGGTAGAGCGGCGCGTCGGCCGTGTCCGCAATCGGATTATCGGGGAAGCTGGCCACCGCCCCGCCTTCCGCGCCAGCCACTCGCGGCCCCTGGGCCGAGGGGACGGGCGGCTTGTAGGAGCCCAGCCAACCGCTTTGGTCCCAGGCCGCCTGGGCCAGGGCGGCTATATTGGGGCCCAGCGCCCGCGTGCGCCAGTGGATCCCCATCAGACCGTCGCAGCCGTAGCGCAAGGCATCCGCCGCATCCCGGCGCATCCGGCCCGCCCACAACTGGGGGGACGTCAGCGCCGGATCGTCCTCCAGCCACGGGATGGCCCACTTCGACCGCCCTTTCACCTCCGCAAACCCGGGGTCCACCGGCGTGTAACCAACTTCACGGTTGATGCAGCTCACCGCTATCTCTTTGGGCAGCACCCTGTCGAACATCGCCCGGTCCTGCTGCGGCCCCAGCACCCACCCGCACGTCGCCAGGCCGAAGGGCGGTCCCGCTTTCTTGTGCGCCGCAATCGCCGCCGAAAAATCCCGGGTCGTTTCGGCGATTTGCTCCTCCTTCACGTTGGACCACGTCCAGCCCTCCGGCGTCCAGAACCAGTAATAATCTAACGGATAAGCCTGGGCCGCCCGCCGGAAGATGCCTTCGTAAAGCTCCTGCATCACTGCCGCATCGGCCGGGTTCCGGCCCTGCGCCTTGATGCGTTCCTGCACCAGCTTCGGGACGATGAGCGGCGTTTCCGTCCCCACGCACGTCTTGACGCCCAGTTTCCGGGCGAATCCGAAGGCCTCGCGCAACATCCCTGCTGTCCGATCGAAGACCTCGTTGTTCGCCTCGGCGGTTGTCGGCCCCGGAATCCAGGCCCCCATCACTTCCGCGCCGAAGGCATCCCGCTCGAACAACGCCGCGCTGCCGAACACATAGTCGCCCGTCTTTGTGGCCGCATAACCCCAATTCCCGCGCAGGCTGTTCTGGTAACTCGACGGGTAGCTGAATCTCACGTTGCCCCCTTGGCCAAAGTCCCCCGGCAGCCCGATCCAGACGGTCGGCTCCGCGTTCGGACGGTCCTCGGGGTAGGTGTGCAAACCCAGAAAATTCATCCGCAGCTTGGGCAACTGTCCGATGATGGCCAGGTAATCATCCCGGTTCCACCAGTCCGGGCCTTCGGGAAAATCGTGGAACGGCTGGATGCCCCGCAGGGCAAAGGGCGGCGCCGCGCGCTCATCCAGCGCCGGCATTTTCCAGGGCTCCTGCTCGTCAGGAACGACGTCCCCGTGCAAATAGAAGCGCACCCCGAGCCGCTCCGCAAGACCATACGCGGCATAGAGCGTGCCCGCATCGTCGCCGCCGATCACCAGCAACAGCGCGCCCCCGGCGCCAGGCGACTGCGCCGGGGCGAGCGTCTTCAAACAATAGCTCTGCGGGGCCAGGCCCTCGAGCGCAGCCGCCAGCGAGGCCCCGGCCCCAATGCCTTTGAGCGCCGCCCGCCCTTTGCGCGCAACCAATATCGCCTCGCCCTTTCCCTGAAGACCTTCGGCCTCCGAAACCATGGCCGGCCGCCGGCCCGTGCGCAGGTAAATGTAGCGCCGCACCTCTCGCGCGGCCAATTGCTCCATCCACGACGCATCGCCCGGCGAGACAATCATGGCCGGGCCCGGGGATGCCGCGCTGGCCGGCAGGGCGGGGGTGAAACACCATTGGCACAGCGAAGCGCCAGCCAAGAGCAAGATAAAATGTCGGCTCATTGCGCCCTGACCCTATCAATCCAACCGGAGCCGCTCAAGGCCCTTTTGAACCCGGCATTCCGTCCGATGGGGCGGGCCGGGCTGGGGACAGCTCTCGGCTTGTGGCTGAGCCACCGGAAGCGGCGTCGGCGTCTTTGGTTGTTTCCGTTTCCGGTTCGGGTCACTTGCACTGTGGCAAGTGCATTTAACCATTCGTGGCCGGGCTGCCGAATTGTTCCCGGCCTGGCCGCCCCGTGTTGTCTTGCAGACATTTTCTTCACCTTGATTTAGTTTGATTTGGTTTGATTTGGTTTGATTTGGCTTAATTGACCCTGGCTGGCGAAGGGCGGCGGCGCTCCCCTGGCGGGAGGGGGGCCGGGGGGGGCAGTAAGCAGAAAGCAGAAAGCGGAAAGCAGATGAAGCCGTGGCCTTGGGGCAGGGGGCCGGATGGGCGTAGCCGTGGAAACGGGGAAGAGGGGGCCGCTTTTGTGTAGGTTCTGGTGTGGGCCAGAATTGCACCATGAGGAGGCGGGGAAAGCTGGAAGTGGTTGATACGAAGAGGATTGTGAAAAGCACGGAGCGAAAAGTGAGGCAGAAACGGTGCAGAAATGGCGCAGAAACGAAGGGCGGTCCGCGGTCCAATACCACTAGGATTTTGCATTGGCGGTTCTGAGTTTCTTGCGTGCAGCGGCGCGCTCCCCGTCGAGTCTTGGGAAGTCTTCTCGGAAACCACGAATGGCGCGTGGCTCGGGCGGGC
>Ga0187849_1003114_pt1 | contig 14911 bp, 17 predicted proteins | sample June2016WEW_4_10_2_FD_132412 | JGI IMG/M metagenome (GOLD analysis project Ga0187849, IMG submission 132412) | Peatland microbial communities from SPRUCE experiment site at the Marcell Experimental Forest, Minnesota, USA - June2016WEW_4_100 | ecosystem: Environmental > Terrestrial > Soil >... | reverse complement strand
TCTGGCCAGCCTGGGGTATCAGATAAAACAGGGTTGGGTTCTACACCTTTAAGGACGATTTTCTTTGGCTTTTCAGTCGGTTGGATATTGTTGTTTCGCCAGTCTCTGAAAGTCCAGTCTGAATGTCCTCCCCGAGACTCTGGCGGACTTCCCGGTGATGGCCGCGACGGGAACAGAGGATGCGCAGTGGTCATCTATCGTCGCGTGGACAGTGCACACGCTGGTGAGCGCGGAGAGGCCGAAAACCCGGTGGTACGCGGGGGGCCCCGGTGCGATGCCGATCGCTGCGAAGGAGATTGGTTTGGACAAGGACTGGCAGCGCCGCGTTCTTGCGGCCGTCGGCAACTACGGGGAGATCTTCGAGCGCAATCTCGGCAATGGCTCCGCGCTCAAGATCGACCGCGGCATCAATGAAAACCATATTCGCGGGGGACTGCTCCTGAGTCCGTTCCTCGAGTGACGGAGAACGAAGTGTCAATGTTTGAAGGCCTCCCGCTTCTGCCCCGTCTCGCGGGTGGGTGGGCGGGCTGTCGAGAATGAGCGGTCTGCCTTCGCGCTACGCGCTCACACACGCCGTGAAGGGAGGCCAGCAAGCACGCTTCACAAAAGTGAAGCAGTGCGAAGCTCGCGTAGCGTAATTAACACACCATTTTCGCTTCACTTTCTGAAGCGTGTAACGCTTGGCTTGCCTCCAAACGCACCACACTTTCTGTCAGCACTGTCTGCATGGCTGCGCGGAAAGAGCCGGTTCTTTTTTTTGAGCAGGGTATTATATAAGTCTATCATACAAGGATTACCGGGACTTTATCATATGTCTGCTTTCAGCAGTATATCACTTCCCACACTCGCCATGAGAAAACCAAATGATTTTGCACGTCTGGAGAACCTTGTCCAGTTTTCTTCACTTAAGCCATGCTCTACTGTCGTCAAGAGCAAGCATCTTTCGAGACTGTTGCTTTCCTTAAGCAAGAGAAATTGCCTGTGATTGCTGAATGCAAACAATACCCAGCCGTTAGTCAACAAATAATTGTAGGATCCTGGGTATTCCTCGATAAGTTGCCTGGAGGTGTCCGCCACTGCCCCGAAGAGGCCGGAGATATCACTGCTTCTTTCGTAGCGGGCCGCGATACCATCCAGAAGATACTCAAAGGTCCTTGCCGAATCACTGACTACATCATCCAATCGAACCCTTTGACTTCGATAAGACTCTATAGCAGGAGCCTTCCCATTGTGAGCGAAAATCCAGTCTTGACCTTTTAATTGAAGGACAAAAGGGTGGGCATGACATTCATCGATGGGACCGCTGCTTCGTAAACGTACATGTGCGATGATGAACTTGCTGGAGACGACTCGAGCGAGCCTCTGGAAACCATCATGGCACCTTCCTTCCTGATAGGCCTGGGCGGCTGATTTCTCTACATAAGCTCGATTCTTTTTGAAAAATCCGATACCCCAGCCGTCCATATTCCTGCCAGCTTTAGCTGCAAAAATCGGCAGAGATTTAGGCGCCGAATAATTTGTCGCTGCAGACAGGGCGAATAAGTCGCACATAACGGGATCTTACCTGTCATCTTATACAGGGTTGAATTCAATCGATCGCCTTTATGGGGCGGTCGTTCTACAGGCACGATTCCAGCCTGCCCTGCCTGCCTGCCGGAGTGTGAATTTTAGAGAAAAGTCTCTTGCGCCACATTGCCCAGATATAATACGTCTGGTCCCGCCGCCACCAGAAGCTTTCCCAGGGTGTTTCTTTCCGGTTCGACGGCAATCCACTCTTTGTCACTCAGTCCTTCCCCGATGGAAGTGAGGACGAGGCTATTTCCATACTTTTCCGATTCCTTTAGGAGCATCAAAGTCCGAAAATTAGAAAAGGCAAAAAGAACTGATTCATTGGCTAGAAAAAACGAATAATGCCCAGGATAGTCTGAAAGTAAGTTCCTAATGCTTTTTACAAGCGATCTGGCGAGACTTTCGTAAGGAGTGTACCGCAAATAACCGATCAGTTGGTCCCTCAAGTATTCAAATACCCTGGCGGAATAAACATCAACATCTATCCTAGGTTCGTTAGTTGTTTGATAATCTTGAATTCCTTCTATCAATCCGATATGCACAAAAAGCCATACATGGTTGAGGAACGATAAAGAAAATGGATGATTCTGAGCAGTATGAAGTCCACCGCTCAGCGGACAGCTAATGTGCGAGACAATGATTCGGCTGTCTACAACCCTTGCCAGCCTCTGGAAGCTCTCGTGGACCTGCTCGCTGTTATAGACTCGCTCTGCTGATTTCTCCACCAGGGCCTCGTTGTCACGATAAAATCCGATACCCCAACCGTTCATGTTCCGCTTGCCCTTTTCCGCGAATATCGGCAAGTACTGTTGGGCCGTATAATTAACTCCCGCCGAGAGCGCAAAAATATCGCACATCTTCTCTAATTCCCCTGTACAAAGTGAGCCCTTGCGATTCAGCCCAGGCTGAGTTGCAACCGGAACATAAAAGTCACTACAGCTTCACACCCAACGGCTCCTCACTCGTCTTCGATATAACAGACTTGTGTGCAACCCAACCGTTAATGCGATTCATATGGCCAAATGCCAGATACATTTTATATATCGTTTTAATCCATTTATTTGCATCTAAGTGATAATCGAGTATTGGTACATGTCCAGCGCTCAGTTCAACCAAGAACTGTGTGAAGATAATCCACTGCATAGCTTCATCTATTTGCTTGAGAACAGCAGAGTGATATCGGAATTCAATAGTGGATCGATACCAATACGAATGCAAATTGAGCCCATGGTAACGTGTCAAGTCATATCTGTCAGATACCTTGCTAGCCGGATCATATCTATTTATCTGGGAATACCATAGCTCTTTGATCTTACAACCGTCCTTCTTGCATGTATCCTCACAATCACCCAATTTACGGAGTAAATCGACATCAAGATCCATAGGGCGGCAAGTTGTTTTATCGATCCGGCCCCCAGCGATCAGAAGATAAATATAGTCCTCCATCGAACAGACAATTCTTATGAGCTCTTTCAGGTGTTTACATTCATAATGTTTAGCATCCACGCCGTGATGAACGTGAAATCCACATGATTCGTCTATTTGAGCTCCTCGGATTTCGCTGAGCAACTGGAAGAAGCGATACGATTCCATTAATCCATCAAAGCCACGCAGTATCGGGCTTATAAGTTCCACGCCGCCTCGGTGGACTATGGAAGCATCTTCTTCAAGATGCCAGGAATGCCTGTCCGCGCCAAGATTTAGTCTGTAGTCATCTAGTAATTGAAGGAAACTTCTGCCATCCCTGGCTTTCGAATGGATGTTGTAAGGTTTGATTATGCCGTTGTCAGGCGGTAAGATGTAGTAGTCCAGGCCATAGAACTCGATTTCCACTCCGAAAGGCCTATCCGTTAAATAGCACAACATCGGGTACTTCTTCTTGAGTTTTGCTACCAACTCTTGATGCCCTTGCATATGTGGCTCTTCCTCACTTTATTATAATATCTCAACTAGCTCGATTTCAAATTTGAGTGTTTTTCCCGCAAGCGGGTCATTTGCATCAAGAATCACGCTGTCTTCAGTAATGGCCGTTATAGTCGCAATCGTCGTTTTCCCCTGGTTTGTACGAATCTGCAGCCTCTTACCTAACTCAAGATTCAGGCAGGCCGGAGCCTGGGCTCTATTCATCATGAACACAAATTCTTTTTTGTGCTGACCATAAGCCTCTTCCGGAGGAATTGAAATGCTCCTGGTGTCTCTTACATTCATACCCATGACCGCCTGTTCAAATCCTGGAAGTACGCTTCCCTTACCAACAGCAAATTCAAACGGCTCTTTCTCCTGGTATGTGGAGCTAAACACCGTGCCATCCTCCAGAGTTCCGTGATAATGAACCCTTATCATATCTCCTTGCTTTACCTGAGCCATGGGTTTCACCCTTTCGTGAGCCTCATGAAGTTGAGAGGGTCAATCGAGTTCCCGCCCCCTCAGCTTAATTCATAATAAGCTTAACACATTCGATTCGACCTTCACAGAGCGCATCTTCAATTTTGCATCAATGAAGTAACACTGACTGGAGAAGTAGTCCAGTTCCTCGTTTCGGGCGGCATAGCCACGTACGCCTCCGCGCTAAAATCCCCCCTGCCCCCCTTTTTGGGGACTGTTTGGACCGGCGAAAGGGGTCGAGTTTTAAACGCACACTCGGGGCTTGATTGCAAAGACTTTGCACACTATTGCACTGCTAAGATAGACGTATTTCATACACTCTCACTGATTCCCGCCCATCAAACCGGGGAGCAAATATGATTTTCTAAGTTTTTTGATCTTAGCACCGCTAGTATTTTCCCGTTCCAGATCCAGCGGCCGGGTGGTCATACCGGGAGTTGTTTCCGCAGTCCATATGCTGTCCCCGGGACGGCGATGCGTTATCATTGCCGGCGGGCACAAATCTTGTATAACCAATAGAGAGCCCCTTTGAGCCTCATCCATTCAGGAGTGCGGCTTTAGAGTGCCTGGACCTGCAAGCAGTGTAGGTCACAACTACGCGCAGCGGAATTGGCGGTCTTCTAAAAAGGCCGATGCGCAGGACCGGGCGGCTGATTGGCGGCTTGGTCATCAAGAAGAAATGGGGATTCCAGTTCCATCAATCTCGGCAGATCCATTCTTCAGTCCTCAAACGCGAGTTCAACAAAGCGATTTTTCGATTCCAGCGCTCTTCGGCACCCGATCCTGCTTCTTTCCCATCCTGGCTGCCCTTCTCGTACCCATGCGCCACGTTGCCACCGCCTCAGTGGGACTTAGAGGGTGTAGTCAACCGAAAAGATCAAATTCATTTACTCGGAGACCCTCATATAATGATAACTCAAGATGTTCGATTTTCCGTTCTGGTTCTCAACAACGAAGTTCGCTGCCACATTCTGAACCTGCTGAGGAAGAACGAACATTTTAGCGTCGGAATTGTATCCCTCGACGAGCTTATAAATCCCTCGAAAAGAGAGGCAAACACTATAATCCTGATCGACTGCGAGGGTGTGCTCGCATACGGCGTAACGGTCATATCGAAGCTCAAAACATCCTGCCGCGAGTGCAAGCTCATTCTGCTGTGCAGCCAGGCTCACCGCAGTATGATCAAGCGCGTTATGGAACTTGGCGCCTATGGCTGCATAATTGAACCATACCAGGAATGGGAGTTTTTGACCATGGTCAGGCTGATTCTGAGCGGTCAGAATATTGATAAGAAAATAAAGGTAAAACCAGGCAGGGGGCAAGGAAGAAAACCTCTGGAGAAGTGACTCCCGCCATCGCTTCCCGCGCAAAACCTCATATCCACACACCCGCGTCTGTAAAAGCGCGCCTTTTCCTTTTCGATCCTCGTGCAAAAGATTTACAACTTGACCCGATTTGTCCTGGAGCGCAACTAGCCACCAGCCAAGCACAGTGACTCCGGGCGTCCGGTAGATCGTGAACGCTCCGGGAGTCACAGGCCTGCGTCTCCTCCCTGCTCAGAGGCAACAGGAGGGGACCCGTTTTTAATGAATAAGAAACGGACTGCACTATGAAGAACCAGCTAGGAGAACAAAGAGTCGGGGCGATTCAAATTCTTATCATGTGACCGCACGAGGATCAGGAGGACACAGAGTCAAACCTTGAAAACTTATCTGAGTAAGCGGCGCAAAAGTTTGCCGGTTGGCGTCCTCGGCAGCTTATCCATGTATTGAACAATGCGAGGGAGCTTGTAAACGGCTATGTGGTCCCTGAGAAAGTTATTGATTTGTTCGGTCAACTGATCGGAGCCGGTAAATCCTGGCTTTAGCTCGACGACCGCCTTGACTATTTGCCCTTTCTCGGGGTCGGGGATACCGACTATGCCTACATCCGCTATCGCCGGATGCTTCGCCATCGCTTCCTCAATCTCGGACGGGGCGATCCGGTAACCGGAACTCTTGATCATGTCGTCTTCGCGAGCGACGAAGAAAATGTTCCTATCCTCGGCCATGTAAACCGCGTCGCCCATTTTGTTCCAGCCATCAACCACACCCGATTTCTGCGACTTGAGCAGCTTGTCGTTATTGTCGTGAGGTTTCCAGTAAAGAGTCCCCGAAGGGCCTTGGAGTATCATGCTGCCCACTTCACCTGGTTTGCAGTCTGCGCCGGAGGCATTCACTACTCGAACCTCAACACCGGGGAGGGACTTTCCGATTGAGTCTGGGACGGGCTGAGCATTCATGGTGTTGGAAGTGACCAGATGGAGCATTTCCGTTCCTCCGAGTCCCTCCCAGATAGGCTTGCCGGTAAGTTTGGTCCAGCCCGCAAGTGTTTCGGCGCCAAGCGCGTCGCCCCCAGAGGTGTAGAGCCGCACCGAACTGACATCAAAGTTCTTGAATGCCGGGAATTTAAGAAGCGCACGGTATGCGGTCGGGAGCCCTGTCAGCACTGTTATCTTGTGCTTGCCGATCAGGTCCATCATGTCGGGTGGGGCAAACTTCGGAACCAGAGAGATGCCCGCCCCGCCTTCGAACGGAATGAGAGTGAAAGTCCCGAAACCTGCCGCAAAAGATACGGGCGCCGCTCCCCCCAGCACGTCGCCAGGCTTGAGTTGATACACGTGCCGATTGACGATGCGGGTTTCGATAACGGTGGGGCGGACAAAATGAACGCAGCCCTTCGGCATTCCCGTGGTTCCCGAAGTGTAGAGTATTACGCCGATATCGTAGGCATCCAGCATGGTGGCTTCCAGATTCGGCGACCCCTTGGCAAGCATTTCTTCAAAGACCAGGTTGCCGGCAGCCTTAACCTGCTCCGGAGCACCCCCGATTACGATAACTTTAGTACCGTACTCAAAGTTTGGCTTTGCCGCCTCGACCTGCTCCATTAGCGGAGCATTCACGACGAAGTACTTCATTTCGGCATTGTTGACTACAAAAGCGATCTCTTCGCGGGACCACAAAGGCGATGTCGGGACAGGGATGGCCCCGATTTTCTCAATGGCGAAGATTGTTACCAGGGACGGAGGGGCGTTTACCAGCCGAATGCCTACCCTGTCCTGAGGCTCCACTCCAGCTTCTTTCAGAGCGTTGCCGAACTGGTTGACCATTTTCTGGAGCTGCGCGTACGTAATCTCTTTGTCCATGAATTTGACCGCAACATTGCCTCCCCCTCCCTCCCTGACGTGCCGGTCAAGCAGAAAGTCGGCCAGATTCAGTTTGTCCGGGGTGCTCGCAAATTCCCCGGGAGTGAGGTATTTCGGCCAGGTTTCTTTTCCTGGCAAATAGTTTTGTGGTATTTTACTCATGCTTACTCCTTCCTTCGATCAGTGAATCACATAACAACCCATTACCAGTTGTGCTGCAAACAAACCGCGTAAAGAGGGGCAATAACCGTGCCAAATCTACCACCCGCAGGGGCCTCGCCACAGACCCAAAACTGCGACGCATCGCCGGCCTGGCACGATTCGTGTTAAGCACCTATGAAACCCCTGGAGTGTTTCCAACAAACTAAGTCAAGGGAGCCACTGATGCAAGAGCATTCCCCGGAGACGGGAATCGACCTCACGATAACGGTGCACTTCGGGGATACCGACCCCTATGGGGTCGTTTACTTCGCATCCTATTTTCGATACTGCCATCAAGGTATTGAGGAGTTCTTAAGCCACTTCGGACTGCCTCCTCATGAAGTCTTGAAAAACCAGACTGAAGGGTTTGGCCTGCCGATTGTTTCAGCGGCCTGCGATTTTCTCAAACCGGTCAGGTATGGCGAGAAATTGCGCCTGAAGGTGTCGCTTTCCAGGATCGGGAAAAAATCGCTTAGCTTCGATTTCAGGTTCTACCGCCTGGGAGAGCAGGACCTTGTCGCCAGGGGTAATGCGACTATGGTGGCGATAGGGACGGACTGGCGGCCAAGGAGTATTCCCGAGCAAATCCGTATGGCCGTTTCAAAAAAGGACCCTTGAGCGCCTCTCGTGGCTTGACGACGGGGGAAACTTTCCCAGTCTGAAGCGGCGCCTGCGTTTTGACCACCACTTCACCTCAAGAATCTGCCATTGCGGCGCTGAGCAAAGGGGCACCGGGTAAGTGCCCACCTACCCTCAAAACCCCGTTCGTGGTCAGTGGAAGCTTTTTGTTGCCCAACATAGGCAATACCTATCCATGAAATAGGCGGAATTTTATGTTATTTTCAAAACGTCCTTGAGGGGTCGGGCATTTGTAATTATTATCCTTCCTGTGCTATCATTATTTTTCTGATAAAGCCCAATTCTCATAATCCAGTGAAGGTGGCTTGCATGTTTCACTTCGGAAAAAGAAATACACTTACCGGTCTTGCCAGAACCTGTGGGTGAGCGGCTAAAATAGCTCCAACAGTTTTGTTGGAGGCCCTGAAAGGTTTGCCGGCCTCTTCAGACCCCAATCTTCTTGTCGGCTTCGACACGAGTGATGATGCAGCGGTCTATAGGGTATCGGATGAAATTGCCCTCATATCCACGGTTGATTTCATAACTCCGCCCGTTGACGATCCCACATGGTTCGGCCGCATTGCCGCCGCCAACTCGCTTTCCGATATCTACGCAATGGGTGGGCGTCCAATTACCGCATTGAATCTCATCATGTTCCCATCGAGAAAGCTCAGCATGGAGATACTCAAAGGCATCCTGCAGGGTGGGAGCGAAAAGGTGGCCGAAGCAGGGGCATCGCTGGCAGGCGGCCATTCCGTCGAAGACGATGAGCCAAAATACGGGCTGGCCGTAACCGGCATAGTCTCCCCAAAACGGGTCCTCACCAACGCAGGCGCCAAGCCCGGCGACCTGTTGATTCTCACCAAGCCTCTCGGAACGGGCGTCCTATTTAACGCTTGCAGATCGGGAAAGCTTCCCTTGAGGGATCTGGAGCCGATATTACCCCAGGTGGCAGCGTTGAATCGCACGGCAATGGAGATCGCCCTTAAATTCGAGGTGCATTCCTGTACGGACATAACGGGTTTCGGAATTCTGGGACATACACTTGAGATGGCCATGGCAAGCTCCGTTAGGATCGAGCTCGAGTTCAGCGCCCTGCCCTCCTATCCAAACTCCGTAGATATGTACCGCAAAGGTGAAACAACGGGCAGCAACAGGGCGAACAAAAAACTCGTCGAGGATTTCCTGCATATCTCTGCCCGGCTCTCCGGGCAGCAGCATCAATGGCTTTTCGATCCCCAGACCTCCGGCGGCCTGCTCCTGTCCGTTCCGGCATCCCTGGCAGAAACCATTCTCAACGAACTCAAGGGCGCGGGAGTAAGTTCTGCCTGCGTGATCGGAAAGGTCGAAAGCAGCCGGCATCCGGAGATCAGACTTGTTTAGCGGCACAAGGCCACGAATATACAAATAAGCCACTTGATCCCTTTTGCCTTCGAACACCCCTTTCAGGGGCGATTCAGGCCCGGTGATCCCTTTCACTTCAATGCAAAAGGGACTTATACTCGGGTTTGATGACAAAGTGAATTTATCCTCCGTCTGCCGGCAACAGCGGACATTATCTGTTGCCAATCCTAAAACCCAAAGTATATTAAGAATATGCATAATTTTTGGACATCATTAAGAAAGCCTATTTTTGCCCTGGCGCCCCTTTCCGGAATAACCGACAGCGCGTTTCGCCGGATATGCAAGGGCTTCGGGGCAGATATCGTATACAGCGAACTGTCGAGTTCCACCGCTTTTGCATATCAACCGGAACCCACGCTGAGGATTATGCGTTTCAATGATTCGGAGCGCCCTTATGTCGTGCAGCTTTTCGGGAATAATCCCGAACATTTCGCAACCGCTACCCGATTTGTCAGTCGGGAAATCAAGCCTGACGGGATCGATATAAACTTCGGCTGTCCTATCGCAAAGGTGTTCAAGTGCGGAGCGGGAGCGGCCCTGATGACAAATCCGGCCCTGGCCAAAGAGGTTATCCTTAGCGTCATCGAAAATACGCCTCTGCCTGTATCAATAAAGACCAGGACCAGCGTCAAAGAAGCAGATCTTCTGAGCTTCCTCGATTATGTCAGCGACCTGGACATCAAGTCCATAATGATCCACGGCAGATCTTATGCTCAGGGCTTCTCCGGACCAAACGATATCGAGACGACCCGAAACGCCCGCGCCCACTTCAAGGGGATAATCCTTGCAAACGGCGGGGTAAGAAATGCTGCTCAGGGAGTGGAATTGCTTGAGAAAACAGGGGCTGACGGATTGGGGATTGCAAGAGGAGCACTCGGAAATCCGTGGATTTTTCAGGAGTTGAAAACAGCTTACACCGGTAACCGGAATGGAAGGCCAACCGCTCAAGACGTTTTCAGGACGGCAATGGAACACGCGAGGCTTGCAAACAATTTGAAAGGCAAGCGTGGAATCATCGAGATGCGAAAACATCTGGGCTGGTACCTCCAGCAAGTACCCGGCACAAAAGAGCTGAGACAAAAAGCGGTTAAGATATGCAACCTTGAGGACGTGGCCGAATTGCTCGCGCAGGCGAGGGATTGACCTCAGACCCCCGGGTGGCGAGCTGCGGATTACCGGGAGCGGGGAGCAAAAAATCTTCTCGGCGGCTCCGCGTCCCCGCGTGAATCATTTCTCCATCAGCACAACAAATGGTATGATTACAGGGTAATGACCCAGGATGGACGGAATGTTAAAGTGATTTGATACTTCCTAAACAGGGACGCTTGAAACGATGTGAGGCAGGAAATGCTATTTACTCGAATAACGGTAAATCCCAATCAGATGGGCGGAATTCCTTGTCTGCGCGGTCTGCGAATTCCCGTAGCTACCATAGTTGACATGATTGCAGATGGGATCAGCACTGAGGAAATACTTAAAGCCTATCCCGATCTTGAGCGGGAAGACATCACAGAAGCCCTCCGGTATGCCGCTGAAGCTGTCAGGGAGCGTGAATTACCTCTGGTCAGGGTAGCATGAGATTTCTCATTGACAACGCTCTCTCGCCTCTGGTTGCTGAGTTCTTGTGCAATGCAGGCATGGATGCCGTGCATGTGAGGGATATTGGTCTGCAAGCCGAGGAGGATATGGTGGTTTTCGAAAGAGCCATCGCAGAAGATCGCGTACTTGTGTCTGCCGACACTGATTTCGGCACGATATTCGCCCTCTGGCAACATTCCAAGCCGTCGCTAATCCTGTTTCGACGTGGAACAGAACGAGGCCCCCAAGAACAGGCGAGGCTCATAATCGCCAATCTTCCCCACTTGAGCGAAGCACTGGAAAAGGGCAGTATCGCTGTCTTCGAACAGAACAGGATACGTGTACGGGCCCTGCCCATTTCTTCATAGGTTTTCGCCCAACAAGCAGCTAACGGGCAGCAGGGAGTGAAAAACCTTCTCGGCGCCTCCGTATCGCGTAAATGATTTCTACATCAGCACAAGAACAGGGTAACGACATCAATGGAAGAAAAACGCGTTCGTGCCGCTTTCGCGGCACAATTGCCAGCGAGCAAAAAAACGAGTAAAAACAACGAGCAAAACTAGACACTTTGTTGTATTCTGTCCATATTTGAGCCGAATTCTGGAGTGAAAGGTGAAAAATGAAAAGAGTTGGAATTATTATATCGTCACTATTTATTATAATTTTGTTACAATCAATAGTTAATGCTGAAACGTATATTAATTCTATGCTCAAAATTAAGGATAAGCTTTTACAAGTGGATAGGGATCTTGGTGATTTTCTAGATGTAGAAAACAGTCCTTCATCTGAGCATGAGTGTGCAATACTTATACACAGCGGAATGATCGAGCTTCTTAATCACATTTTACATTTATATGACATGTTGACAATTAAAGATATTATACCAAATAAAGATGAGAGTAACTTTGTTAGGTCAAAAATAGATACCCACATAAAGCATATGAGTGAAACATTAAACAACAATATTGTATATCTTAATAAAGTGATGAGTTTAAGTAAAAGGCCATCATTAGTTTCAATTGCTAACCAAGTGATAAATGAATATTATAAATTACAAAAGCTACTTAAAAATATAGAGCAAGAAAATAAAGTGGCCGCGTCTCTTACCGGAACATTCGCAGTCACTGCCGCTGCTGTGGCAATGACAGGAAGTGAATTAAAGGCGGCTCATGAATTTGATTTTTGCTGGTACGTTAGGGGTACCCTGTGTGCAATCCTCCGGCGATCGGAAACGCCCGAGCACCCGCCTGAGGCTTACATTAGGGGGTTCTTCGATGCCGGTGATAGTTTGGTCTTTGGATCATTGTCGGAAAGCGAAGTCATCGCATGCCCTCGGCCTGGGGTAACCGATCGACAAATTTGCGACGTAGTGAGGAAATATCTTAAAGATCACCCCGAAGAACTACATTTGAACGCTGCCATCCTAATAGATAAAGTATTGCGTATGGCTTGGCCTTGTAAACAATAGTGGACAGAACAGAACGCTCTGCCCTTTTTCGCTTCGATTAAATAACTGGACAAATGAGCGTAAAGTGTCCCGAATCAGAAACCAGCCCCCGCGCCGCGTCTAACGTTGCGGGCTGGCCGACACCTCGAAGACTGGACAAAAAAACAAACAACCTGTGTTGCCGTAGAGGGCCGCTTGTCTTTTTGTCCAGTTTTGCCACTTCGCCGCCCTTGGGAAATCGGGGCCTTGCGGGTCGTTTCCCCGCGCACACGGGACAATTTACGGTCAATTGTCCATATCCCTACCATACGATAAAATCAAAGACCCTTATGCGTGGCTCGTATTGGAGGCATGGGTGTTCCTAGCCGGGCTAACCCTTTCTTTCCCCCTTGGCGCTTTTGACGTAATTCACCATGCGCTTCCGCGCGAAATCTTCGCCCCGCTCCTTGTACTTCTCTTTATAGAAGGCCCAGATTTCCTCCTCAGTCTTGCCAGCCGCGAGCATTTGTTTGGTGATCTTGATTACTAATTCGCGGCGATACTGGGAAACTCTGAATTTCGCCCGCGCCCGTGCCCAATCTTCGGGTTCGTCGGGTTTACGGTAACGGATTGCCTTGAAAACCTCTTCCTCGATTTCCGCATCATTCATCGTGCCCGCCTTCAGCAGATTCCGAATCCATTCGGCCTCACTGGGAGCGCGAGAGTTGCCTTGAGGGTCAGTTTCCATCGATGTCTTGCCGCAATCTGCGGGGCACCAGGACTCCGGCTCCTTCTCGCAAAGCTTACGGAGTTTACACCCAAATATTATTGGTAACATGATGAATCCAGCTAAGATGGATGAGCATCCGATCAAAATTACCAACCAGAACGTGATCTCCCCTGCCTTCTCTATGCTCGCTATGCTCGCTGTTATCGTTACGAACGCAATTCCGATTAGAAAGGCAAGCCAGAATACCTTTATAATTTCCGGCGGTATGCAATAGCATTTGAGAAAAGCCTTCTTAGACTGAGGCCAGCCTTTGAGAATGACATCCGTAAGTTTAAAATGTACTTGGAGCTTAGCCAGTTGAAGGACTATGCACCGATAGTTGTAGCCAAGGGCAAGGGAATAAACTGCGCCCAAAAGGAGCAGCAGTTGGATTCCGATGGTTCCTGCGGTTAAAATTAAAATTGTATCTCTTGCTTTAAGGAGCAGCCAAAAGAATCCGCCAAGAGCCGGACCTAGAATAGCCAAGTATCTGAAGATTTCTTCTTCTCGATGACGCAAGGCTTCGATGTGTGACCTCTGCATGCCCTCAAGGGTTGAATTCTCGGGTTTGAACATTGTTAGGCACCTCCGTTACGGGACACTTTACAACATACTGTCTAGTGTTGCACGTTGTTTTTACTGGCTTTTTTGCTCGCTGGCATTTGTGCCGCTTAAAGCCCTGTAAAGCGTTCGCCGCGAGACCATGAGGGATTTAGCTACATGATTGGGGCCTTCCCCCTGCTCTATCAGCTTGCGGGCATGGGCGACCTGTTGCGCGGACAGCAACCGCTTGCGGCCCATCCGTACCCCACGAGCCACAGCCGCCGCCCTGCCCGCCCTTGTCCGCTCCTGTATCAACGACCGTTCAAGCTCCGCGAGAATGCCGACCATTTGCCACATGGCGCGGCCTGTTGGCGTTTCCGTGTCGATTGCTTCCGTTAACGACTGGAAGGCCACGCCCCGCGCTTTCAAATCATCGAGCAGGGCGATAAGGTCACGCAGTGAGCGGCCTAGCCGGTCGAGCTTCCAGACCGTCAGCATGTCACCGGCCTTAAGAGCCTTAAGGCATTTTCCCAGCGCTGGCCGTTTCGTGTTTGTACCCGTGGCCTTATCGGTGAATATCTTGCCACACCCTGCCCGCTTCAAAGCCGTCAATTGCAAGTCGGGGTTTTGGTCTTCCGTGGAGACCCGCGCATACCCTATTTTCATAACCTATTTTGTCCTTGGTTTATGACACAGCCAAGTCCTTGATATCACAGACACGCGTTTTAGTGTCAAAAATCTTGATTTACGGCACGACCCCGGTCGGGTTTTCTCGGCAAGGCAATGGGGAAAAGAAATCTTGCATGATGTATTTATATTGTGTAAATACGTCAAATGCGTTATACTTGGACTCAAGAAAAGTACCGTCAGAATCTTCGACGGCATGGAATCGCCTTCGAGGATGCACAGCGGATTTTCGAAGGGCTGACCGTCTAACGGGTTGATGACCGTTTCGATTATGGCGAAGTCCGAGTGTACGCCAGTGGCCTTGTGAACGGCATGGAAATCACCCTGATCTACACCGGCAGAGGCGATGACGAAAGACGCACCATATAAGCGTGGAAGCTAGAATCCCATGAACGACGCTACTACTGGAAAAAAATTGAAGGCCGCTAAGGGTACGGATTGGGAGCGGTTGCGAGGCAAGAGCGACGCGGAAGTGCATGCCGCTTTCAAAGCTGATCCTGACGCACGTCCTACGGACGAAGATTTCTGGAAGGATGCCAAGGTCATT
>Ga0187849_1003107_pt1 | contig 14936 bp, 12 predicted proteins | sample June2016WEW_4_10_2_FD_132412 | JGI IMG/M metagenome (GOLD analysis project Ga0187849, IMG submission 132412) | Peatland microbial communities from SPRUCE experiment site at the Marcell Experimental Forest, Minnesota, USA - June2016WEW_4_100 | ecosystem: Environmental > Terrestrial > Soil >... | reverse complement strand
TGCTGTGGGTAGGCTGATTCTAAGAAGGAGAACCGGCGAGAGCCTGTCTGTAGGCGATGACATCAACATTCAGGTGGTCTCTGCGCACGGAACGGGCCGAGAGGCCTGCGTTGTCAGGTTTAAGATTGGTGAAGAGTTGGTGGTGGACGTGACGAAGGAAGGCCGTCACATCAAGTTCATGATCGAGGCGCCGGAGTCCCTGATCATCCTGCGGGATGAGCTGACGCGACGAAGCGTCGAAAACACGAACGGGGTGCCGGTGGAGCCGCACCCGGTCGAAGACGCGAGCAAGGTGCCGGTAGAGCCGCATCCGTTCCGTCATCCCAGCCACTAAACGCTGACAACGTGTATCAAATGCCCTCGTCGTTGAGCGGGGGCATTTGTTTGTATTCGTTGACCTCGATTTCGGCGTTGCCTTATACTGGCGACTGGCGCCGGGAGGGGTGGCCGAGCGGCTTAAGGCGGCGGTCTTGAAAACCGCTGTCGCCTCAGGGCGACCGGGGGTTCGAATCCCTCCCCCTCCGCCAGGATATGCAACGGAAATGGAGGCTGGGGTTCGGCCAGACGGCCAAGAATCCCTCCCCCTCCGCCAGGATACGCAATGGAAATGGAGGCTGGGGCTCGGCCAGACGGCCAAGAATCCCTCCCCCTCCGCCAATTGGCCGTGAAACGGAATTCGCGCCCTCCGACCACGGAACGAGTCGACACAGATGAAGGTCCACGAGTACCAGGCGAAGCGCATCCTTGCCGATTTCGGCGTTTCGGTGCCGCGCGGCGGCGTTGCGACGACGCCGGCTGAGGCGCGACGTGTCGCCGAGGAGCTGGCCGGGCCGGTCGTCGTCAAGGCGCAGGTGCATGCCGGCGGACGCGGCAAAGGCGGCGGAATCGCTCTCGCCGAGACGCCGAAACAGGCGGAAGCAGCGGCAGCGCGCATTATCGGCATGACGCTGGTGACGCCGCAGACGGGCGCCGAAGGGCGGCTGGTGCGAAGCGTCCTCGTCGAAGAGCAGATGAAGGCGGAGCGCGAGCTCTACCTGAGCGTCATCATCGACAACGCCACGGCCAGCCCGGTCGTGATGGCCAGCTCGGCCGGCGGGATGGAGATCGAGGAGGTGGCGTCGAGCTCACCGCAGCTCATCCAGCGAGTGCGAGTCGACGCCGCGGTCGGGCTTCAGCCGTTCCAGGCGCGGCAGCTTGCGTTCGCCCTCGGACTCGCCGGCGATTTGCTGCGGCCGTCGACGGCGCTTATGTCCGGCCTCTACAAGGCGTTTGCCGCCTGCGACTGCTCGCTGGCGGAGATCAACCCGCTCGTCGTCACTGCTGACAGGCGCGTCGTTGCGCTGGACGCGAAGCTGAACTTCGACGACAACGCCTTGTTCCGGCATCCGGAGATCGTCGAGTTACGCGACCTCGGCGAGGAGGACCCGCTGGAGGTGCAGGCGCAGGAGCTGGGCGTCAACAATTATGTCAAGCTTACCGGCAACATCGGCTGCGTCGTGAACGGCGCCGGCCTGGCGATGTCGACGATGGACGCTATCAAGCTGGCTGGCGGCGAGCCGGCCAACTTCCTCGACATCGGAACGGTGAACGACGTGGCGCGGGTGGTGAACGCCTTCAAGATACTAACGACGGACGCCAACGTGAAGGCGATTCTCATAAACATTTTCGGCGGGATGGCGCGGGTGGACGTGATTGCGCAGGGCGTCGTCGACGCGCAGAAGCAGATGAAGATCAGCGTGCCGGTCGTCGTGCGGCTGGCGGGCACGAACGTCGAGGACGGCGAGCGGATTCTGGCGGCGAACGGGGGCGAGCTTATCCGCGCGCAAGGCCTCGGCGAAGCGGCGGAGAAGGCGGTGGCGGCAGCGAGGCGATAAGGCCTGAAGGCTGTTGGCACAGTGAAGAGGACAATGAGAGCGGTTTTGGCTTGGGTAGTGGCAGCACCGCGGCCTGAAGGCCGGGGCAATGTGGAGACAGCGAGGCTGTGAGCATTTGGCGCCGGCGGATGGGCTTTTGGACAATTCTGAGGGTTGAAACCCCTGCCTGCCGGCGGGCAGGTTCAGCCTTAGCATTAGTGAGCCGGACGAAGCCTGCGGGATTCATCCCGGAGAACTGAGATTTAGTCGCTATAGAAATGTAGCTTATGTCGATTCTGGTCAACTCTAAGACACGCGTGCTCGTCCAAGGCATTACGGGCCGGGAGGGCAGCTTCCAGACACGTCGCTGCATCGACTACGGGACGAAGGTGGTTGCCGGCGTCACTCCGGGTCGCGGCGGCGAGACGGCGGAAGGCGTGCGCGTCTTCAACACGGTGCGCGATGCGGTGGCGGAGACGGGCGCCAACTGCAGCCTCATCTTCGTTCCGGCGCCGGGCGCGGCCGACGCTATCCTGGAGGCGAACGACGCGGGAATGGCGGTCATCGTCTGCATCACGGAGGGCGTACCAACGCTGGACATGGTGACGGTGAGACGGCAGCTTCGCGGCAGCAAGGTGCGACTCATCGGCCCGAACTGCCCGGGAGTGATTACGCCCGGCCAGTGCAAGGTCGGTATCATGCCCGGGGACGTCTTCATGCCCGGCAACGTCGGCGTCGTCTCTCGTAGCGGCACGCTGGTGTACGAGGCGGTGGCGCAATTGAGCGAGCGCGGGATCGGCCAGTCGACCTGCGTGGGCATCGGCGGCGACCCGATCGTCGGCACGAGCCTGAAGGACGTGCTGACGGCGTTCCAGGCGGACGAGGACACATCCGCGGTTGTGCTCATCGGCGAGATCGGCGGCGGGTTCGAGCAGGAGGCGGCGGCGTACATCAAGTCGGATATGACGCCCGGACGGGGTGGCAAGCCGGTCATCGCGTTTATCGCGGGGAGCACCGCGCCGCCGGGGCGTCGTATGGGACACGCCGGAGCGATAATAGCCGGCAACACGGGCACGGCGCAGGCGAAAAAGGAAGCGCTTGCGGCGGCGGGCGCTATTATCTGCGAGAGCCCTGCGGAGATCGGCTGGACGGCGGAGAAGGTGCTTCGCCGGCGTCGCTGACGATGGCAGGCCAGAGGAAGGAGCCGATCATGGACAAGCGAGAGGAGCTCGCGGCCAGATTCATCGCCCACCTTCAGAACAAGCGTTACGGCGAGGCGGCGACGATGCTTTCCGACAACGCGATCCTGAGCGTCCCCGAGATGGCGCAGCTACAGGGGAGGGAGACGATCGTGGCGGCGATGCGCATCGGCGCCGACAGCGGCCGCGGCCTGGACCGGGTGGGGTTCAGCGCTCCGAAGCCAGGGCCGGAGGGCGAGATCATCGTGGCGGGAATCGCGCCGGGGGGGCTGCTGCGCCTGGTGGCGATGGCGCTGCGCAAGACGCAGAAGGTGACGGTGTCGCTGCGATTCGATGCCCAAGACCTGGTCAACGCCATGACGATAGCGATGGGCTAGGCCTGCTGCATCGCTCTTCAGCGAGCGGACCGGTAGCTCGCTAGATAGCCGTCGGCTGGCGCGACGAGAAGGTGTAGAGCTTCGCCGGCCGGTGCGCGCCCAGCACCACCGTTCGCCCGGTCGGCTGCACGATGCCCAGGGCGAGCACCCGTTTCCGGAAGTTCCGCTTATCCACTTCCTTCCCCAGGATCGACTCGTGGACGGCCTGAAGCTGGCTGAGCGTGAAGTACTGCGGCAGCAGGCTGTAGGCGACGTTGGTGTACTCCATCTTGCTGCGCAGGCGGCGGAGCGCGTAGTCGAGCACCGATTCGTTGTCGAAGGCAAGCGGCGGCAGGTCGTTGAGCGGGAACCAGGCGGTCGGCCACTCCTGGCGACGGGGCAGGCTGACGCTGTCGTGGTCGACGAGGGCGAAGTAGCCGATGGCGACGGCGCCGCCTTCCGCCGAGGGGTCGAGGTCGCCGAAGGTGTATAGCTGCTCCAGGTAGACGTCGCGGACGCCCGTCTCTCCGACCAGCTTGCGTGTCGCCGCCTCGTCCAGCGTCTCGCCAGCCTCCAGGCGACCGCCCGGAATGGCCCATTGCCCCTCGTAAGGTGGCACGCCGCGACGGATGAGCAGCACCTTGAGGTCGCTCTCGACGACGGTGAAGATGACGACGAAGACGGCGACTATTGGCGTTCGCTTTGGCGTCAGTGCGGGAGCCGACGTTGGCCCCTCGCGCTTCCTGTCCATCAGCCCACCCCCGAGCAAACGCTGCCGGACAGCGACCACGGACCGGCCCGCTCGATGCGCACGCGCACGAGGTCGCCGGGGTGGAAGTCGCCGCCGAAGTGCACCAGCTTGTCGCCGCGGGTCCGGCCGCTCCAACGCCCCTTGTCCTCCGCTTCGACGAGGACCTCCTCGATGCGGCCGACGAGCGCGGCGTTGGTCTCGCCGGCGATGCGCCGCTGCAACGCCTCGACGGCCTGGAGTCGCGCATGCTTAGTCGCGGCGGGAACGTCGTCTTCCAGGCGGCGCGCGGCGACGGTAACGGGCCGCGGCGAGTAGGCAGCGACGTGCACCTTATCGAAGCGCAGGCGGTCCAGCAGGTCGTAGGTGCGCTGGAACTGGGCATCGCTCTCGCCGCAGAAGCCGACGATGACGTCAGTGGAGATCGAGGCGTCGGGAATGCGCCGCCGGATGCGATCGACGACAGCCTCGTACTCGTCAGCGGTGTAGCCGCGTCGCATGCGGGTGAGGATAGCGTCGTCGCCGGACTGGAGCGGGAGGCTGAAGGATTCACAGACCTTCGGCAGGCCAGCAACGGCGTCGACGATGCGGTCCGTGATGTCGGTTGGGTAGGAGGTCAGGAAGCGGATGCGCATCAGCCCTTCGACGGCGTGGAGGTCGCGCATGAGGTCGGCGAGGTCGGGCGAATCCGGCAGGTCGCGGCCGTACGCCTCGACTGACTGCCCCAGGAGCGTCACCTCGCGGACGCCGCCGTCGACCAGGTGGCGCCCTTCGGCGCGGACTTCTTCAATCGAACGGCTGCGCTCGCGACCGCGGCGATAGGGGACGATGCAGTAGGTGCAGAACTTGTTGCAGCCGTAGACGACGGGCACAAAGGCGGTGGGGCCGCCGGCGAAGGGAAAGACGCCGTCCCAGAACTGCGACGGCGCGCATCCCTCCGGCAGACCGTCGATGCCGGCGGCGGCGATGTCGGCGAAGGCCTGCGGCATGGCGAAGGCGTCGACATAGGGGAAGCGGCGTCGCAGGTCGTCCAGTTGCGGCCCGACCATGCAGCCGGTGAGGACGATCTTGACGGCGGTGTTCTTCGCCTTCAATCGCTTCGCCTCAACGAGCCTGTTCGCGGCGCGCTGCTCGGCGTGCTCGCGGACGGCGCAGGTGTTGACGACGAGCAAGTCGGCGTCCTCGGGCGAAACCGCGACCTCGTGGCCAAGACGGTCGAGGCCGGCGGCGAGCTTGGCGGAGTCGGCCTTGTTCATCTGACAGCCGAAGGTCCAGATGTGATAGCGCATGTCGGTTCCTGAAAAAGATACCCGCCAGAGGCGGGCGGTCTGAGTGCTGGCGGAGGGAATGGGATTCGCCCGAACGGGTCCACCGAGGCGGAAACCCACGACCCCTGTCTTCCACAGATGACCGGCTGGCGGAGGGAATGGGATTCGAACCCATGACCCCAGTTTCCCAGGGTAACCGCTTAGCAGGCGGCCGCACTAGACCACTATGCGATCCCTCCGCGAAGTCGATGTTAGCATGGGGCGGCGCGCCTTTCAAGCTGAAGGCCGCGCCTGCAGTCAGAGCTAGCGACTAGGCAGGCTGGAGGGTCGTGCTGGCGATTTCGGTCCCGACGGCAACGCCAGAATCTGCCAGCATCAGGCGGAGCCCCTCGGCGAGCGACAGCGGCGGGCCCCAGCCGGTCGCCTGAAGCTTCGTCGAGTCGATGAGTGAGCAATCGACGTCGCCGGCGCGACGCGGCAGATGGTTCAGGCCAGCGGCTCGGCCCGTCAGCGCGGCCAGTTCCTCGACGAGGCCGATGATGCTCGTTGCCCGGCCGCCGGCGACGTTCCAGACGCCGGTCAGGCCGTGTTCCAGCGCCAGGATAGCCGCCTTCACAACGTCGGCGACGTGGACGAAGTCGCGCACCTGGCTGCCGCCCCCATGCACGTCCAGCGGCGCGCCGGCGGCAAGCCTCTCGCGAAAGATGGCGACGACGCCGCCCTCCGCGTCGGAGCGCTGGCCGGGGCCATAGACGTTTGACAGGCGAAGGACGGCACAGGGGATGCCGCCGGAGAGGAGAAGGCGTTCCGCCTCATGCTTGTGGCGCCCGTAGAAGCTGCGCGGGGCAGGTGGCGTCTCTTCGGTTGCGGCAGCAGTCGATTCGCCGTAGATGGCGCCGCCGGAGGAGGCGAAGACGATCTGCCTCACACCCGACGCCTCCGCTGCGCTCGCAAGGCGCTTCGTGCCAAGGATGTTTATCTCGCGGTCCAGGCGCGGCTCTTTCATGGAGCGCTCTACGCTTGTCTGGGCAGCGCAGTGGACTACGGCGTCGAACTGGTTCCGGCCAAAGACGCGCCGCAGGTCCGATTCGGAGCGCACGTCGCCGAGGTGGAAGCGGGCGCCGGCGGGAACGCGAGCCGGATTGCCGACGCTCAGGTTGTCCAGCACCTCAACGCGGCGGCCGGAGGCGAGAAGGGCGGTGGCGATATTGGAGCCGATGAAGCCGGCGCCACCGGTGACCAGGACGCTCTGTGGCTCGTGGCTGAATTGCCTTCTGTTCATGGCGTGCTGACCTCCGCTTCTGGACACTGGGAAAGATAAGGCTGGACGGAAAGGAGCTGATCGAGGCGGACGAAGGTGTAGCCTTCGTCGCGGAGCCCCTGGATGATGCCGGGCAAGGCCTGGAGAGTCGCTGAACGGTCGACGTCCTGGTTCGTGTCGTTGCCATCGTGGAGGAGGACGATGGAGCCGGGTTTCACGCCGTCGAGGACGCGCTTGACGATGGTCTCCGGCGCCGGGTTCTCCCAGTCGGCGGGCTGCACATCCCAATCGACCGCGCGCATCCCCTTCGACGCGACGGCATGCAACTGCCAGGGCGTGTGGAAGCCGTTCGGCGGACGGAACAGCGCCGGACAGACGCCGGCCGCCTTCGCGATGGCCGTCTCAGCTTTGGACAGCTCACCGTAGCGCAGCTCAAGGAGGGCGTCACGCTTGCGGTGCTCGTACGAGTGGTTACCCACGAGATGCCCCTCCTGCACTTCCGTTCGCACCACGTCGGGCGTGGCATCGGCGTTGGCGCCGACGACGAAGAAGGTCGCTTTGACGTCGTACTGCGCCAGCACGTCGAGGATCTGGTTCGTCCAGGGCGGATTCGGGCCGTCGTCGAACGTGAGGGCGACCAGCTTTTCCTGTCGCGGACCGTGCGTCGTTATCGACCCGTAGACCTGCGACGACGGGGAGATGGCCCAGTAGTAGGACAGGACGGCAAGTCCGACGACGAGAACCAGCGGCAGGCCGACTTTCCAAAGCATCGCTCTCATTCACAGACCGTCCTCCGCAAGGACTCGCTCCACTTCCTGCGGCGCGCCGGCCCGCCGCGGCGCAAGCGCCAGCGAGAGAGCCAGCGCCGCCAGCGCCAGCAGGGCGAAAAGGGCGCCCGCCAGGCGAAGCACTGCCTCGACGTCGCCAGCGTCAGACACGTAGCCGCCGAGCGCCGGGCCGATGGCATGCCCGAGTCCCTCGACGGCCATGAACCAGGAGAGCAGGGTGCCCTGACCAGCCTTGTGTGACAGGTCCATCGAGGTGGCGGTTATCGAAGGGAGGGCGACGCCGAGCCCCAGGCCGGCAACCATCGCAACGACGGCCACGACGGCGGGCGTCTTTGCGCTGGCAAGGACGAGGAAGGCCGGCGCGGCGACGAGATAGCCTGCGGTCAGCACGCGTCCGCGCCCGAACCGATCCGCGAGCACGCCGCCGACGGCAACGGAGGCCGCTGCGGTGAGCGCGCCCGGCCCCAGGATCAGCGCCTCGGAGCGCAGCGATACGCCGAGGAAGTCGCGGCCATAGGAGCGGAAGACGGCCAGCAGCGCGCCGGCGGCAACCGCCTGGAGGAGGACGATCAGCGAGAAGGTCAGTCGCTGCGGCTGCAGCACGTCGCGGGCGACCGTTCGCAACGAACCCTTCGCGGGGGCCGTCGCCGCGTCAGCCTTCGCTTGTTCGGGGCGACTACGCATCGCGAAGACGAAGGCGACGCCGATGACGCCGAACGCGAGCGCCGCAGCCGCGACGTAGGGGAAGCCGGGCGGCAGCAGGAAGCCGAGGCCAAGGCCCGCCGCCAGGGCGAGGCCGGTGGTCAGCATCATCGCCGAGGTGAGGCGCGCGCGCTCCGACTCGTCGAAGGAGCCGCTGGCCAAGGCGAAGAGGGCGGGCCAGAGAACAGCGGCGCCCGTCCCGTAGACAGCGGCGGCCGGAAAGACGGCGAACGGCATCGACGCGGCCGGCAGGAGCAGCGCCTGGCCGGCGAGAATAAGGATGAGTCCAAAGAGAAGACCCTGCTTGCGACCGGCGTGGTCGATCAGGCGGCCGGCGAATAGCTGGGCGGCCAGCTTGGCGGCGCCATAGGCGGCCAGGGCGTAGCCGGGCCAGGCGGCGCTGACGCCATGCTGTTCGGGCAGGTACGATTGGATGGCGACGAGGAAGACGAAGGCGAAGGCGCCGTCGACGAGGAGCGTTATAAGCAGATAGGGCCGCGCCCGGCTCGACCGCGCGAGCTGCCACCAGTCAAAGAGCAGCGTCTTCAGCGTTTTCATCTCACCACATCCCGCACTGATCGAGGCTGGACGGCTTCGGCTGAGCCGCGACGAAAGGCCGGACGTCGTAGACGGTGAACTTCCCTTCCGGATCGACATAGGCCACCTGCGCCTGGCCGGACGCGACGTAGCCCTGGAGAAGGCTTTGCTCGTTCGAGGGTGAGTTGGCCATGTAGGCCCTCTCCATCACCACGTAGTCGACTCTTCTGAAGGAGAGGAAGCAGGGGTACGCGTTCTTGGGGAAGCTATGGAAGAATTCGCTCTCGCTGAAGAACTCGTTGGAGAGCACGGCGCCATGCCGGATGAAGTAGTACATGCCATCCTCGCGGCCGTTCGGCTCGACGACACGATAAGTCGCGCCGGGATGGAACTGCGGCGACTGGAAGTAAGCAGCGTAGATGTCGTCGCTGAAGTGAAGGGCGCCATAATAGCTGCCGTAGCTGATGCGCAGCGGGCCGGTCGCTATCATGACGACAAGAGCGATGGAGGCGGCGAAAACCAGCATCGTCGGCCGGAAATAGCTGCGGAGCAACGGCGCGAAAGTGGCGAAGAGGAACGGCGCCCAGAATATCGTGCCGCGACGGGGGAGGACGTCCATGACGGAGAGCGTGACCGTCTTGAGGGAGTTCTCGCCGACGGAGGGCGTCTGCAGCGTCATCCAGAAGATGGGGATGAGCGCGAGGCCAACCGGAACGGACATGAGCACCAGGGGTCGCAGCTTCGCCCGGTCGATGATGAGGTACCAGAGCACGTAGCCGCCGACGGCGAATGCGCCCATTATCGGATGAGTGCTGATTGTCAGCCAGAAGAAAAGGGCCGACAGCAGGTGGCGTCGCTGGTCCATCGACCACATGAACAGGAAGAAGAAGAGCGCGCTCCAGAGCGTCGCGAACTGGAACGTATAGACGGCGTCGATGAGGAAGGGGTTCAAGACGAAGAGGAGCATGAACCACGGGTTTCGCATGATCGGATGGGCCTTGCCCACCGCCCAAACCGTGCCGAGCACGGCGACGGCCATCATCGCCGTGACCGCCCAGTCGCCGAAGATGCGGAAGCCGACGGCGCCGGCCAGGAAGGGCACGAAACCGTAAGGGAAGGTAACCGCGCGCCCGCCGTCGAGCAGGGCGATGTGCAGCGGCAGTCGGGCGTGGTTGAAGATCTGGTCGCTGATGTACCAGACGTGCGCGTAGTTATGGACGGAGTCGTCGCCGAGGAAGATACGGTTGATCAGCAGATCGCCCGTCATGAAGAGCAGGGCGAGCGGCGCGAACAACGTGACGACGTAGGACCAGCGCGGCATGTCCTTCGGCAGGGTGCGCCAAGCCATGAGGCGCCACCAAGCCCATGGGATGGCCGCGATGTCGATGGCGAGGTCTTTGATGCGGGTGCGGGAGCGGAACAGCGGCACGGGCACGAGCACGTCGTTGGCGACGCGGTAGCCGAGGCGCGGCAGTATGACGGCTACCTCGACGGTCTCGCTGTACTTGTAGCCGCGATAGTACTCCAGCGCCGCCAGGAGGGCGCCGAGGCGAAACACTCGGAAGCCGGATTCGACGTCGTAGAGCCGCTTGCCGGCCCACGCCGAGGCCCAGAGCGACATGAGCCAGTTGCCCAATCGCTTGTAGCGGGTGTAGGTGGAGAGGTCGCGGCGGGCGATGACAGCGTCGAAGCCCTCGTCGAGTCGGATGAGGAGCGCTTCGATCTCCGCGGGCTCGTGCTGGCCGTCGGCGTCGATTGTCAGGACCACGTCGTCGGCACGCAGTTCGCCGGCCGCCAGCCGCTGCCCGAGGCGTCGGAACGCGACGTAGTAGGCCTCGGACATGCCCTGGTTCTCTTTGAGGAAAACGGCGTGGGCGTTTTCGCGCGTTCGAGTCCAGTTGAAGACGATCTCGCGGGTGTGGTCGCTGGAGCCGTCGTCGACGACGAGGATTTCGTCGACAAGGGGTTCCAGGCGGTCGAGGACGGAGGTTATGGTGGCTTCTTCGTTATAGGCGGGCATGACCGCAATGAGACGCGGCTGCCGCATCCCTTCGGGGAGCGCGGTCTCGGAGACGGCGACGTCTCTCATCAGCTTCGGGCGGAGAGCTCTGCCCCTTCGGCAAGACTATCGATGATCCAGGGCACGGTCCGCCGCATGCCCTCCTCGAAGTTTATCTCCGGCTGCCAGCCAAGCTCGCGGCGGGCCTTTTCGCTCGATACCTCCCTACCAGCGTAGTCGCCGCCGCGGGCGGGCATGAACTCGATGGGCCGCTCGGAGCCGGTCAAGTGCAGGACCGTCTCGGCGATCTGCAAGATGGTTATCTTCTCGGTGCCGTCGACGTTGTAGGTCTGGTTCGCGGCCTTCTCGTCGAGGGCGAGGACATGGGCACGCGCCAGGTCCTCGACGTAGACGAACTTGCGGTGCTGGCTGCCGTCGCCGGCGACCGTCAGAGCTTCGCCGGCCAGCGCCTTGCGCACAAAGATCGGGATGACGAGCGCGGGGCGCATTCGAGGGCCATAGGGAATTCCGTAGCGCAGGACGGTGAACGGCACCTGGTAGGCGTTCCAGCAGTCGTGGCAGAGCATCTCCGCCGCCAGCTTCGACGACGTGTAGACGTGGCGGTTGGCGTCGACGGCGAAAGGCGTCGCTTCGTCGACGACAGCGTTTTCGGGCGCCGCGGCCGAGGAGTAGACCCAGACCGTGCTCGCCAGGACGACGCGCTTCACGCCGTTCCGTCGCGCGGCTTCGAGGACGTTCGCGGTGCCGCCGACGTTCAGCTCTATCGCGCCGACGGGGTCGCGGGCGACGTCGTTCACGTCGGCGACGGCGGCGAGATGGAAGATGACGTTGCAGCCGGCGGTCGCCTCGATGAGCGACGGCAAATCGCGGATGTCGGCGGGCGCGTGGGCAGCGTCGGGACGGTGCGGCCGCCGGGGGTCGAGCGAGACGACATCGTGGCCGGCGGCGATCAGGGCGTCGATGACGTGGGAGCCGATAAAGCCGGAGCCACCAGTAACGGCCGCGCGCATGTTAGACCACCTTCTCCGTCGCCAGGCGCGAGACAGCAGCCTCAAGCGATTGGAGGACGTAGCGAGCGTCGTCGTCGGTCATCTTCGCGGAGACAGGCAGACAGATGTGGCGGGCGCAGAGGTCTTCCGCCTTCGACAGCGGCCGGTCGGCAAAGGCGGCGAAGACGGGCTGCTTATGGCAGGGTGTGTCGTAGACCTCGCCGCTGAGGCCGACGCCGTACTCCCCGCGCATCAGCTTCTTCAACTCCGTACGGTCGACGCCGTCGAGGAGGGCGAGGTGCTTGTAGTAGTTGCAGAGAGCGCCGTCGGGCGGTCGCACCGGAGTCACGACCGGCGCCAGCGCTTTCAGCCCTTCGTCGTAGATTGCTGCGACGGCGTTGCGACGCTGGATGAACTCGTCGAGGCGACGGAGCTGCGCCAGGCCGATGACGGCATGGGGCTCGCTCATACGCCAGTTGTAGCCGAGGCGGACGTGGAAGTTGGTAGTGAAGCCTTCCTTGCCCTGGTCGCGGTAGATGAGCGCTTCGCGCTGAATCGCCTCGTCGTCCGTGACGAGAATGCCGCCTTCGCCGCTGGTCATGACCTTCGTCGGATAGAAGGAGAAGGCGGCGGCGCGGCCGAAGGAGCCGGCGGGCCTGCCGTTGAGCTTGCAGCCGTGCGCGTGCGCGGCGTCTTCGACCAAAGGAACGCCGGCCTGCTGGCAGACACGAGCGATCTCGTCGATCTTCGGCGTTATGACACCGCCGATATGCACAACGACGACGGCGACGGTCTGCGGGCCGATCAGCTTCCGCAAGTCGTCGACGTCGAGGGCGAACGATTCGGGCTCGCAGTCGGCGAAGCGGATGCGGGCCCCGGCATGCAGCGCAGCGCCGGCGGTGGCATAGAAGGTGTTGGTGGGAATGATGACTTCGCGCCCTTCGACGCCGATGGCGCGGAGGATGATCTCAAGGGCGCTGGTGCCACTGTTGACGGCGACGGCGTATCGGACACCGCAGCGCTCGGCGAACTGCTTCTCAAGCTCGGCGCCGTGGGGGCCTAGGGTGAGGCGACCGCTCGCGAGGCACTCGTCTATCCGCGCCAGGATCCACTCGCGGTCTTCAGGCGGGACATAGACCGACGCGGGTGGGACTTTCAGTTCCATCAGGACGAGAATAGCCGCCAACCACGGCCGTTTCATGAAGGGAAGATGAAGAAATCGGAGCGATGTGCCGGGCTAGACTGTCGGAAGCTCCGCGACGACGGTGGTGCCCTCGCCGGGGCGGCTGGAGAGCGTGACCTCGCCGCCGTGCGCCTCCGCCACGTAGCGGGCGATTGCCAGGCCGAGGCCGGAGCCTTCGGAGCGGACGGAGCGCGCTGATTCGCCGCGGTAGAAGCGCTCGAAGACGTTCGGCAGGTCGGCTTCGCTGACGCCGATGCCGCTGTCCTTGATCGTCAGCCGCGCCCGCTTTTCGCACTGCTCCAGCCGCAGGTCGATCTCGCCGCCGGCGGGGGTGTAGTCGGAGGCATTCTCAAGGAGGTTCCAGAGCATCTGCGCCAGCCGCTCGCGGTCGCCGCTGACCTGCACGCCCGCCGCCACGTCGATCGATAGCTGATGGACGCCGGCGTCGGTTGCGCGGAGTCGCGTCGCCGCGTCTTCGCAAAGGGTGGAGAGATCGACCGGGGCGACGGTCATGGCCTGTTTCTTGTCGCGGGAGAGCAGTAGCAGGTCGGCGATTAGGCCGCTCATGGACTCCGCCTCGGCGTGCATCTCGGCCAGGCAGGCGGCGCGGTCCTCGTCGGAAAGGGCGGGCTCGTTGAGGACGTCGAGGTTGGTGCGCAGAACAGTCAGGGGGCGACGCAGCTCGTGAGAGGAGTCGGCGAGAAAGGCCAGTTGACCTTCGAGCGTTCGTTCGACGCGCGTGATCATGGCGTTAAAGGTGGAGGTCAGCTCCTTTATCTCGCTGGCGCCTTTTTCGGGAAGACGACGGCTGAAATCGGCTGTTCGCTCGATGTCGCGCGCGAGCTGCGAAACGCGCCGCACGCCAAGCAGGGAGCGACCGGATAGAAAATAGACGAGAACGATGCCGCCGAGCGAGACGGCCAGGCCGCCGAAGATGGAGACGTTGCGGATCTCGTCGAGGGCGCCGTCAACCTCTTTCAGCGACTGGCCGATCTCGACGGTGCCCAGGAACTGGCCGTTATTGTAGAGCGGCTGATAGAGGATGCGCATCCGCTGATTCTGGGCGCGGCGCGACACGTAGCGCGGGCTCGTCGAGAGGCGACGGGCCGGCGGCAAGGTCGTGCCGGCGCTTTCGGAGTTATAGAGAATGTTGCCATCCGGCTGTCGCAGTTGCACGACTGCATCGAGTGAGGCGGCTTCGGCCAGTTGCGTCCGATTCGCGTCGACGTCCTGAGCGGTCAGGGGAGCGGAGAGCGACTGCAGGTTGGGCGTGACGAGCGCGGCCTGGGCGGTAAGCGTGTCGTCGACGCCGTCGTAGATGCGGCGGGCGGATATCAGATAGGCAGTGAAGCCGAAGGCTGCCAGCGCCAAGACGAGCAGGAAGCCGTATGCCAGGGTCAGACGCAGGCGAAGGGACATCTAATCTCCAAGCGCGTAGCCCACGCCGCGGATTGTCTTGATGATGCGCGGACGCCCACCGGCCTCCAGCTTCTCGCGCAGGTTACCGACGTGCACGTCGACGATGTTGGACTCGGCGCCCAGCCATTCTTCGCCGCGGAGGCTGGCGAGGATGTCCTCGCGCGTCAGGACGTGGCCGGGAGAGCGCATGAAGAGCTCCAGCAGACGGAACTCGGTAGCGGTGAGAGGCAGGGGGTCGCCGGCGCGCTGAGCCAACCAGCGCCGGGGCTCGAGCACTAGATCGCCGAAGACGATGTGTTGCGGCTCGCTTTCGGGGGTCGTCCGCCGCAGCAGGGCGCGCAGACGGGCCACGAGCTCCTGGAGATCGAACGGCTTCACGAGGTAGTCGTCGGCGCCCGCGTCGAGGCCGGCGACGCGGTCGGGGACGGCGTCACGGGCGGTCAGCATGAGGATCGGGCAGGTGTAGCGGTCGCGGACGAGGCGGCAGAGGCTGAGGCCATCCATTCCAGGCATGACGATATCGAGGACGATGACGTCCGGGCGGCGCGACTGGAGCCGGGAGAGAGCTTCGTCGGCATTCGAGGCGGCTTCGACCTGGAAGGAGCGCAGGGCC
>Ga0187849_1003095_pt1 | contig 14974 bp, 16 predicted proteins | sample June2016WEW_4_10_2_FD_132412 | JGI IMG/M metagenome (GOLD analysis project Ga0187849, IMG submission 132412) | Peatland microbial communities from SPRUCE experiment site at the Marcell Experimental Forest, Minnesota, USA - June2016WEW_4_100 | ecosystem: Environmental > Terrestrial > Soil >... | reverse complement strand
TGGAAATTCACTCGAGAGAAGCTGAACAAATTAATCGACAAGCTAAATTCCCAAATTGAACTGCGGGCGGCTGCGTAGTTCAGTTTGGATACGTCACCGAATTTATGAAATGGACTACTAAGTTACCTAGAAAATAGGGTGGATTCGGACTGGGCCCTCAGTGGGATTCAGTTGTTACCCATCTGAATTAAACCCGGACCAGAAGATCCGGGAGTTTTCGGATCGATAACCGGCAACTTTTTCAAGGCCTCCCGCTTCCGCTCCGTCTCTGGTCATAGACAGGTCATGGAAAGCGCCGAGAATGAGCGGTCGGCCTTCGCGCTATGCGCTCACACGCCGCTAAGGGAGGCCGGGCAAGCCTACTTCACAAGGCGCATTTTTTTCGAGCAGGGTATTATATGAGTCTATCTTACGAGGACAAATGCGATGCCAAAAATTTCCTTCAAAATTTGGGAGGAGGTTGCCGAATTCCACAACCCGATCAAGAATGGAGAGCTGGACAGGCAGAAAATAGAGGTCCGGCTGGACCCGCTTACCGAGCATCAGAGCATACTAAATGACGCACTGAAAGGTAAGGTTTCGGCTCTTTTCCCGGAAACAGATTATGCATACCTTCACCAGAGGATCGACGACACGAAGGAACAGTGCTTCATGTGTGACGGGAAGTGGCGCAAGTTTTCACCCCGCTACCCCGAAAGCCTCATCCCGGAGGGACGGCTCACAAGAGGGGAAATCGTTTTATTTCCCAACCTCTTTCCTCTGGCGCCCTATCACGCTGTTGTCATGGTGGGACAAAAACATGGGCGAATCCTGGACGACTTTTCCTCCTCGCTTCTCTTTGACGCTTTTTCGGTATCCCTGGAGTTCATCAGAAGGTGTTTCGAATCTGATTCCGATGCCCCATTCTTTACCATCAACGCCAACTTCATGCCTCCTGCCGGAAGCAGTATCATGCATCCTCACTTTCAGATAATCGGATCTCCGTTTCCCATGACTCACCATCGGCTGCTGCTCGAAAGGAGCCTTGCTTACCACAGGGATACCGGCTCATGCTACTGGCTCGATCTCGTTGAGACGGAAAGGGAATCCGCACAAAGATGGCTTGGAGAAATTGCCTCAAGCCAGTGGTTTACCGCGTTCTCTCCAATAGGTTCAAACGAGGTGAATGCGGTATGGCCGCATACTTCCCATTTCCTGGAATGGGGCGACGAGGACATTCAGACGATGGCCGAAGGGGTCCGGCGAGTTTTGCTAACCTACCATAACCTGAAGTTCTCTACTTTTAATTTCTCCTGCTTCAGCGGGCCTCTCGGGAAGGCCGCTCCCGAATTTCGCTGCTTTTTGCGTATGATCAATCGTCAAAACATGCATCTCCATTACCGCGCAGACGATTTTTATCTTCAGAAGCTGCTTAAGAACGAGATCGTTGTCTACCCGCCCGAACACCTGGCGTCGCTAATTAGAAAAACCGCTGCCGGGCCTGGGGGATGGGCGGCGGCAGGGCGTTAGCGTCAATTTAGATGTCGATCGACTCGACTTTCTCAAAAATGAGGTTCATCCGGCAAACGAGTATCAGCAGGTCGAGAAAGGACATTATCTGTCTTGGGATTAGCTGGACAGTCGTGACTATGGAGGAATTTATCTAACCCCTTCAGGGTAAAAAAACATGGTTGGTTTCGCCGGCCTTATCCCAGGGTGGCACCTCGCGAAGCGTAGGGATCGTGGGCTATTATATGCAGCCCTTCGGGGCAGGAAGATCCAGACCATAGGTACTTGTTTACCGGATGACCCTCCTTCTGTTGGCTCTTTCTTTTTCTCATTTCGCCTAACCCCGGCTCATCGAAAGGCTCAGGATCAAAAGTCCGGCACTTTCTGCGACAGTGCTATTGCACGCCGAGTGAATTTGTAATAAATAGCTTGTCCCCGTCACCGAAACCCTAGTGTTTGAAAGGAATCGAAATGGATATTGAACCCAAGGGAGCTATCTTGCAGCGAGACAAAGAAACCTACGCAATCGTTCCGCGTATACCTGTTGGACTTCTCACGCCGGAAAATTTGGACAAACTCACTCTGGTTATCAAAAAGTATAGGATACCTGTCGTTAAAATAGTCTCCGGCCAGAGGATAGCCTTGGTTGGGATAAAGGGCGAAGATGTAGAGGAGATCTGGAGAGAGCTTGCGATGGAGCCGGGGAAAGCCACCGGACTTTGCGTCCATTATGTGCAGGCTTGTCCCGGTACGGCTGTTTGCAAACTTGGAGTTCAGGACTCGCTCGGACTTGGTCTTGAGTTGGAAAAGCTTTTTATCGGGATAGACCTGCCCGCCAAAGTGAAGATCGGTGTCTCTGGATGCTCTATGACCTGCGGAGAAAGCTTCGTCCGGGATATCGGGGCACAGGGGAAAAAGAATGGATGGACCTTGATTTTTGGCGGCAACTCGGGAAGCCACCCAAGAATCGGCGACGTTTTGGCCGAGGATTTGACAACTGACCAAGTTCTGGAACTCGCAAAGAAATCTCTGGAATATTACCAGGCAAATGGGAAAAAACGAGAAAGGACCGCCCGCTTTATCGAAAGGACCGGGATCGAAGCAATGAAAATTGCGCTCGGTCTGCCTGGCTGAAAGTTGGCCGGTGAAATAAAAGATGACGCGAGCAGGCTTGCATTGCTGAATGCGTGCAGGCTGAGACAGTATTGAAAGGCCGGCTCAGCTCACTTGCTATGGCTGCACGAGGGGATTCCCCTTAATTTCCTCGATGCACTGGTCCAGTGTAAGATCCTGAAAGATTTCCCACCACTGGCCGGTATGCCGCATGTATGCCATGTTGAACTTCTCGCCCCCAGCATATTCAAGCCTTGCAAACCTGATTTCGAAATACTCTGAAATCGCATTGGGTCTTGGGGAACGCCATGTTGAGCAAAAATAGAAGTACCGCTGATACCATTTCGTGAAGATATCGACTACGTAGTTCCACTCGTAGTCTTTCGGTGGATCTTTGATGAAGGTGGGTTTTAGGAAGGATTCCACAAACTCATCGGCCTTGCTTTTGACTGCCGGTTTCAGGTATTCAGGGACTTTTGGTTTTGCCGGCTTCGGCGGTACATACATCCAACGTTTTTTTGTCGCCATTTTTGGTCCTTCCGCTATTTTTCTTGCCACGCCTTTTTGATGGCATCATCGACTTTTTTGTCCCGAAGCTCTTTTTCCTTCTTTTTCTCAGTCGATTCATCATCCTTTTTTTTCTTGGAATGGTGGTGTGCTCCAAAGTTCGATGAAGGGCTGCCAGAGCCGGAGGTGTCTTCGGCTAAAACAGATACCGCCGGATAGGTCAGAAGAATGGAAACAGAACGGATATGATCCATCGCTCATGTAAACTCCCTCTGATTTAGACATAAATTGCAACCCAAGCAGAGCTTCCTGGACACTAACAGGCCACCGCTGAGGAAATGCTACCCCTCCACAAGGTATTGGATGTCTTCATTCATCCTGCCCATTCATTGTCGCCCGCAAAACGCCGGAGCATTTAAATGTCACCACCTTTCCGGGTGGCAGCTTCATCGGCTTCCCAGTCTGGGGATTTCTGCCCCTACGCGCCTGCTTTTCTTTAACGGAAAATTTTCCGAATCCGCTGATGAGAACGTCTTCGCCGATTTGCAATGACTGTTTAATCACATCGAGGAGGGTGTCGATAATCCGGGCTGACTCTGCCCTGGTGAAATTGTTCCCGACAAAGAGTGCTTCGATGAGATGGGCTTTGGTGAGAGTCATTGGTTGCTCCTCAAAAATGAGCATCGAAACCTATTGTATCTGATAAATTTAGTGCGCAAATGGGGACGAGGGAAGATATACTACTTCAATGGGTATCCAGAGACAAGAGGAGCAGACATAGCGGTTTTTGGTTTTCGAATTCCAGGAGGAAGAGTGGTGACTTCATCGGCAACGATCCATATGCCCGAAAAAGGGAATGGACGCTCCCGGCCGGAAATTGCCGCTCTCAGAACGAACTGACACTGCCAAGTATGCTCAGCTTGGTTAGATTGGTTGACTCTGACTGAATAGCGGAGGTATCGTGGTTTGGCTTCTTCCAGTCAGGCAAGACTACAAAAGAAGGTGAATATGATCATAGACTTTCATGTCCATACGGCCCGCTATAAGGTTATGACGTCAGCTTGGCAGGGTCTTCTCCAAGAAACCTGGGGAGACCGGCTGGACTGGATGGTCAAAACCTATTCATCTCCGGAAGCGTTCCTGGGCTTGATGGATGAAGCCGGAATCGATTACGCGGTGATTCTTGCCGAACTGGCTCCGATTACTACCGGGATAGCGGATAATGAATGTGTGACGGAATTTTGTTCCAAAAGCGGGCGGCTGATCCCCTTTGCCAGCATAAATCCTTACACCTGCACACGGCCCGCAGAGGAACTTGAAAATCTGGTACGAAACTACGGTTTTCGGGGGCTGAAGCTCTATCCCACTTACCAGCACTATTACCCCAATGATGCCATGATGTATCCGCTATATTCGAAGGCGCAGGAACTGGGCATCCCTATATCTCTCCATATCGGCTCATCGGTATTTACCGGGGCAAGGTTAAAGTACGGCGATCCTATATATTTGGATGATGTGGCGGTTGATTTTCCAGATCTGGTCTTGCTCCAATGTCACAGCGGCCGTCCATTCTGGTATCAGAAGGCATTTTCCTTGGCACGGCTCCACAAAAACATATATATGGAGATCTCCGGTCTCCCTCCCAAGAAGCTTTTAGATTATTTCCCGGAACTCGAACGAATTTCCCATAAGGTGATCTATGGATCGGATTGGCCGGGAGTGCCTATCATCAAAGAAAACATTCAGGCCATAAGGAATCTTCAGATTAGTGAGGATTCAGTGCGAAAGATCCTCGGAGAAAATGCGGCAGGCCTTTTGGGCATTTCCCATTCAGAGGAGACAATGTAGTTTCGCTTAGGATTTCAACCTCTCGGCTTGGTGATAGACTCTTCGGAATGTATATGAATGTATCCGGAATCCTTCGATGAGTATGGAAAGCCGGAAAAGATTTGGGGTGTCACTCTGGAACCGTCTTTTCACACAACCAGTTTGTTGGCTATGGCCGGCAGACCGGCATCTATGTCTTACGGCGTTCTTCCTTGAGCTTCCTTTCCCAGTAGCACGAAATCCCCAGACCCTTCAGACCTGTTTCGAAACATCGGTTGCATGAGATGCACCTGGCATTGGCAGTATCTCCACGCTTCCACCGTTTGATAAGATGTGGTTCGCGAATAAACGGGCGGGCCATGGAAATGTAATCCGCTTGTCTCTCCTTCAGAATCCCGTCTATTACGGGCACTGACCGTATGCCCCCAACAATTATGACGGGAACCTTAATCCTTTCTTTAATGTACTTGGCAAAGTCCGCCAGGTAGGCTTCATCTTGTTCTTTAACAATCATGCGCTTCGTGCAGTGTTTATCCGCATTCGAAATCGAGCAGCAGGCGCTTACCTGGATCGCATCTATTCCGTCATTGGCGAGACGTCGAGCAATTTCTGCCGATTCGGGAAGCTCGAGACCATCTCCGACAAAGTCCTGTGCACTGAGCTTGAACATGACTGGAAAATCTTTTCCTACCTCTCCTCTGATTGCTTCGAGGATCTCTCCAATCAGACGATACCGATTCTGAAGACTGCCGCCATACATGTCGCCGCGCCTGTTCCATGCTGGAGAGAGGAACTGGTTGATACCGAACCCGTGAGCGCCATGAATCTGAATACCGTCGAAGCCGGATCTGCGAGAGCGGGAAGCTGCAGCAGCATGGGCTTCCACAAATCCGGCAATATCTTCTCGGGTCATCTCCTTGGGGACTTTGTCTTCTGCAGAATACGGAATGGCAGAAGCACCCCATAATTCATCGCCTTCCCTGAAAAAAAGCTTGGGGTTGGCCCGTGCTAAACAGTGGACGAGTTGAGCAGCGATCTTGCCACCCTTGCGGTGCACCGTGCCGACGAGTTTTTTTAGCCCTTCAGCCTGTGTGTCGTCGTAATTACCCAACATGTAAGGTAGTCCCTGACCATTGGCCATGACATACTGGTAACCGGTCAAAATGAGCCCAATGTCTCCCTTGGCAAGATCACCATAAAACTCCAGGGCACGGTCGGTCACATAGCCTTTCGGGTCTCCTACGCCGCTCCATGTGGAGGACCTGATGGTACGGTTAGAGAGTTCCAAGGATCCGATCCAAGTTTTTTCGAACAGAAAGGGGTTATCGGCCCTCGCGAGTCCGGATCCAACAGCTACTGCCGCCGTTGCCGCGAGCCCTGTTTTCAGAAATTCTCGACGCGAGAGTGTATCGACCATAAATCTCAGTCTCCTCCGGCAGTCCCATTTTGCGAGATTTACACAAAATCAATAGTATAATGGATGCCAATCAGATCAGCAGGAAAGCAGCATAACGGCAAGTTGAGCGAATTTCAAGGATAGACCGGGAGGATAACCTACACCAACGAAGAAAATGGCTTCACCATTGTAAAGGTGACGGTTTCAGGCCGGCAGGACCTTGCCTTTTCAACTGCGTAACTGATAGTTTGTGTGCAGAGGGAACCGCATGTGGGGACTGGAAGAACTAAAAATCCGCAGGGAAATAGTTGATCGTCTGGACTGGGAAATGACACCGGAAAAGGCTGTTGAAACCTATCTCGAATGGGGGACCGGATGGACTCGCAAGGATGATTTTGTTCGGTACCCCGGTCAGGAAGCTCTCTATTTTGTAATCTATGACTGGGAAAAGCCTGCTCAGGTTACCCTGATCCGCAGAACCATGAAAGAGGCCGATGAAATCGCAAAGATTCACGTGCCGGCCGAGATGGTCACCAGAGCGATTGACGAGGCTGGACGTAAGCCTGGAGTTGGAGTTTACGCCATTACCGAGGAATTAAAGGAATGGCTGAAGGAAGCGCTTGGTTGCTGAATTTGGCTGATTTTCATCGGCTGTCTGAGCTGAAAGTCGAAAGGCATGGGGAGCTGCGCGCCGAGCCGGCTAACGCCTCCGTTTGGGCCTCCCAGAGGCGTTCGTCCCAAAGCAGACCCGGAAGTAAAAGTACGTCAGGAAGCACGCCACCATGTTTCACTCGTTCGCCCTCCGCCCAACAAGTATTTCTATGGTTTCGTTATATCTCCGCCACCTTAGAAGGTTTCCTCTCTGTGGTCCTATACGATATCCGCTACGCGGTAACACTTTGGCACTGCAAAGACCCACATCGTTTTGAACTCTTAGTGTAATCATGGTCTAAGCCCGGCAAGTTTTCTCTCTTCTTGTATTTTGCCATTCCGGTTACGTAATATCAGTGATTCTCCCGCGTGATCTGGCGCCTGGCCCGAACCGCCTGCCAGCTTTACAACTAAGTTTTGTGTTTTATCTTGCAAGCAAAATTGGAAGAAGGAAGGGGCAAAATGAAATCGTCAGTGGTAAAGATTTTAGCTACAGGTTTTGTTGTGATTGTGCTTGTGTCCACCGGTATTGCGGTTGATGCCGGTAATGTGAGCCGCGCACGCCACGGGAATCTTGCAGCGGCCCAGACATTCATAGAAAAACCGATCAATAAGATAACTGCGGCGCAGGTGGCCAATGAATATGACATGGACGGCCATGCTGCGAGGGCAAAAGCGCTCCTTGACCAGGCTTATGATGAAATCAAACTGGCGGCGCTGGCAGCTAACAGGAACTGAATTATGATTTGCCTGATTAGTTTGACCGTCACGCACGAGGAGGTCCACCCCAAAGACTATACGAACCGGCCTCATGGATTGAAGGGCTGAGTGGCTGTTTTCGGGGGAAAGATCATCAGATCAACCAGGCAAAAGCAGAATCCTTGGGAGCTGTACCCTGGCATCCCCCGTGGTTTAGCGCAACAGGAAACCCACTATCCCACCTCGGCGCTCAGGCCGCTTCTCGGCGTCGGCCTATCCTCCGGGTGGGGAAAATGAACACAGTAGTATTTTCAGCCCGAAGGATGCCCCTGTGAACGAACTCTCATTTCAGCACTATCTCCTCGGTCTCATCGCCGTCGCCAACAACATCCCGGCGATTCCTTTTTTTCTGAAACTATGCGAGGGGCTGAGCCCCAAGGAACAACATAAGCTCACCATCATCGCCACGATAACCTCTTTCATCACCATGATCACCGCCATGATTGCCGGCATGTCCATCCTGGGCTTTTTCGACATCAGCATCAGCGCGTTCCGGATCGCCGGTGGACTCCTCCTCCTCAACACCGGCTTGAGCATGATGAATTCGACCGAGCAAGTGGTCGTGCAAACCGGCAAACAGTCCTTCTCCAAGATGATTTCTCTTGCGGTGATCCCGATCTCGATCCCGCTCACCACCGGGGCCGGAACCATGTCGACGGTCATTCTCTTCACCCAGCAGATTCACCACTCCGATACGCTGACGATCAAGCTCCTCGGTGCCATCGTCTGCATGACGCTCATCATCTATTTTTCATTCCGCTACTCGACAGATATAATAAAGATCTTGGGGCACACCGGCATGGACGTCCTCGCCAAGATCTTCGGCCTCATAACTCTGGCGCTCGGCATCCAGTTCATCATGTTTGGCATCCAAGAGGCCTTTCCGAAACTCATGTGACCTTCACCGGCATAGCATGTGCGTTTGAGAGGGACTGAGGAAGAACCAATCCGGGCCTGAAAGATCCCACTGGTTTGCAAACGGTCTCAAGCCATAAGTGAAGGCGCCGTAGTGAATCCGATGATTGAGAGTTCGCGCGATTGGGTTGTGAGGTCCATGGAAGAGCTTTGGGAAGCCATAAAGACCCATTCGGGCATACAAACAGTGGGCAGTGTGCATGAATGATCCCGTCAAGAGATGTCCATGGGTGGATCTGAGCAAGCCCGAGTATGTGGAGTACCATGATCAGGAATGGGGCGTTCCAGTTCATGATGACCGGCGCTTATTTGAGTTCCTCATACTGGAGACCTTTCAGGCAGGGCTTAGCTGGTATACGATCCTGAAGAGAAGGAATAGCTTCCACATTGCCTTCGACTGGTTCGATCCCGAAAAGGTAGCTCGCTATGATGAGGCCAAAATCCACGAACTCCTTTCAAATCCCGGGATTATCCGCAACCGTGCAAAAGTTCTTGCTGCAGTAAATAACGCCGGAAGGTTCCTGGAAGTTCAAGAAGAATTCGGAAGTTTTAGGGCTTATATCTGGCACTTTATCGATAATAAGCCTATTGTGAATGTGCTCCGGAAATTGGAGGATTACACCTCAAAGAGTTTAGAATCCGAAACGATCAGCAAGGCTTTGCGAAAGAGGGGCTTCTCTTTCGTTGGACCCACGATCGTTTACGCTCACATGCAGGCCACCGGAATGGTGAATGACCATTCAATTGACTGTTACCGAAGGCGTGAGATCATAGCCATGACCACGGAATCAATCCTGGGCGAGGGACAGAATAAAGCTGAGCAGGGGAAAGTGAAGGCGCCGCAGTAAATCCGATGATCGAGTGTTCGCATGATTGGGTTGTGAGGTCACGAGAGGAGCTTTTGGAAACGATTTTTCGTTTCCTGTGATGCGACGTCCCTAAAGCGCCATTTGATTAGAATATGTAACCGGCCGTCAAAGGGGAAAGGTTGAACAAAACATGCGAGCACAACCTGCTGCGCTTATGTTCTTCTAAGGAAAGGAGATCAGTATGTCGTTTTTCAAGCTGCTTCTCGCGTTCGCACCGTGGATTTCGTTTCTTATTATTGCCCGTGACAGTCTGTTTCGTCTCAAACTCGGGCTGGTGGTTGCGTTGGTGTTGGTTGTTGTCATGGGTATTACCCGGTTGCACAGGGGTGTCATCCTATGGGCGGGTCTGGTCTTTTTCGCATGCGCCACGGTGGCAGTGGTGCTGCTCAACAACATGTGGATCGCACAGCACATGGGTGTAATGGCCAACGGCGCACTAGCTGTCTCCACCTGGCTAACCATTGCCATCAAGAAGCCATTTACCCTGGACTACGCGCGAGATCACACCGACCCGTCGCTCTGGGATCACCCGCTGTTCATCAGGACGAATGTCGTCATAGCTTCGGTCTGGGGCCTGACCTTTTCAGTGAACACCATTTTGGCCTGGGGGAAGATGAAGCATTTTATTCTGTCCGAATTGGGTTATGAAGCTATCTCATATACCTTGCTCATCGGAACGGTGGCCTTCACGACCTGGTATCCGAATTATGTGCGACGCAGACGAGAACTGGAAGAACGTGGACTTGCAAGCCAGCAACCCGAATAGGACGACTAATTTGCAGCTATGTCTTATACCGAGTTGCGTTAAAGAAAGTATCAAGCGACACCTGGCAGAGCCTGGAGTTATTAGGCGCTCTATGAACGCAACTTAGTATGAGTCCTGAAAACCGCCCGTCCATGTGATGATTTTACTGTCACTCTCCCCTGCCGTGCTCAGTGATCAGGGTCAGCGCCCGCAGTAACTGGCTGTCTCCGTCCGCCTGTATTTGAGCCATGGTCATATCCTTTATTTTCGCCGGGTAGAGAGGTTCCGCATCGGCAGGCAATGGGACTTCAACGTCCGGCATAATGCCTTTGTGCCAGATCACCCGCCCATCAGGGGTAAGCCATTCAGCTATAGCCAAAAGCAGTGCTGAACCATCAGCGAGCTTGAATTGTTCCAGTACAGTACCGGTGCCAAAGGTTTTTTCTCCCACCAGGCTGGCACGGTGAGCATCCTGCAGCGCTCCTGCCATGATTTCCGCAGCGCTCGCCGTTCCCCCGTTGATTAAGACGACAAGTTTGATGTCGGGCGTCAGTCCTCCAGGTTGCACCGGTACACGCTTAATAACGCCTTTGTTGTTTTTTACCTGGACGACGGTCCCGCCGTGCAGAAACTGACTCGTTGAGCTGACAGCGGTGTCGAATACTCCACCCGGGTTATCGCGCAAGTCCAGAATGGCCCCGTTGAGTCCCTGTTTCTTTATTTCTTTCAATGCCTTTCTGAGTTCGTCAGTTACCCCCGCGCTGAATCCTGCAATGCGTAAAGCCGCCAAGTGGGAGTCGGGCAACCGGGACCATGTGACGTTGTGAATGGTTATCCCAGCGCGCACCAGCGAGACCGTCCGGGTCTGTCCTCTCTTTGGGCTCAAAATGGTCAGGGAAACTGCAGTGCCGGGACTGCCCGTTATTTTTTTTATCACCTCATCCAACGGGAGCCCGAGAACATCCTTCTCATCGACCTTAACGATCACATCACCGGACTGGAGGCCGGCCTTTTGAGCTGGAGAGCCTTCAATCGGGGCCACTATTACGACCCGGCCTTCCTTCATCCGCACTTCTATCCCGACCCCGGTGAAACTTCCTTCTATGAATTGCTTCGCCAGAGGCACCATGTCAGGGGTCAAAAAGGTACTGTGTCCAGTATCGCCCAAAGCATTCACCATGCCGGTTATGGCCCCGTAAGTAAGCTTTGCAGGCTGCACCGTTTCATGCTCGACATACTCTTTCGAAATGATGTTCCATGCTTCATCGATAAGCTTGAAATCGGGCTCTTCTGCTGCCGGCTTATCAATTCTTGCGTAAGCAACGCGATCCGGAACGATCCCCCCTGCGAGTGCCGTCAATAGGACAGCAAGGGCCGCCACACTCATAGTCTTGAAAAGTCGTACGTAGGTCATATTCTGCTCCCGATGCCGGAATTAGCTAAGATATACTTCCTGTAAGGACGGAAGGATCGCCTCCGAACCTAATGGATCAGTTCGCCGATCCTTGACCACCTGATCTTATCCAGCAGATTTTCAGCCTTGCCATTCCATGAAAAGTAAATTACGAAAGCCTTTCCCAATACGTTTTTGAGCGGGAGATACCCCCAAAAGCGACTGTCCTCGCTATCGTTTCGGTTGTCGCCCATAACGAACAAAGAATCTTCGGGAACTACGACAGGGCCGAAATTCTCCACTATCGCTATAAAATCCGGCGGCTCTTTTTTATCGAAGTAACCCCACGGATCAGGGATCGGCGTATTATCGACATATATTTTACCCTCAATGATTTGAACAGTTTCTCCCGGCATTCCAATGACTCTTTTAATGAAATCCTTCGATGGGTCTTTGGGGTAAATAAATACGAGGACATCACCTCGTTGCGGTTTTTTATATGAAAATAGCCTGATGTTAGTGTAAGGAATTCGTATTCCATAAATAAATTTACTAACCAGAATGTAATCTCCAGGCAGAAGTGTAGGTTCCATCGACCCGGACGGAATGTCGAATGCCTGCACAATAAAAGCCCGGATAAAGAGGGCAATCAGGATTACAGCGGCGATGCCCCCAACGGTTTTTTTTGCCTCTTTTTTATTAAACATTCAATGCCGATGTTCTTCCCTCCAGAGTGCTGTTTTTGCCGGTAGTACCCTTATATCTTTGGCCTTATGATTCGATCCTCTGAAGTGCCGATTTTCCTTTGCACTATCCCCTCCTTTTTGAAGCGATTGGTGGCCGCTAAATTGACAGAAACCTCCGGAGCACTTTAATTACTGCCAATGCGAAATGCCACTTCCACTTATCGCTGATGTGAAGCCATGCAGTGCGAATCCTGCCACAATCTTTTTGGACCACATACACCGGTTGACCGGCTGCCTCGAATGGGTAGGGGGATGCGGGCTGTGGCTCGCAGCATCGGCATAGCTGCGGTATATGGCGTCAAGAGCACGGTAAGGTTGCCGGTTTTCCTTTATGCTGCCGATATCGAGGAAGCATGAGCATGCGGTTGGGATCGATCATTGGGCCGTCGCCTGGCTTTTTCTTATTCTGCCTGGCGCTTTTGGTGCTGCATCAGTTCCCCACGCTTTTAAAAGACGTCACTTGATACTTTTTTGAACGCAACAAGATCATGCACGTCTCCGTAGTATTCAGAATATGGAGTTCCACGGACGGGCCAGACGGAGAAAAATTAAAGGAGATTAAGCTTTACAACTCCGGCCCCAAATGAATCGCCCTGTTTTTTAAAGTGAAAAAGCCCGGCCAAATCAAAATGGCTGGGTTCGATTGAGTGCGATCACCATGCTCGCCGAGTGTTCTACTCTTGAGAAGATTTCCGAATGTCAGGCAAAAAAGCCGTAAAGATCCCGAGTAATGGCAAGAACGCACAAAGCTGATAAACATACTCGATGCCATGCGTATCGGCCAGCCTACCCAGCACCGCAGCGCCAATGCCTCCCAAGCCGAAAGCAAGTCCGAAAAACAGGCCTGATACCATCCCCACCCTACCCGGCATGAGTTCCTGTGCGAAGACTAGAATCGATGGGAAAGCCGAGGCAAGTATGATGCCGATAACGAAAGTCAGAGGCTCGTTCCAGGCCAGGTTTGCGTGGGGCAGAATCAGCGTAAACGGGGCAACTCCCAGAATGGATACCCAGATCACGCGTTTGCGGCCGATGCGATCCCCAATCGGTCCGCCAATTACGGTCCCCACGGCAACCGCGAACAAAAAGATGAAAAGGTGAATCTGGGCGGATTGCATCGAAAGCTGGAATTTACTCATCAGGTAGAACGTGTAGTAACTGCTGAGGCTCCCCAGATAGATGAATTTCGAGAACATCAGTATCAGCAAGACCATCATCGCTCCTCTCACGGTACGCCCAGGGAGCGCCCCCTTCACAAATTCTTGAGATTTGGCCCGTTTCTTTCTCTGCGACAGCCGTTGCTTATACCAGCCTCCTACCTGCCATAAAACGAAAGCGCCAAGCAAGGCGACTACCGAGAACCAAGCCAGACTGGCGCGGCCTCGAGGAATGATTATCCAAGCAGCAAGCAAAGGTCCCGTTGCGGTGCCGGTATTGCCGCCAACCTGGAAGATTGATTGCGCGAGGCCATACCGCCCACCCGAGGCCATTCGCGCAACTCGCGAAGATTCCGGATGAAAGATCGATGAGCCAGTGCCGACCAGGGCGGCAGCAATGAGCACCATGCTGTAATTTGGCGCCAGCGCCAGGACCATCATCCCGGTCAGAGTACAACACATGCCGATGGACAATGAATAGGGTTTCGGGTAGTGGTCCGTATAAAGCCCAACTACTGGTTGCAATAGGGACGCCGTGATCTGATAGGTCAGCGTGATCAAACCAATTTGAGTGAAACTCAGAAGAAACGTGGATTTCAACAAAGGATAAATGGCCAGAATCAGGGTTTGGAGCATATCGTTTAGAAAGTGCGAAAAGCTGATTGCCCCCAGCACATTGAAGACGGTGCCTTCTGCACGATCGGTTGGTGGAGCAGAGGTGTCAATGCGGGTTCCCATAATGATTTCCTTAGGAGATATAGATGCAAGATGGCTTTCACCTGGACGCGGATGTCTTTCACTTTTTGGATTGTTTGCCGTTTTCCAAATAGCCGTTTTTGCGAGTCCCCTTACCTCGTCACATTGCTATCATAATTCCAGGAAAGAGAGCCTTCCGAGCATTCCGGACAAGCAAAAGATCGCCCCATCCCAATGGACAGTTACCATGAACGATTTTTTGGTTAATTCAACCAGAAAGGTCCGTGGGCAAGCTCAGGACTGCCGAAGGCTTAGTTCAATAATACGTGCAGTTTAACAGCACCCTGAGCCTTGCGGAAATTGGCCAAATGGAACGCCGGCAGTGTCATGTCGGGCGGGGTGACTTATCATAGCCAATTGACGAAAACTTGTTGACGGAACGCTAGTCCTGAGTCACAAGTTCATTGCATAAATTTCGTAGGGTGGGCACGTTTTATGTGCCCGCCAATCAGTGGTGGGCAACGCTCTGCTTTTGCCCACCCTACCATTAATTCGGGAACTAATTAATGACTCAGGACGCTAGTACGTTGTCAACAAAGTTGTTACATGTTGCAAGGAATCGTCACCCCGGCGAAGGCCGGGGTCCAGTGCTGTTAACCAACTGAAAAGACGCTGGATTCCGGCCTTCGCCGGAATGACGGGCTGACGGTCC
>Ga0187849_1003092_pt1 | contig 14983 bp, 13 predicted proteins | sample June2016WEW_4_10_2_FD_132412 | JGI IMG/M metagenome (GOLD analysis project Ga0187849, IMG submission 132412) | Peatland microbial communities from SPRUCE experiment site at the Marcell Experimental Forest, Minnesota, USA - June2016WEW_4_100 | ecosystem: Environmental > Terrestrial > Soil >... | reverse complement strand
TGCTGGTTGTTCATAGCTATAAATTCTCAGCCGGAAAACGGATGGAATGCATTATAACCATATAAAGACACCGCTGCGACTCGGCCGTCGAGCCGCTCCATCCCCGGACAGTTCAGCGGGTAAGGGTGACCTTGTGCAGGCCGCGGGGTTGGTCCGGGTCGAGGCCCCTCGCCCGCGCCAATCCGAAGGCGAATAATTGACCCGGGGTCACCGCCACCAGCGGGGACAGCCATTCAGGGATGTCCTTCGGGAGAGGGATGCTGGTATTCCCGAGCGAGAGGGTTTTCGATCGGGGGGAGATGACCACCAGACGGGGGCCGCGCTGCTTGAGCTCCTCCAGGAAATCGGTTAATTCATCCGCAGGCCTGCCATCCGGCACTACCGCCAGGACGAGGAAGCCGTCCTGCACCAGGGCCACCGGTCCGTGCTTGAAATCAGCCGTTGAGTACGGCTCGGCTAGGATGTAGGTCAGCTCTTTAAGCTTCAGTGCGATTTCAAAGGCGGTGGCGTAGTTGTAACCCCGTCCAAGCACGACGCAGGCCTGGATCTGGCGGTATGCGCGTGCAGCGGCGGTGATCGAGTCCGCCTGCTGCAGGGTTTCGTGGACAACCCCGGGTAACGCCTGCAGGGCGCGCTGCTGTTCCTGGTCTTCTGAGAGGGCGGTCGATAGCATAGCCAGTGCCATCAGGGAGGCTGTGTAGGTCTTCGTCGCCGCAATGCTGCGTTCGGGGCCGGCCTGCAGGTCGATGCTATATTCAGCCAGGGTCGCCAGAGGTGAGGCGGGATCGTTGGTTACCGCCACGGTCAAGACGCCCTGCCTGCGACCTTCCTCGATGACTGCACAGATGTCGGGGGATTGGCCGGACTGGGAAATGGCCAGCATCAGGGCATCCTCCAGGCGTGGTGGGGTCTGGTAGAGGGTGAAGAGGGAAGGGGTCGCGAGCGCTACTGGCAGGCGGTTGTGGGCGCCAAAGAGATATTGCCCATAGCGGGCAGCATTATCGGAAGTACCGCGCGCTGCCATCACCACAAAGCGCGGTGCTCGCTTCTGGATTGCAGCGGCGACCTTTCTGATGTTGCTGCTTTCGGAATCGATCAAACGTTGCAGGGCAGCAGGTTGTTCCAGGATCTCGTTCAGGAGCACGGAGGTGGCCATTTCGGGTATTCACACTTTCTTCGGGTGGTGATTGCCGGGATTCTTTGGTAAATGGCTTGGCTCGATCGCAGCGGCCGGGGTGCCGGGAGGCAAGTCAGGGCTGTTCAATAATCGTTCTGTAGACTGGATCAGCTGCTCCCGCCGGTCGAGAAACTCCAGCCCGGCTGCTTCCATGCCTAATAAAACGCCGCCCACGACTGGTGTCAGGTTTAAACGCACCAGCCTGGCCCCCGGAGCGAGCGCCTGGATGACGGCCCGCAAGCTCTCGGCCAGGAGAGGATGGCCATCATACAGGCTTCCGATCAACACTACATCAAAGGCTTCTTTTTGAAGGTGAATTTGGTTGATGACCCCGCAGGCCATCTGACCCAGCTGGTCGCCAGCCCAGCGCATGACTTCCAGAGCCTCCGGATCGCCCAGGGCGGCAACCTGGAAGACCGTCATCACCAGGGACGAATCAAGATCATAACATCCCAGGTACATCCCTTCCATTAGATCATCTAGATCCCTGGCTCCGGTTTTCTGGATAAAGGCCGGGGTGAGGGCGGTGGCGGGACCGCGCCGGGTCCATTCAAAGGAGATGGCGCGCATGGCCCGGGTGACGATATCGTATCCACCGGCAGCCTCCCCGGACCAATAGCCAGCCCCCCCGACAGCCCGCCCCTCCCGTTTGTGATCCCGGGTCCAACCCCGGCAGTTGCAGCCGGTGCCTGCATCCACCGAGATGCCCCAACCCTCCGCGGACCCCGCGACAATCCCCAGGGTAGCGTCGTTCACGATTGCAAGAGGTGCCCGCAGTCCCAGCGGGCGGATGGCGTCCAGATGTGACTGGCGTTGGCTTGGCCAGTCATAACCGGCCAATCCCATACCGGCCCCCGCGATCTGCCCGATGGTGAGGCGGGACATCTCCAGGGCCTGATGAGTGATGTCGACCAGGACCTTGCTCAGGCCATCATAACCGACCGCTTCCCAGTTTCCCGGCCCCCCCGAACCGAACCCGACTGCCTGGCCGGTCTCATCGGCGATCAGGGCATGCGTCTTGGTGCCACCGGAATCGATTCCAAGGAAATACTGCATGGTTTCACCTTATTTTCCGGGGAAGAATTGTGGCAGATAGCTCTTATTGGTTTCCAGCAGATCGTCCAGCACTGCCTGGACTTTATCCGCGGAGGGACCCAGGGGATGGGTGAGCAGCGCCTGATAGGCGGCCACCCAGTCCCCATGAACGGCGGCCTCCACGGATAACTGTTCGTAGGATTTGATCTGGGCGATCAATCCAAAGCAGGCTGGAGGCAGTTCTCGGGCAGGCAGGGGGTGGATGCCCTGGCGATCCACCTTGCAAGGCATCTCCAGCACCCATTCGGCAGGCCAGCTCGGGACGGAACCGCCCTGTCGCATGTTGACGACATGGACCTGTGCGAGGTCATTATAGTGCGAGTCGATCAACTGGGTTGCCAGCGTGGAGTAAAAGGCTCCGCCGCGCAGCAACAGGTCAGCGGGTGGTTCGATCAGGGCCGGGTCCGCGTACTGGCGCAGGAGGTCCTTTTCGATCTGGATCACTTCTTCGCCGCGCGAGGGGGGCCATTTCTCCTGAGCTGAGAGTTTCTGGTCCGTATAGTAAAAATATTGTAGATAATGATTCGGGATCATGCCCAGCGTCTCCAGCGTGCGCAGATCCCACTCGGGCTCCGGCTGGCTGCGCACCTGCTCAAGGTAAGCCGGGAAGAGGCGCGGCCACATTTCCTCTCCGTCCAGGGTCAACCCCCGATGCCAGGTCAGATGGTTCAGCCCGAGCGTCTGGAGCACGGCCCGGTCCGGGTCGACTGGGGTGCCCAGCAGTCCTTCGAGCAGTCCCAGCAATTCCATTTTAGTGGTGATGCCCACATTGCAGACACCGACGAACGGGACGTCAGCGGCGTAGCGGGCCAGTGCCTCGGTCACGAGGCCTGAGGGGTTGGTAAAATTGAGCAGGAGGGCGCCAGGGGCGCTGGCGCGCATGTCCGCTGCGATCCCCAGGATGACCGGGATGGTGCGCAGAGCCTTAGCCATGCCGCCGATCCCGGTGGTCTCCTGGCCGATCAAGCCGTGTCGCCTCCCGAGATACTCATCCGCCACACGGGCGGGCATCTGTCCGACGCGCAGCTGGGTGATGACATACGAGGCGCCGCGGATCGAGGCGTGCTGGTCTGTGGAAAGCACCACCTGGAAGGGCTGCCCTTTGGCGGAGGCCATGCGCTGCGCGAAACCGCCGACAATCTCCAGCCGCTGGGCGTCGATATCCATTAGCCAGAGTTCGGACAGGGGCAAGCGGGCGCTGCGCGCCAGGAACCCGCTGACCAGCTCCGGCGTATAGGTCGAACCACCTCCGATGACTGCAATTTTCATGGATCGATCCCCTTTCCTTTTCCCTGGTCACTGCCAAAACTGGGGAAGATATTCACGGTAGGTTGACAGATAGTCCTCCAGGATTTGCTTGGCCTGTTCGATGTCATGGACAACCGGATCGAGCAGGAGGCACTGCAGCGCCTGCTGCCGGTCGCCTGTGACGGCGGCCTCCACACATAACTGTGCCACGGTTGTCTCGCGGCGCAGCAGCTCTGCGATCGGTTCGGGGAGCGGGCCGACCTGGACGGGATGGACACCTGCGCCATCCACCACGACCGGGGTCTCGACCGTCGCCCCGGAGGGCAGGTTGGATATCTGTCCGCGGTTGGGCCGGTTTGCAGCCAGATGATAGTGAGTGCCCGCCCCGGCCACGTTCTCGATGACCTCCAGCGCCCCTTCGGAATCGGTTTCCAGCAGGGGAGCGATGGGCGTGTCGCCGTCGGCCATGCTTTGAATGCGCTCGTGGGCGCGTTCGCGCGAGGCGGCAGCATGGTCCCAGTCATAAAGCTTGAGGTTGTATTTTTCCCACGGTTTGGTGACCGGGTCGCTGAGCCAGGGCAGGTATTCGCACAGGTGGGTGTCTCCTGGCACCGGGAACCATCCGAAGGCCTCGAAGACGCGCCGGGTGAGCGGTTCAAAGTTCGGGTCCAGATCAGCCCACCTGCGCCGGAAAAGGGGATACAGGTCTTCCCCGGTGCGCCGGTCGTGCATGGAGAGAACCCAGGTGAAATGGTTCAGTCCGGCGGCGCGGATATCCACCAGGGGCACGATCAGCTGTTTGACCTGGCGTTGGAAGATGGATTGGTCGGCCGAGGCTTCCACCCCGGTCAGCCCGCTCGGGATTTGGAGGCCCAGGTCTCTGGCCAATGCGACCCCGACCATGATATAACCGGCGAAGATCTGGTGGCACAGCCCGACCGCCTGAATGCGGCTGTGACGGTTGACCGCGTCACAGATGCGGATCATCGGGTTGGTGAAGTTGATGAACCAGGCGTCCGGGCAGGCCTTTTCCATGTCATGGACGATCTCCATCACGGGAACCAGGTTGCGCGCCGCGTGGGCAAATCCGCCCGGGCCGCCGTTTTCTGCGTAGGGCTGACGGACGCCGTACTTGAGCGGGATCTGAAAATCCTGTCTCCACAGGCCTTCCCGCGCCCCTACCTCGATGGCCGAGATCACGAAGGCAGCCCCCGCCAGGGCCTCGGTGTGATGCCGATGCGCCGTGACGGTCATCCCGGCCTTCCATTCGCGGTTGAGGCGCTTCGCCAGGCGTTGGACAATCTCCAGGTTGTCCGAGTTGCGGTCCACCAATGCCAGGCGGCTGCCGTGCAGTTTCTTGGAGCGCATCAGGGCGGCGAGTGTATTTTCCCCAAAGGAAGCGCTGCCGGCGCCGAGGACAACGATTTTCGTGGGCAGGGTCATTTCAGGAGGTCCTCTTCTTCTCCGCGCGCAGTTCATAAAGGTTTTCACCGATCCCTTTCCCCTGGGGTGTGGAGAGAGTCACCAGCAGCCTGATCTTCCCTGCAGGGAGCGAAGGCAGGGTGACCTGGACCTGGGAGGAAACCCCATTGGCGGGGATGTCGATGGTAAAGGTAGCCGAGGCAATATAGCCGTTGATGTTCTCCATGCGCCATTCGCAGCGCGTGTGCGGGAAGGCGGTCAGCAGGTCGTTGACGGCCTGAAAGGTCGAGGGCAGGGCCTTGCCGGCTTCAATTTCAAACGGCAGCTGGAAGCACGGCAGCACAGGCTGCATGGCTCGGCGCAGGGCGTCATAGGAGGGCTTGGGGCGCCGCCAGTAATCCAGCACCGACCAGGTGACCGCCGGCCAGGGATCGGTGAAATCAAACTGGAAGATGCCGGTCACTTTGTCCATTTTCTTCAGGCGGTAAGCTTCTGTTCCGGCCTGGATCAGGGTGCTTTGGTAGAACTGGCTATTATCGATAAATTCATCCAGGCTGGCGCCCAGGCCGATCCCGTTTTCGAAGGTCTCCATCGGCTGGAAGTCGTGGAACTGCCAGCTTTCCCAGACCTCCCGGGCACGCTGCAATTCTTCGGGCATTTCCTCAGCCGGGGGCAGGTGCTGGTAGATCGAGCGTTCGGTGTTCATCAGGTGATTCATGGCCCACTTCTCGATGCGTGCCTTCAGGCTGGGCCTTTTTTCGGCGAAGTTCCATGCCGCCATGCCAGCTTTCATCAGGAGCTCGGTCGAGGCACGGACTTTTTTGTAGGACTCGATCCACACTTTGAGTCTGGAAAGTTCGGCGTAGCCGGCGTCAGCTCCGAAGGTGACAAAAGTTCGCAGCAGGGTCTCCTTGCACGGAAGGCCCTGGGCACCGTACTCGCTCACGAAGGGGGCCCCTGGGAGGTCCGTAAAATCATGCCAGCTTCCGACGTACCAGCCCTGGTAAGCGTGTCCGTCCCCCGTGCCGGAATTCTGATGCACATGGCGGGTGGGGTCGAGTTCGCGGGCGGTCCTTTCGAGCTGGATATCCAGGTCACGATTGTGCGCCGGGTCGTAGTGGCCGCCTGCCTGGGTAGCCATCCAGGGAGCCTCCGAGGGGCTTTCGTTATGACAACACCAGGCGATAATGGACGGGTGGTTGTAGAGCAATGTCAGCATGGCGCGCATCTGGCGTTCGGCCTCGTCCTGGAAATCCGCTTCGTCCGTATAACCCCATTGAAGGGGGAAATCCTGCCAGACCAGTATCCCGGCCCGATCGCAGACCTCGTGGAACTCCGGGGGCAGGACATGTCCATGCACGCGCAGCAAGTTCAGGTTGGCCTCTTTGGCCAGGGCCACATCCCGCTCGAACCAGGGTGTCGGGGGATTGGCCTTTGCAGGAGTCGCTTGGTCAAGCGGATGCCCCCCGAACGGATGATTTTTCCCCTGGCTGACATCCGGGAAGAGCGTTTCCGCCAGCCATTGGGAGGCAATGTAGTTCGAGCCGCGCGGGAAATAGGGTTCCTCATTGATCCACCAATGGAAGCCTTCATCGACGCGCACTGTCCGGAAACCGAAAAGGGTCGCAAATTCCGCCTCCTCGATGGTCACCGAGACAGCATACAATCTGGGCTCACCCCGGTCCCAGGGATTCCAGCGGATGACATCCGGGACGGGCAGATCGATGGTGAGGTGGCTTCGGCCCTCTGGCAGGTCGAACGGCTGATTGATCCGGTAAGCCTTGCCCTCGAAATTCTCCGGGGTGCAGCAGACCTCGATCTGGCTGCGTCGTTTCTGGTTTCGGTTGTTCAGGCTGATGTCCGCATGCAGAAGGGGGGCACGGGCGTTCAAATCAGCCCGCAGCAAGACATGTTCGATTGTCACCGGACCGTGTTCCTCGAAGCCGATCCGGTTCCAGATCCCGCCGGTGTTGTAGGACTGACCGATCGGCTGCCAGGCACCTCCCGGACGGCAGTCATGGTGGTTGAGGATCCCCTTGATCAGCTTCTTGCGCATGTACCAGCCGTCCAGCCCGGGAGCCTCGTAAGGACTCTCCACCCGGACGGCTAGCAGGTTTTTTCCGGAGCGCAAGGTAGGGGTGATGTCGAATTCGAAAGGCTCAAAGTAGCCGCTGTGGCGTCCGAGGAATTCTCCGTTAAGGTACACCTCCGCGAAATAGTCCACCCCGTCAAAACGCAGGGTGGCATACTTCCCCGGGTGGCCCCGGTGGCGGAACTCACGGCGATACCAGACTACGCCGTGATGGTCGAGACCTCCCAGGAACCAGTTTTGCGGGAGGCGCATGGTGGTCCAGGCGGAGTCGTTGTATTCAGGTCGCATGAATTCAGGGGAGTCTTCCGTAGCGTAGCGCCAGAGACCAGCAAGGTTCATGGATTGCCTCTTCTCATCCTGTTCTTCCGGTAGCGGGAGGAGCCTGGCGGGATTTAGGCACCCGGACCGGTTGATGTCTTGGGGCCGCAGGATGCCATTAGCATACCGACGACTATTAAGAGGCTGATCAACAGCCATGGTATCTTGGATTTCATAGTCACCTCCTCCAGCTATTTTGAATGAAAAGGAAAAACGAAATGGTCGGTCGTTTTTTTATTCAGAGCGCCTCCTTCGGTCAACTTTGGCATCCGCAAGAACGGCGGATGACCAATTCGGTGGGCAGGACCAAACGCAGCTCTACTCTCTCGCCGCGGATGATGCGGATCAATTGATGAACAGCCTCACGGCCGACCTGTTCCATGGGGGAACGGACCGTGGTGAGGGGTGGGGTAAGGATCTGGGCGAAGATCGAGTCGTCGAAACCGACCACAGCCACATCTCCGGGGATCCTGCGTCCGGCCTGGCGTAACGCGTGGATGGCACCCACGGCCGAATCATCATCGCCGCTGAATATCGCATCGAAGTCCGTTCCATGATGGATCAATTGCTCTACGGTCGAGCGCGCCTGATTCGAATCGAAACCGCCGATCGCCACGAGGGCTGGGTCGAAGGGGACACCGTGTTTTTTTAACGCTTTGCGGTAGCCCAGCTCGCGCCAATGGGAATCCTCGTGGCCAGCTGGACCCTGAAGAAAAATGATCCGGCGGCATCCATGGACATCCATCAGGTGTTCCGTGATTTTCTGGGCACCGGATTGGTTTTCGATCGTGACGACTGGAATATCCAGGGAATTGGGAGGGGTTTGGTGAAGGAGGACGACCGGAAAACCGACCCGATGCAGGCGGGTCAATTCCTGGGTATCCAGGCTTTCCGTGAACACCAGCAAACCGTCGGTGTTGTGCTCGCCGAGCGGTCGGCGTGGGGCGTTATGAGAACGCGGCGTGCGGGTCGCATGGATCAGCAGGTCAAACCCGGCCTCGCTCACACCGGCTTCCACGCCTTGCAGCAATGGCTGGAAGAATTCGCCGCCGATATCCGGCAGGAGCAAGCCCAGGGTATCCGTCCTGTGGCTGGCGAGTGTGCGCGCCGCGGCGTGCGGAGTGTAATTTAATTCGTCTATGGCGAAACGGACGCGTCCGGCGGTCTGGGCGTCTACCAGATCGGGACGGTTGAGCACGCGGCTCACCGTGGCGATGGACACCTCCGCCCGGTGGGCGACATCTGCGATGGTGGGTCTGGGTGATGACATGGATAAGAGGATTTTCTGAAAGCGCTTTCAGAAAGCGCTTTCATAGTATAGTATGTTATTGGATGAATGTCAACCGCGCGCCTTCCACCGCGCGCCTTCCATCCAGGCCCGGAATGGATTCTGCTATAATCAACCAGATGATTCTCGTCACCGGTGGAACTGGATTTATCGGTCGTTCCCTGACCCGGCAGCTGGTGGAGTCGGGCCATCCGGTGCGCATCTTCCTCCGGCCATCGCCGCGTTCTCCCAAGCTTCCGACCGGTGTGCCCGTTGAGGTGGCTGTAGCCAGCCTGGACGATGTGCGCGGGCTGCGCGCCGCCATGCATGGGGTGGAGGTGGTCTATCACCTGGCGGGCGGGGAGGGCGAGGGCGGCCGCGGCAATCTACAAGCGGTGGACATCGACGGAACGCGCAACCTTTCCGAGGCGGCGGCCGATGCAGGGGTCCAACGCCTCCTTTACATCAGCCACCTCGGTGCCGATCGCGCCTCGGCTTTCCCAGTCCTCAAGGCCAAGGGAATCGCCGAGGAATATGTGCGCAAGTCTGGAGTGCCTTACACGATCCTGCGGGGCTCCATCCTGTTCGGCCCCCAGGACAGCTTCACCACCGGGCTGGCAATGCTGCTCGCTCTTGCTCCCGGCTTCCTGCCGCTCCCTGGGAAAGGGCAGACCTTGGTACAGCCGCTGTGGGTGGAAGACCTGGCCACCTGTCTGGTATGGGCGCTGCACGAGTCTGGCACGGTCAACCAGACCTACGAAGTCGGCGGGAGTGAATATCTAAGCCTGGAACAGGTCGTTGATACTATCATGGAGGTCATCCATCGCCCGCGCCTGCTGGTCTCCTGGCCGATGCCGATCATGCGCGCTCTGACCGTCATGACGGAATCCGTCTTTCCGCGTTTCCCGACCTCGGTTTTCTGGCTGGATTATATGGCGGTTAACCGCACCTGCCCGGTGGACGCCATCCCGCACGTGTTCGGGCTGATGCCCGCCCGGTTTGCTTCCCGTTTGGACTACCTGCGTGGGGTCCATTGGGGCCGTGAAGCTCTCCGCACCCTTTTCACCCGCAATGCCTGAGTGGACGATCCGTCTGTTGGAAGAGCCAGAAGAGATGGCTGAAATCGAAGCCCTGCAGCGGGTGGTGTGGCAATGTTCGGATATCGAGATCGTCCCGGTGCATATGTTGATGGCTATCGCCCATAGCGGGGGAATTGTCCTGGGGGCATACGTCGAGAAACAACTGGTGGGGGTCGCGTTCGGTTTCCCCGGTTTTTATGACACCCCCGACGGCCCGCGCTTGAAACACCATTCCCACATCTTGGGAGTCCACCCGGACTGGCGTGAGAAAGGTCTTGGCTTTGCTCTCAAGCGCGCCCAGTGGCAGATGGTGCGCCACCAGGGGATCGACCGTATGACCTGGACTTATGATCCCCTCTTGAGCCGCAACGCCCACCTGAACATCGCCCGTCTGGGTGCGGTTTGCAACACCTACCTGCGTTCCGAGTACGGTGAGATGAACGATGGCCTGAACGCCGGTCTGCCTTCCGACCGTTTCCAGGTCGATTGGTGGCTGAACACCAAGCGCGTCGAGCGCAGGCTCAGCCGACGCTCGCGCCCTGTCCTGACCCTCGATCATTACCGGAGCGCGGAAGTGATGCTGCTCGGCGCACGGTCGGGAACCGGACCCGGCCTCCGACCTCCAGAGGAGGTTCCTGAATTAACGGGCTCACTGCTGTTGGTTGAGATCCCGGCGGATTTTCTTGGCTTGAAAGAAGTGGATCTCGCTCTCGGCCGAGACTGGCGGTTCTATAGCCGGGAGCTGTTCGAGAAGGCCTTTGCCTCCGGCTATCTGGTGACCGATTTTGTTTATGACCAGGCGCGCAGTTTTTACGTACTGACGCATGGAGAAAGCACCTTGTAGATGGGTTCTGCTTTCCCCCGGTTTCCCTGCGCGAAACCCGGGATTTTTATCAAAATTGTTCTGTAAAACCCCGACCTTCAGGTCCGGGGATATCAGGCGCAAAAACTGAACAAATGTGCTATAATAATCACAGTACCTTAACAAGTTCCCGGTTCGGTGGAAAAACCTGTCCACCGGTAAAACTTGGACAGTCGCACTACCGTAGGGTGGGAACCACCCGAACGTACACGCCTATGGAGAGCAAACAAGACCTGATTTCAGGCAAAGCTCGTTGAAGTAGGAAGCCCCCCGCCTAAGCGGTGGGGTAGTTCACAGAATCGAAGTGGCTTATTCCGACTGGAGGGTGAGATGACCGAACCCGAACGCACCGCCCTGGAACACATCCGCCAAGTGGTGAATTCCGTGATCGGAGGTTCCACCGCTTTGCCCGTCCATTCACCTGAGCAAGAAATGCCCGGGAAGGTGCCCCTGCTGCCCGTGCCGTATGTATCCCAGCTCGGCGAAGGTGCGGACCAATTCAGTAATGATACCGGGGCGGCCGCCGGTGTGATGCTCCTGCAGGCTTACACCGCGAAGAGTCTCACCCCCAATGATTTCTTCAAACAGAGCGGGCAGCAGGCCGACATGCCCCTTTCCCAGCAGATCGCCTCAGTCCTGTCCGCCAATGGCGTGGCTGTCGAGCAGCGCAGCGCGCTGAAACTGGGCGACCTGGCGCTGGTGCTCACTACCGGCCGGCCGGTCATCCTGCTGGTCCGCTACGCGATCCTCCAGCAAGCCGGCCTGGCACCCGAAACCTACAACGGGGCCCATTATCTGGTGGCCGTCGGGCTGGACTTGAAGAACATCTACGTCCATGATCCGTTCCGTTATGATAATAGTGGGCAGGGGCAGGCCATTCCTTGGCTGGTGCTCTTTCAGGCCTGGACCCGAGCTCCCGATTTCGAACGCGCGGCGCTGATTCCTCGCCTGCCCTTGGTGAGGCGGGTCATTGTGACATCTTCCTCGCTCACCATCCGCAGCGAGCCGAATCCTCAGGCTGCCTTGGCCGGACGGGCGCGCGCCGGGGACGTTTATGAAGTGACGGCCCAAAAAGATGGTTGGGGCAGGATTGGGGACGGCCTGTGGATCGAGATGAAATATCTGGCGGATATTTGATTCTCTTCCACCCTCCAGAATCCAGGACCCGGATTCTAATCGCGATCCGGGTCTTCTTTATCCCTTTAATTGAGTAGAGGGATCAGATCTGAAACTGGAGCCATTTGAAACGATGGATGGAGGCCAGGCTCAGGCAGACTCTCCTTTCGAATAGAGGTGTTGTTCCATGATATATCCATAGACTGGCGGTGGCAGAAAGTATTGGAAAGGACGGCCCTGTGAGGCGCGCGCCCGGATTTCGTGCGAAGCGATGTCCAGCAAGGGGGCGTCAACGAAACGGACCTTGGCAGTCAGACCAGGAACGGATTTCTCCAGGGAGGCAAGATCGACCGCATCGCCCGGTCGGCGCACCACCCCCAGAAAGGCACAGAGCGACACCAATTCAGCCGGACGATGCCAGTTCGGCAGGTCGCGCAGCGAATCGCCCCCGATCAGGTATACTAGCTTCACGGTCGGGTCCTTTTCAGCAAGGATCCTTAGCGTGTCTAGGGCATACTGTGGAGCGGGGCGGCCCATTTCGACTCGGGAGAGCTCGAAAGTGGGATTTCCAGCAATGGCAAGCTGGACCATTGCCAAACGGTGCTTCAGCGGGGTAATGATTTGACCCTGTTTGTGGGGCGGGTCCGGGGTCAGCACCCACAGCAGGCGATCCAGGTGAAGCTGAGCATGGGCCTCAGCCGCCAGGATCAGATGGCCAATGTGAGGCGGGTCAAAGGTTCCGCCGAATATGCCTACCAAGGGGGGCATATGGAAAGTATATCATCGAACTTTCAGACCGCCCCTGGCGCCATCGGCGGGGCGAGGCGGTCCTGGGACGATTGAACAAAAGGGGGACTTAACGGAAACTCAGAAAGGTCTCATCCATGGTTAATCATCGCTTTGTATAATTGAGGCAATTACGAAAGGAATTTGACTATGAAACCTGTTTGGAAGTGGGTCATTGGAATTGTGGTGGGATTGATCGTCGTGGCGGCCCTGGTAGGTGTAGCCTTTCTGGTGCACGCCCACCTACCTTTCAATGCTGTTACCGCCCTTCATATAACAACTCCCGGGACGGGGCGTCTACCTCAAAATAATCGGACACTTCCAGCTCCGGGAACGCGGCAAGTACCACCCGGGAACCAAACACGCCGGTTTGGGACGCCGGGGAATGGTACACCCTATTATGGAATGCCGGGCTACGGATGGCGCGGTCGTGGAATGATGGGTTTCGGTCCCATGATGTTCTTTATGCCCTTCGCGGGACTGCTCTTTGTCCTGGGATGGCTGGGCTGGCTGGTCCTGTTGGTGCTCGGCATCGTCTGGCTGGTTCGTCGTCCGAGAGAAGTGCAGCCCGCCGCCGTGCCCGCCCTGAGTGCCTGTCCGAGATGCGGAAAACCTGTCCAGGGGGATTGGAGCAATTGTCCCTACTGCGGGAAGAAATTGTGATTTGCCCCATGTCAAGCCAATAGGTGTTCTTCATGAAGTGCAGCCGCCTCCGGAATTTCCGGAGGCGGTTTGATGAATCGTACCGGCTGAAGGGCTATTTTTTCTTCGGTTCCGCCATCTCCTGGCGCACGGTCATCAGGAGATTCTCCGCCTTGAGCTCGTTTAACGTATAGCAGGGGGATTTGAGATGGTCGGCGAGCGCCTGGGCCAATCCTTGGTCGAAGGAGGCGTGCTCCATATTGATCACCACGGTGCGATAGCCGCGGCTGGCAATCTGTTCGGCGAACTGGTAGGCTTCCTCCTGCGGAGGCAAGGTGCCGATCGAGACATTTCCGGCTCCATCAGTCAGGACGATCAGTAATGGTTCCACGTCCGGATGTACGATCTGTTCCTGGGTCAGGACCTCGTAGGCCATCAGCATACCCGCTGAGAGCGGCGTCTTGCCGCCTACGGGGATATCGGCCAGGGCGCGCTGGGCCAACATGATTGAGTTGGTGGGGGGCAGGATCAGCGTGGCGCGATCCTTTTGGAAAACGACCAGGCCGACCCGGTCGCGGCGCTGGTAGGCGTCGGTCAGGAGAGAGAGGATGGCACCTTTCGTGGCGGACATGCGCTCGGCGACAGCCATTGACCAGGAGGCGTCCACCAGGAACAGGACCAGGTTGGCGGCCTTCTTCACCCGCACCTTGCGCTGGAGGTCGCCTTTCTGGATGGCGAAGGCCACCTTCTTGCGCTGGGTCTGGCGGTTTTTTTGATAAGGGGCAGCGGCCCGGAAGGTGGCGTCAAAGGCCACATCGTCCGTTTTCCCATTGGCTGGGCGAGCCTGTATATAGCGGCCGTGTTTGCGTTCCGTGCGCGTTCGCGAGCGCCGCCCGGAGTGTTGGCGGGTAAGCTTGTCTAGGGGAGTGTCCAGCTTGCGGGGCGTAAAGGTCTCGCCGACCTTGACCTTTTTCCCGCCGTCCCACCAGTGGGCGTCCTGCCCATCGAAGACGGTTTGCTGGGGGGAGGGCTCAGCGTCCGGCGTCTGGTCGGGGTTCTGCTGCTCAACGGTCTCCGAGATTACTTTTTTTTTACCGACTCGCCTTCGGGCTGCTTCTCGGCAGGTTCCGAGGGCTCGCCTTCAGCGGAGGAACCCTGGAGTTGCTCGATGCGCTCCTGCAATTGTTCGGGGGTGATTTCAGCCTGGTGAAAGGGGCCGCGCTTGATGCGGTGGGGCAGGGCTAGTTCAGCCGCCAGGGCGATATCCCGGTCAGTGATGGCGGTGCGGCCTTCGAAGGCAGCATGGGCGCGGGCCGCTTTCAGAATGACCAGGTCGGCGCGGTGGCCGTCCACGTTCAAGGAGGCGGTTAAGGCCGCGATGGAGAGCAGGTCCCGCCGTGAGTATGTCACCGATTCCAGGAGCGTGCGGGCGCGTTCGATCAGACGGCTGAGCTTTTCCTCGTGGGGCCGCCATTGCTTGTAGAAGGCCTCCGGATCGAGCTCAAAGGCCAGGTTGTGTTCAATGATCATGACGCGTTCGCGGGCATCGCGGATTCCGGTAATTTCCACCGAGAGGGCAAAGCGGTCGAGCAGCTGTGGACGCAGGTCCCCCTCTTCAGGGTTCATCGTGCCGACCAGGATGAAGCGGGCCGGATGGGAAAAGGAGATGCCTTCCCGTTCGACGATGTTCATGCCCATCGCGGCCGAGTCCAGCAGGACGTCCACGACATGGTCGTCGAGCAGGTTGACCTCGTCGATGTAGAGCAGGCCACGGTTGGCGGCTGCCAGCACGCCCGGTTCAAAATGTCGTTCCCCCTTCTGGATGGCCTGTTCAATATCCAGCGTGCCGACCACCCGGTCTTCGGTTGCTGAAATGGGA
>Ga0187849_1003087_pt1 | contig 14997 bp, 17 predicted proteins | sample June2016WEW_4_10_2_FD_132412 | JGI IMG/M metagenome (GOLD analysis project Ga0187849, IMG submission 132412) | Peatland microbial communities from SPRUCE experiment site at the Marcell Experimental Forest, Minnesota, USA - June2016WEW_4_100 | ecosystem: Environmental > Terrestrial > Soil >... | reverse complement strand
ATTTCCGTCCTCCGTCCCCCGTCCTCCGTCCTCCGTCTTCCGTCCTCCGTCTTCCGTCCTCCGTCTTCCGTCCTCCGTCTTCCGTCCTCCGTCCTGCTGCAAGAAGGAAAATTCAGAGTTTTTTGATCTAAGTCAAGGATTCTTTTTGGCACAGGTATTAATGTACCGCTTAAACCTAGGGCGCGAGTTAGTTTCCGTCCGGTGTTTCCGGATGGAAACGAGTTACAATAAATTAACCTTAAAAGGGATTTTATCAGGAGGCAAAAGATGTTTTGTTACCAATGCGAACAAACGGCAAAGGGCCAGGGGTGCGATAAAATCGGAGTTTGCGGCAAGCAGCCCGAAGTTGCCGATCTCCACGATCTGCTGCTTTATGCTCTTCAGGGGCTTTCGCTTTTTGCGGTGGAGGCCAGGAGACTTGGAATAATCGACAAAGAGGCAAACTCTTTTACGTGCACATCTCTTTTTTCGACGCTCACGAATGTAAATTTCGATCAGAAATATTTTCTCGAAACGATACCCCGCGCGGTAAAGATACGCGAAAAGCTCAAGAGCAAGATCGAGACTCAATCCGGAGGCAAGACCGACTTCGCGGCGCCGGCTGCCGGGTTCCAACCCGCCGGCACAATCGAGGGGCTTCTTTCTCAGGCTGCGGGCGTTGGGCTAAAATCCGATCCTGAGCAAAATGCCGACCTGCGCTCTCTCAAACACACCCTTCTTTTCGGAGTAAAGGGAGTTGCGGCTTACACGGACCACGCGCGGATTCTCGGACAGGAGGATGACGCCGTTTACGCCTTCATCCATGAAGCTCTTGCATCTTTGACCAGGAACGACATCCCGGTAAATGACCGGATTGGGCTTGTCCTCAAATGCGGCGAAATCAACCTGCGTGCGATGGAGCTTCTCGACGCGGGCAACACGGGCGCCTATGGCCATCCCGTCCCGACACCCGTCGCGCTCGGGCACAAAAAAGGCAAGGCGATACTCATCTCCGGCCACGATCTCGTGGACCTGGAAGGCCTTCTCAAGCAGAGCCAAGGCAAGGGCATTTACGTCTATACCCACGGCGAGATGCTTCCGACCCACGGCTACCCGGGGCTGAAAAAATATCCGCATTTCTACGGACATTTCGGGACTGCCTGGCAGAATCAGCAAAAAGAATTCCCCACCTTTCCCGGCGCAATTCTCATGACCACCAACTGCATCCAGAGACCTGCCGCAGTATATGCGGACAACATTTTCACAAGCGGCTGCGTGGGTTGGCCGGGGGTAACCCGCATAGAAAACCGTGACTTTGCGCCCGTTATCGAAAAGGCGCTGGCGCTTCCCGGATTTGCGGAGGATTCCAACGGAAAGACCGTGACGGTGGGGTTTGCAAGAAATACGGTGATGAGCGTTGCGGGCAAGGTGATCGAGGCGGTAAAGGGAAAGAAAATCCGCCACTTTTTCCTGGTCGCCGGCTGCGACGGCGCAAAACCGGGCCGCAATTACTACACGGAATTCGTGGAAAAAGTGCCAAAAGACTGCATGGTGCTGACACTTGCCTGCGGCAAGTTCCGCTTTTTCGACAAGGACCTGGGAACAATCGAAGGGATCCCGCGCCTTCTGGACATCGGTCAGTGCAATGACGCATACTCGGCCATACAGATCGCGGTTGCGCTTGCAAAAGCATTCAACGTTGGAGTGAACGATCTGCCGCTCTCGATGATCCTGTCATGGTATGAACAAAAGGCGGTGGCCATTCTTCTGACCCTTTTCCACCTGGGGATAAAAAACATCCGGCTCGGTCCGTCGCTTCCGGCCTTCGTCAGCCCTGGGGTTCTAGACGTGCTTGTTAAGAATTTCCAGATCAAGCCGATCACCACTCCGGAGGAAGATCTGAAGGCTATTTTGGGCTAGCGTTAAATAGGTGTGAAGAGTGAAGTTAGATGGGTGAAATCTTCACTCTTCGCTCTTCACTCTTCGCTCTTCACGCGCAGCGGCCCCTCACTCTTCACTATTTCACTGGAGTAAACCATGAAGTGCCCTGGTCAGAACACCAGATTCTGGGGACCGGAAGCCATTAGCGAATCCAGTTGCCCCAACTGCGGCGGACCGATTGAATTCTTCAAGGATGAGAGTTCAAGAAAGTGCCGCAAATGCGGCGCAAAGGCCCTGAACCCAAAAATGGATTTCGGCTGCGCCGCCTACTGCAGGTTCGCCGCTCAGTGCCTGGGGACCGATATGCCCCCGGAGCTTCTAGCCCAGAGGACCGATCTGCTCAAAGACCGCGTAGCGGCGGAAGTGAAGAAATTCCTTGGCCGAAATTTTAAGCGGATCGGGCGAGCCCTGAAAGTGGTCGAGTACGCCGGCAAGATTCAGCAATCCGAAGGAGGAGATCCGGCGGTTGTCACCCTGGCCGCTTACCTTTCAGCCGTTGCAGGCGGGGCTTCGACCGTACCTGACCGCAACGGGAGACAGTTTTCTCACGAAGACGCGACTGAGGCCCAATCCATTCTCTCGCGAACCGGAGTTCCGGAAGAGTTGACCCGTGCAACTCTCTCTATCTTGAACAATCTTGGTGCTGAGGGCCGGCCGGATAATTCAGTCAATTTCAAGTGTGTTTTTGACGCGATTCGAATCGCGGACCTGACCGAAGCGCTCAAGACCCGGCAACCCCGGGATGGCAGGAAAGCAGCCTTTGATGGACCTCTTCTCACCCAAACAGGCGAAAAAATGATGCAACAGGTCCTGGACGAGAGTGCTGTCCGGCCCTGAAAATGATTAAAGCGTGAATTTACAGATCGAAATGGCTTCGATCGGGAGCATAAGCAATGGAGAAAATGCGAAAAATAGTTGAAATAGACGAGCAACTCTGCGATGGCTGCGGAATGTGCGCAATTGCCTGTGCGGAGGGTGCTCTGGTGATTGAAGACGGCAAAGCCCGCCTGATAAAAGAATCTTATTGTGACGGACTGGGCGCCTGCCTTTCAGGGTGCCCGCAGGGGGCCGTTCGTGTAATCGAGCGGGAAGCCGACGAATTCGATCCGGAAGCGGTTGAAGAGCACCTCGAACGACAGAAGCTCGCAGAGCCGAAACAGGCGGAGCGCATAGAATTAACATCCCCCTGCGCCTGTCCTTCTGCTCGAATCGAGACCTTTGCCGAAGGGCCGCTTTCACAAAAAGGGCCTGCGCTGGAACAGGGTGACGCAAGCCGTTCGGAGCTTTCTCACTGGCCGATCCAGATAAGGCTCGTTCCGCCTGGCGCGCCGTTCCTCAAAGGAGCGGACCTTCTGGTTGTGTCTGACTGCGCGCCGGTGGCATACCCTGACTTTCACCGCAAGTTCGTTAGAGGCAAAGCGGTCCTCCTCGGCTGTCCCAAATTCGACAATGCCCAGGAGTACGTAAAGAAGTTTGCCGAGATTTTTCGCACCGCTGACATCCGGAGCGTTACGGTGATAGATATGGAAGTCCCCTGTTGTTCCGCCCTGCCGCTTATCGTTCGAAAAGGGATGCAGGAAGCCGGGAAGGCTGTTCCGATTGAGGAGGTAGTCGTAAGCGTTCGCGGCAAAATTCTAAGTGGTGTACATAAAAACTCGGCGTAGGGTGTCCGATGCCGGATGCTGCGTGGCTGCGGACCTGGGTTGCGCTGCTTACCCTGTGCCTCTGAGGTGAACGCACATTCGATATCCGTAAGGACGCTCAAATGTGTGCAGGGATTTTTCCGATCATAAGCGCAGATTTTTGTTTGACGAGATATATAAAAATATATATAGTTGAATAATGGATGATGAACGGCCCTATGACGATAGAACACGAAAAAAGCAGAGGCAATGTTTTTGCCGATCTTGGGTTTCCCAATTCAGAACAGGAGCTTGTTAAAGCTAAGCTCACGGTGCAAATTTACCGGCTCCTGAAGGACCGGGGGCTAACCCAGGCTGAAGCCGCTAAACTACTCGGGACCACACAGCCACAAGTATCAGCCCTTATGCGCTGCCGTCCCGTGTCGGTATCCGTAGGCCGCCTAATCGAGTTTTTAACGACGCTCGGGCAGGATGTTGAAGTCACAGTTAAGCCGAGCACGCGGCGCGACAAGGGGCAACAGGGGCATATGTCCGTCACGGTGCAGTCCGCTTAAAATTATCGCCACAACCTCTCGAAACGTGCCGGATTGGTCACCTTGCTAAAATGACGTTGTGTGCTGCCATTGTGCATTAAATCAAGATTTAAGGGAAATTATCCGTACATATTGAAAACACACGAGTTGACAGCCGACGCAAAATGGTGTACTTTTTGAAAGCGTACTGCCACAAAGGAGGCTTCAAATGCCAAGAACAGCCATTGAAAATAATAGCCGAATGTCACTGAGAATCCACCCGGACGATAAGGCATTATTGATGCGTGCCGTTGCTTACGAACACACCGATCTCACGGATTTTGTGCTGCGAAATACCATGCAAGCGGCAAAGGCCGTGATTGCTCAGGCTGAAAGGGTTTCACTATCAGAACGTGATAGTCTGCGCGTACTTAATGCCTTAGAGAACCCACCCCATCCAAATGCGAAGCTGCTGGCGACGGCGAAAGCTTTGCCTCCAATGCCATGACCCTTCCTCTTTGGCATGAGGAGCCGATTGCCAAACGGCATGATAGGGAACCGTTTGATTGTGGGGACGCTACGTTAAATGATTTTTTTCGCCGCCATGCGCGTCAAACACACGACCGTGGAGGCGCTAAAACTTTCGTTGCGGTTAGGGATGATAATGCATCATTGGTGCTTGGGTTTTATTCCATCAGCCCCGCCTCGGTAGAATTCTCCCAAACCCCTGATATCATCAAACAGGGATTGGCGCGGCATGATGTGCCCGTTTTTCGCCTCGGTCGTCTGGCTGTGGATAAGCCTATGCAGGGCAAGGGTCTTGGCGGGCAGCTTCTTTTGTCTGCCGGTAGGCGTTGCCTCCTCGCCTCTCAAGAAGTAGGGGGTGTCGCCCTGCTGATTGACGCCAAGAATGACGGCGTGACCCACTGGTATGCCAGTTACGGTGCGTTGCCGCTTCTAGATGCCCCGCTCTCTTTGCTTTTGCCGCTGTCTACCATCCGAATGGTTCTGGAGTCAGCCGGAAAGCTATAATTCAATTTGTAGGGTCATGAAAATAGGGTACGCGCGGGTCTCCACGGAAGACCAAAACCCAGACCTGCAATTGACGGCTTTGAAGCGGGCAGGGTGCGGCAAGATATTCACAGACACGGCCCCGGCGCGAACGCCAAACGGCCAGCGCCGGCAAGGCGCCTTAAGGCTCTCAAGGCCGGTGACAAGCTGACGGTCTGGAAGCTTGACCGGCTGGGCCGGTCGCTGCGTGACCTTATCGCCCTGCTGGATGATCTGAAAGCGTGGGGCGTGGCCTTCCGGTCGCTGACTGAGGCTATCGACACGAAAACGCCCACGGGCCGCGCCATGTGGCAAATGGTCGGGATACTGGCAGAGCTTGAACGGTCGTTAATTCAGGAACGGACAAAGGCGGGCCGCGCGGCGGCTGTGGCCCGTGGGGTGCAGATGGGCCGCAAGCGGCTGCTGTCCGCGCAACAGGCCGCCCATGCCCGCAAGCTGATAGAACAGGGCGAAGGCCCTGACAATGTGGCTCACTCGCTCAACGTCTCGCGGCGAACGCTTTACAGGGCTTTAACCGCACAGCGCCATGCTTCAAGAAAATATTCATCGTCAGACGGAGTGTAGTTAAGCCCTCGCACCTTGACCGGGTAATCGTTAATTCTACATCTTCTCACCGCTTCTATAAAGATTTTCTGCGTCTATGTAGTATTCCGATGATTCCAAAATATATTATAGAACCAACTACTACATACGTTGGTAATAATGCAGATATAATTATAATTTTCCATAAAGTACAGTCGTTGAAAAAAGCAACAACCGCCATGACAATAAATTGCAACAATACTAATTTATTTAATGCCTTTGAAATACTATAATAATAATTGTCATCACGATTATCTGTTAAAATATCTTTATCGGTAGCACGTTCTCTTATGGTCACTTCAGGATAAAGACTTTGTCCGATGCCGCCCACACCGAAGATAGATGCCAATAGTAAAAAGATTCCTATGCCCCATTTCCCATCAAAAAAAGACCTAATAGCACCACCAATAAAGATAAGACCAGTCGTTTTTAAAAATAACCAATCCCAGTTTTTTACATGTGTTGCCATACGCGCTATCCTAAAATTATTAGAAGTGATTTGGGTTCAAAATTGGACAATTTACGCTCCAATTGTCCAGTTGCGAGTTCACCGCCTTCTGGACGCACGGTCCCGGTTGAACGCTTTTTTGTATCCGAAGTGCTTCAGGAAGCCATGTTCAAAGAGAGTCTGCATGTCTTGCATGCTAAGCTCGTTCACCGCCATCACTTTTCCTTTATCATATTCGAAGGTTGTCTTGTCGCCAAACCCAAGCACGAACTGCGCTTTATGCACGAACTGCGAGCGAATATTGTAGAGAAACTCGACCAATTTCTTGATGGAATTGTTTCTATCGCGAACCTCCAGTCTATCTTGGATAAACTGTTGGTCCTCTGGGTCAAGACAATTGAAGAAACGAAGGGCGGCCTGATTAGCTCCGTGTTCGGCATTGTATTCTTCATATGATCGGCGGATTGAAGCCATGACAGGTTCCGCGAGTGTCACGCTTGTACTTTTCTTATTTATGTTGAGCCAGTCATAGAAACTCACATATCCGCCAGAACTACTTCCTAGAGCTTCGATCAGCGAGAAGATTGCTATGTACTTGTACGAATCGTCGATATAGGACATGCCACAATTCCAGTCTCCGTCTTCGAAGTGAAAATGCCCTTCACGAACTAGAAAACGGAAAAAAGACCCGACACGTAGAAAGAGAGCTTGATCTTTCTCATCGGAAATAGCAGCATAGAAATCCATAAGTTCCTGTTTGGATGCGAAGTATTCACGCCACACTGCAAAGACATGCTCAAGATATGACTCAAAATTATTGAGATACTTTTTAATCATATCATCTTTGTGATCATTGTTAAAGCCTTTCTCAAATTCTTCATCTAGATCGTCAGGCATCGTGATATCCTTTCCTTATATCATTGTATGGTTTCAATCGTATCCGGCATCTCTTTTACGTCGGGCATCTCTTTTACGTCGGGCTTAGCTTAGTTTGCATAACTGAACAATTTACAACACTGTACGTAATTACAGCCAGTTTCTCTAGTGAGTAAAAGTGGTTAGCAAGAGTCTGCTTTTTATTCCCAGGTTCTTTGTATCTATCTGTTTTTTCATCTTTGCAGACTCCCTGATCCATTTTCTATGATCAGTATATCTGATCCGAATCTTTCTGTGCTAGAGTAATTTTTGCCCGCCCGGAGGGCAACGCTGGGGAGTGACCCGAGCCGCCTCGCGGAGCGTCGAGATTCGGAGGAGCATCCCCGCAGCTTTAGAAGATTCATTTCGAGCCACAATATCATACCATGGAGGAATTTGGCCCTGCCGAGCGGCAACCAGAAGCGGCAAAAAACAAAAAAAGAAGGTGAATGGGTTAATTGGCGAATGGTTGAATTGAGTCAAAGGGAGAAGAGTGGGTGAAATGGGTGAGTCCGAAGGCAGCCCATCTGGATCAGGTACTCTCGTTCTGGGCCAGAGCTGTGATATGCTCAACGAAGCGTTCGGCATCGGAAATCCAGGGGATGACGTCCGTTTCCTTGAAGTAGACGAAATCTATGTAGTCGCCTTCCTGCCGCCGTTCAAAGAGGCGGCTATAAATTCGAGCCACCTCCCTGGGCACTTTGCCTCTTTGCACATAATGCTTGTTGAAAAGGCTGCGAACACCCCTATGCTTCGAAGAAGCAAGGCTATCCTTAGCAAGAAGGGCGGAGACCGCGTAGAAACATGCATAGTAAAGGCGGTTCACACATACATTCCACCGGCCGGCATCGGCCGGCATTTGGGCTTCTTCCAAAGTCTGATGTGCTCTATCAAGGCGGTACAAAACGAGATCCCTGCTCCATTGCGTCACAGTCTTTTACCCTCTTGCTCTACTCTTTGATGAAATGGCAAGGAACGATATCTTGGGCTCTTCCATTCATCGCGGCTGCGCACAATAGAGGAAAGGACGGCCCCGGACTCCAACTCGATGTCATATAGCCGGTCCCGAACCCGATCTGTGCGTTCTTCACTTACAGACCCATCCACCAAAATCAGAAAATCCCAGTCGGAATCTGAGACTGAGTCTCCACGCGAGCGGGAGCCGTATAGAATGATGTCTGCATCGGGCTCCACTTCATGAACGGCTTGTTTCACCTGGTTAAGTAGTTTCTCTTTTTTCATGTCTCGCTCTCCTCGCCGGGCCGGGCGCGCTTTCCTGCCCGTAGCCTTCCGCGAAGCATAGTATAACACATGAGTATTTGGTTCTGCAAAACGGCAACCGGAAAAGAGCATGTGAAATGAATATACTACCTCAGCTTTGCCCGCCCCCAGAGCGCCCTTCCCGGTTTTGCCCCGGTGTGCTCTCCATCTTCGAGTACACGAACGCCATTCACCAGCACGTGTTTCACGCCGGTTGCGTACTGGTGCGGGTTGTCATAGGTTGCCCGGTCGGCGATCGTTTCGGGGTCAAACACCACCAGGTCTGCAAAATACCCCTGTTTGATCAATCCCCGGCGGTCCAGGCCCAGGTTGGCGGCAGGAAGACCCGTCAAGCGGCGGATCGCTTCCTGAAGAGAAATTACCTTTTCCTCACGCACATATTTCCCAAGCAGCCTGGCGAAGTTTCCATAGGCGCGCGGGTGGGTCGACTGGTTTAGAAAAACGCCTTCCGCCGAGATTGAAACCGCATCCGATCCCAGAGATACCCAGGGTTGGCGGATCTCTTTTTTGATGTTTTCTTCGCTCATGACGAATGTGGCCACGCGCGTCGCGGCGTTATCTTCCTCAACCAACTCGAGCGTTGTTTCAACCTGGTCTTTTCCGCGAATCCGGGCGGCCTCTTCAAGGGTCTTGCCGGTGAGCGGGCGCAGGCTTTCGGCATTAAAGCCGGCCAATATCGTTTTGGGCATCCTGCCTCGCAGGCGCATTTCATCGCCGATCTTTTTTCGCAGCACGGGGTCTCGAAGCCTGTCGAGCAGGGCCTCGTCTCCGCCTTCGTGCGCCCAGGCAGGCAGCCTCGATGAAAGCCTGTTCGAACTTGCCGTGTAGAGGTATATGTCGGCGGTTATACGCAAACCCTCCCTGCGAGCCGATTCGATCATCGAAATTACACGGTCGATTTTGCCCCAGTTTCTTTCTCCACCGGCTTTGAGGTGATAAATCTCCGCCGCAATCCCCGCCTCCCGGCTTATGCGAAGGAGTTCTTCAACCGCTTCGATCAAAGCGTCCCCCTCGTTTCGCACATGAGAGATATACATTCCGCCGTACTTCGCGGCAGTGCGGCACATGGCGATAAGCTCATCGGTCGTTGCGAACATATCCGGCGCGTAACCCAGTGAGGAGCCGACGCCCAACGCCCCAGCCTCCATCTCGAGCCTGACCAGTTCGCACATCTTGTTGAGTTGAGCCGGGGTCGCCCTTTTGTTCTCCAGGCCGATGACATTTTCCCGTACAGTTCCAGCGCCTACAAAGGAGGCGGCGTTAGGGGAAATTCCCCGCTTCTCAAGATAGCTCAGGTATTCACAAAGCGTGGTCCAGGCAATATCAAATTTGAGTTCACCCTGCGCGGAAATAGTCCGGCGCTTCATTTCCGGGCTGAGCGGACCCATCGATTCGCCCTCTCCGAAGATTTCGGTGGTAACCCCCTGGCGGAGTTCGCTCTGTGAACGGCCGTCTATTATCAGGGAAGCTGTCGACCAGGAAAGCATGTTGATAAAGCCGGGAGCAACGGCAAGGTCTTTCGCCTCGATGACGGTCCCGGCGGAAGCCCCGCTGATACCGCCGACCGAGGCGATGCGGTCTCCCTTGACCCCGACGTCGGCTTTAAACGGCGCGCCCCCGGAGCCGTCATATATCAACCCGTTTTTTATGATTACATCGAAGTCAAATGACCCTTCGGCGGCGGTATGGAGGGGAACCGGAGAAAAAATAATCATCACAGCGATTACGAGGGCAATTCTCATTTTGAGCAAACGCTGAACAGTGAACGGTAAGCAGAGCAGTTGCTCAGAGTATTCTGAGTTATAAGCAAGCCCTTTTTTTTCACTGCTCACTGTTCACGACTCCTCGCGTAGCCATAGAACCAAGAGGAGTTATTTTTCACTGCTGACTGCTCCAATAAGGCCGGGCAGCTTTTGCCTGACCAGCCATTTAAGCTCTTCTCTTGTTTCCCTGTACGATTCGATACTCTGTCCAAAAGGGTCCCGGACCGGACAGAAGATCAGCTTTCCGGAAAAGGCGGGGGAATAAACGAGGCAACCTCAAAATGGGTAAGGTTTACAAGGTAGTCTATATCACCGAGTGGCACCTCGGAAAGACCTTTAGAATAGAGTCCATCGGTCGAAATGCCCGCCTCGCTCAGTGCTTCCAACGTGTCGGACGGAATATACCCCAGGGGGTTCAATCCTGCTGAGCAGGCTTCCATGCCGTTTCCCCAGAAATGGTGCGCAAGGGCTTCGGCCATTATGCTCCGACAGGCATTCCCCTGACATAGGAAAAGCACTTTCCTCACGGACTTCGCTACTCCAAACGCGTTAGGGCCCATTCCTCTAGGCTCCAGGGGCGATGGTCATAGAGTCCAGTCCATTGACCCCGCCGGTCAAGGCCAGTCCATGTACGCTAGGATCTGGCCGAGACCCCCGGTCTACTCCTATCCAGATCCAAAGCCGCGCGTGCAACCTGTCGGCCCAGTTCAATGCACCTGTCCAGGTCCTCTTTTTTGGGAGAATATTTAACTCGGACCCCCTCGCCAACCAGATTGATGTTCATTTCACGCATTGCTTCCGAGATGAGCTTTACCGCCTCCCCGCTCCAGCCATAGGAACCGAAGGCAGCCCCGACTTTGCGGGCCGGGCGCAAGCCCTTCATGTAGCAGAGCAGGTCGGCCATTGGGGGCATCATGCCGTTGTTTATCGTCGGAGAACCCAAAACAAGCGCCATTGAGTCGAGCACTTCAGTCATGATGTCGCTCCGGTGATTGAACTTCAAATTGAGCATCTTGAAGTCCAGACCCTCCTCTTTGAGCCCCTCGCCAATGGCATAGGCCATCTTCTCGGTCGCCTGCCACATCGTATCGTAGATTACGAGGGCCTTTCTGCGGCTTTCCTGCCTGCTCCATTTCTGATAAGCCTGGATTATCCCTCCGGGGTCCTTTCGCCAGATAAGGCCGTGATCAGGCGCTATCATATCTATGTCGAGCCCCAATTCAGCAACCTTTGCGATCAGCTTCTGAACCAGGGGGGAAAAGAGCAGCAGGATATTGGCGTAGTACTTGGCTGCGTGATTAAAGAGTTCCGGCGCGTTCACTTCGTCGTCGAACCTCTGGCTGGTTGCCCAGTGCTGCCCAAAGCCGTCGCTGGACAGAAGCAGCCTGTCTTCAGGTATATATGACATCATGCTGTCAGGCCAGTGAAGCATTCGCGTTTCAAGAAAACTGACCGTTTTTTTCCCGAGCTTTAGGGTTTGTCCGGTCTCGACCACATAGTATGGCCAGTCCTCGCGGCCGTAATGGTCCATGAGGGCCTTTTTGCCCATCGGGGAACAGACCACCTTCTCCGGGCCGACCAGTTCCACAATGTCAGGCACGCTGCCCGAATGGTCCATTTCCACGTGATTCACTATAAGGTAGTCGATCAGCCTGGGGTCGATTATCTTGCTTACGCACTCGATGAGGTCATTTTTGAAAGGCTTCTTGACCGTATCGAAGAGCGCGATTTTTTCGTCTATTACCAGGTAGGCGTTATATGTAGTCCCGTTCGGAGTGGAGTAGCCGTGAAAGTCGCGAATGTTCCAGTCCAGGGCGCCAACCCAGTAAACGTCCCTCTTAATTTCCACCGGTCTCATCGAAATCTCTCCTCTGAATTTTTGCCTGTTTTCGCCTGAAAGCTTATAGCGTCCGGAGCGTTTTCCACATTGGAGATAAGGTCATCATCATTATCAAACCCGGGCGCAATGTCAATGAGCAACCTCGTCCGCCTGCGGCATGGACTTACAGGCGCACCGCAACAGTCCACCGCAAATAATAGACCACATTTACGGGAGCGTAGCGCGGTGGAGGAACACTCATCCAGGAGCCGCACGGCGCCTTTCGGACTTTCCTGTGCGCCTCAATCACCCCAAATCCTGTTCGGTTGGGGCGAATGCACGCGGATGAATGCGGCGAGGCCTACTGGGACAGCCTTATTTTCAATAAGTCTATCTCAGTAGGTTATTATTAAGTATACCAATTTATCGCCTATTTCCGGCGGGCTGAAACTTCGAGCAGTGCTTTCCGGAGGAAATTTCCAACTTAAAAGGAGACAATAAATATGGACGGCAGCGGACCCATACGTAAATATACCGAAGCTGAAATCAAGGAAGAGAACAAACGAATCAGACATCTCAGAAGGCTCGTTGATTTCTCGCTTGCTCTTATCGCACAGTCGCCCATGCCGCTGGATGAGGCGCACCGGATCGTTCAAGCGGTCCGGCAACAGGCGATGAAGCTGTTTCCCGGAAAGGAGGAAACCTTCGAACTACTCTATACTCCTCGTTTCAGGCGGCTTATTGCGGAAAAATTCAACCTGCTGTAACATGCCGGTTCGATGCGTCTGACCGTTTACCGCTATTCGAGTCGACAACTTAGGGGGTGGGTGACCGGGTTAAGAAAAGCTTTACTGATTCGCCTATCGGCCCATTGAGCGGCTCACAGATCCTGGCGGTGAACCAAAGCGAGAATTCCGAATGAACGAAGTCATTAGTAAATTGCAATGTGAAGCACAAAGGATCGCCTCTAAACACCCGCTTCCCGAATTTTACTCGCGGTTCAAGACGCCGCTTGCTGCTGCGAAAAGACTTTTCTATAAGCACCCTGGGGCTGTGCGCCTCCGTGGCATGGTGGAGCCCGATTTCAAGGAAGCACTCGGCCACGGCATCTTCCACTGCACGCGTGTGAGCATCGACTGCGCCGCTCTCATCCTTATCGAAACCGATGGCGACCGGATGGAGCCGGTTGCGGTCGAACAGCTCATGGTGATGGGCATATATTCGGGGCTCCTGCACGATATCTGTCGAGATGAACAAAACCACGGGCAATGCGGGGCTGAGAAAGCAGAAAGGGTGCTTAGCGCCTTTTCGCTCAGTAAAAACGAAATTGCCTGCATAGGCAACGCCATAAGAAATCACGTGGCATTCCGGCCTTCGACCGCAGCCGATAGCCAATGGGCTCAGCTTGTCAGCGACTGCCTCTATGATGCCGACAAATTTCGCTGGGGGGCTGACATATTCACGCACACGCTGTGGCACATGATGGATTACCAGGCTCTGAGCCCTCAGGAACTGATCGAAAAATTCCCCTGGGGAATGTCGGGGACCGTTCGCATCATCGAAACCTTCAGAACCGGCGCCGGTCGGCAATTTGGCCCCGAGATCATTGAAGCCGGAATGGAGATTGGCAAAGAAATCTATAGATACCTGCTCCAGCATTATCGGGAAAGCTGACAGATGGAAAACGACACAATTACGGCTATAGAAGGAGTAAGGGTAGGCCACGCCCAACTGGAAGGGATCCCCAGCGGATGTACGGTTATTTTGCCCGAAGGGGGGGCGGTGGCTGGAGTTGACATCAGGGGAGGGGCGCCGGGGACCTTTGGGGCCGATACATTGAACCCTCTCAATTTGGTTGACAAAGTAAACGGGATCTTTTTCTCGGGAGGGAGCGCCTTTGGGTTGAGCGCCGCCGACGGGGTTCGAAGATACCTGAAAGATCGCAATGTCGGCTTTGTCACCGGCCAAGGAGTGGTGCCTATCGTCGCAGGCGCTATCATCTTTGACCTGGGGGTCAACAGAACGGGAGTCTATCCCGGCGCGGAATTGGCCTTCGAGGCCTGCGGGAATGCATCGTCGGAACCTGTGGAGGAAGGCAACGCGGGCGCCGGGACCGGAGCGACAGTCGGAAAGCTTTTTGGGTCCGAGCGCTGCATGAAGGGAGGCGTCGGGAGCAGTTTGCTCCACGGAGCGGCTGGACTCAAAGTTGGGGCGCTCATAGTTGTAAACGCGTTCGGAGAAATATTCGACCCGGATACGGGCATGAAAATTGCCGGCGCAAGGAAGAGCCCCGAGAGCCGTGAACTGGTCGACACCATCCCTGCGCTAATGAAGATGACCGGCTTCCTGGGGGGAGTTCCAGCCGGAGAAAGCACGGTTATCGGAGCGATTGCGACCAACGCTCTATTAAATAAGGTCCAGTTGACCAAGGTAGCCCAGATGGCCCACGACGGACTTGCCAGGACCATCTACCCGACACACACGCAATACGACGGGGACACCGTTTTTGCCTTGAGCTGCGGCGCCCTGGAAGGCATGGAAGTGAGCCTTATCGGCGCGCTGGCCGTCATAGCCGTAGGGGAGGCCATCCTCAGGGCGGTTCGAAAAGCGCACAGTCTCCAAGGGATACCGGCTGTCAGCGAGTAAGGCGGGTACGCTTTCATCCTGCCCACAACCTTCGGGGGGGCAGCAGGGCTGCCGGCCAGAATCTCAACGCTCCGCGAGGCGGGCGGCACAGCCCCCGCCACAGCGCCACATAGATATCGATGCTCCGCCAGGCGGAGGGGGTGCGGCCTTTGGCGGGATACACTTTTGCCCACCCGCTGCCCGGTAATATCAAACCTTGAAAAAAGCCTTCGTATTTGCGCCGCATACCGGGCACACATCGGGAGTTTCCTTCTCTGCAGTGTACCCGCAGATCTTGCAGATCCAGTAATCCTGCACCGGAAATTTGTCGGGATCGGCAAGCGCCTTTCTGTACAGTTGCGCATGGACGGCTTCCACCTTGTTGGCGTAGTCAAAGCTGATTTCAGCCGACTTTTGT
>Ga0187849_1003086_pt1 | contig 14997 bp, 20 predicted proteins | sample June2016WEW_4_10_2_FD_132412 | JGI IMG/M metagenome (GOLD analysis project Ga0187849, IMG submission 132412) | Peatland microbial communities from SPRUCE experiment site at the Marcell Experimental Forest, Minnesota, USA - June2016WEW_4_100 | ecosystem: Environmental > Terrestrial > Soil >... | reverse complement strand
GTTACCCGTTTAAAATCAACGAGTTACGCGCAAAAACACGCGCCGCATGGCCCAGGCACATTTTTTGCATATGTGACGAAAATTGTCACCAGGTGACGCAAATTGCGTCACTCCATTAGCGAATGCTTATATACCTGTCGCCGCATCGCACCACCCCACAATGGAAGCGCACCCGCGCACCCGCGCAATGCACCCCCGCGGATTTAAGCGCGCGCGCAACACACGCGCCTGCCCGCACACCTGCGCGCGCACCCACCCACCTACGTCCGCGCGCGTACACGCTTGCACATGCCCGCGCCCGCGTGCGCCCCCCACGACCTGAAAATCCCCCCACGAAAGAGGACGGCGGGAGGGGCAAATTCCCTAGTGAAGGTATCTACTTAATACCCCCCGATATTTTTTGTAGCACTATGGTATTGTGTGTGCCAAACGAGGTTGTTTCATGTGTGTATTATAACCCATTGATTCCCCACGAAAAAATAAAGCTTGACACACCCGCACCCATTTTATACCATACGCCGCATGAATACACCCCAGACACATTCCCCAGCTAAGCCCGAAATTGCAAAAGTGCGCTACACGCATGACGCAATGATAGATCTGATTATAAGTGACCCTTGGATTAGTCAGAACCAAATTGCGGCGTATTTTGGGTACACGGTCAGCTGGGTGAGTATTATCTTCTCGAGTGACGCGTTTAAAGAGCGGCTGGAGATGCGGAAAGAAGAGTTGGTTGATCCAGCTATTCGGGCGACGCTAGAGGAACGGATGAAGGCACTTGTGACGCGGAGTCTGGATGTGCTGATGGAGAAGCTGAATAAACCAGCGAGTGGTGTTTCAGATACGGTGGCCCTTCGGGCGTTGGAACTCGGGGCGAAAGCTATTGGAATGGGTGGGAATGCCCCCGCGACTCCCGTCACGATTAATGCAGGGCATATTGAAAATTTGGCCGAGCGGCTAGTGCAATTACGTGGACAGGCTTACGGGGCAATGAAACCACTTCAACCGAGCCCTCAATTATTAGGAGAATGCAATGTCGAAGTCATCCAGTAAAGGTAAGTCGACTGGCGGTAAGGTTAAACCACATCAGGGTGGATGTATGCCTGATGGGGGGAAGTTGCAGGAGCATAATCTGCTCGCAACGAATCCACTGAAGGAACAGTTTGAACCTAAAGGGGCGGAAGCTGTCCGTCAACACGCGGCAATGGCGGGTCAACCTGGATGAGTCGGATTCAATTCCCGCCGAAGCTCCTCGGAGAGACCGCGAGTTACGTTTTCGACTTTGTGAGTCGCCTCGGAGCTTCGGAAACAATTTCTTCCTCTTCGGTTGTGGTCACTGTGTACAGCGGCGTAGATACTACTCCATCGGCCCTGCTGAGCGGGACGACAAGTAATGTGGGGACGCAGGTTACACAAAATTTAAAAGGAGGTGTCGCCGGAGTCGTCTATCAAGTCATGTGTACTATAGTGACGAGTGCTGGACAGACCCTCCAACTATTCGGACTGCTCGCGGTGGAAGTGGGTGCAGTATGATAACGATCGAGATCTGGGATAAAACCTTGATTGACGAAATTAAGCGGCTAGAGGAAGATCGGCGCGAAATGACTTGTGCGAAGAAGTTACACTTTATGCTGGGTGCTTTGACCGCTCTTCGCTGGATTATGGATCGGAAGGTTTCGCCGAGTAACTACGCGAAGAAGTCATGACGGTTGCATTGACATGGGAGTTGCTTGAGGGATTCGCCGGTTCATTCCTCTCCCCCATGTATGATGATGTACAGCCGACACCGCAATGTCACCGTGAATGGTGGGAGATGTATTGTAGTGATGTGGTGCAGATTGGGATAGCTGCTCCGCGAGGTCACGCAAAGAGTACGGTGTTGACACATGACTATGGACTGGCGAATGTATTGTTCCGAGTCGAACCGCATGTTCTGATTGTAAGCGCAACGGAAGAATTGAGTCTCGGGCACCTTGGGGATATAGCAAAAGAGTTACGGGACAACGACGAACTGAGGGAAGCTTTCCTCATAGATAAGTTTCTCGTAGATTCTAAGGGCGAGATTATAGTTCGATGCAAGTTGCAACAAGGTGAAATTCATCCATATGAGTTCAGGATGATCGCTCGTGGTGCAGGACAGAAGTTGCGCGGACTGAAATGGAATGGTAGACGGCCGGGCCTTATCCTCTGCGACGACATGGAAGAGGATGAGCAGGTTGAGAACACCGATCGACGGGTAAAGTTTCGGAAGTGGGTTATGCGGGCTCTCTTACCACTAGGCCGTCGAAGATGCAAGATCCGGTGGCACGGAACTATCCTCCACGAAGATGCGATGCTCGCGCGGATAATGAAAGACCCTACGTGGGTCTCCCGCCTGTACAAGGCGCACGAAGCGTTCGATGACTTCTCAAATATCCTCTGGCCGGAGATGTGGTCGGAGGAGAGGTTGGTGGCAGTGCGAAATGGCTTTCTGGCTCAGTGTGACCCAGCAGGCTATTCGCAAGAATACTTGAATGACCCTTTCGACAACACGGAAGCGTATATTCGGAAGGAAGACCTCCTCCCGATGGATGATGAGGATAGGAAGCAGGATAAAGTCCTCGCCGTTGGGTGTGACTTCGCTGTGAGTAAGAAGGATCGGGCGAATAAGACTTCCTTCACGATCGGCGGGAAAACGGCTGATAACTTTGTCCACATCATAGATCAGAGGTCGGGTCGTTGGGACACGCTTGAATGGATGGAAGTGATGTTCAACATTCAGGCTGCCCACCACCCCGAATACTGGTTTGTGGAAGACGGTGTGATCTGGAAGTCGATGTGGCCGACGCTGAAGAAAGAGATGCGGGAACGTGACACTTGGATGAACTTCGTCGCCACGCTTCCGGTGAAGGATAAAGCGACACGCGGGAGACCTTATCAAAGGCGGTCACGAAGCGGCGCGATGAAGTATGATAAAGAGGCTGATTGGTGGGGGGTGTATGAGGGAATTATCCTTCGCTTCACCGGAACGTCGGATGCGGTGCAGGATGATGAATTCGACTCCACTGCACTCTTGGTCAAAGGTTTCGATACGGTTGCCGATGTGGAGATTGAAGACTTCGAAGATGACGAGTATTGGGAAATGAAGAAGGCTGACCCGAGGGTCGTGGATGGTAGAAGTAGTGTGACGGGGTACTGATCTAATGCTCAACCTAAGTAAACGAGTCCGCATCACAAAAGAATTTACACAGAAGCCTAACCTCACTCATCTTTTCGAGTCGGGTGATTTAGCTTCTATTGGCGAACACATCTGGGAAGGGTATGTTAGAGATAAACAGTCGAGACGGAACTGGGAAATCAGAACTGATGCGGCGATGAACCTCGCCCTTCAAGTTACGAAAGCAAAGAGCTTCCCATGGCCGAATGCTTCGAACATTGCATTTCCCCTTGTGACGATAGCCGCCCTCCAGTTCCACTCCCAAGCATATCCCGCACTATTGCAGGGCCCAGATTTAGTCAAGTATCGCGTGAGTGGGCAGGATGTTTCCATGGAAGCCCGCGATCGTGGCGAACGAATCAGTGCTCACATGAGTTACCAAGTGTCTTACCAAGATCGCGCTTGGGATGAGCAGCATGACCGCCTCTTAATCAGCCTCCCTATTGTTGGAAGTGCTTTTGTCAAAACTTTCCACAAACCTTCTGAATACACGAACAAGAGCGAGTTAGTTCTCGCGCATGATCTCGTGCTGGACTACTATGCTAAGTCAGTTGAAACAGCTTCCCGTAAGACTCACGTTATACCTGTCTATCGTAATGACATGTATGAGAATTGCATGTCTGATGTGTTCCGTAACGTACTCGAGGAGCCTTGGTACCAGCAGAACGCTGTCATACAGCCGAGCCAACATCAGGCGCAAGAGGATGCCCGTACAGGTAAAGTAGCTCCAGTTCCACAGTCAGATGAGGATACTCCGTTCAGAACTCTTGAACAACATTGCTTACTCGACTTGGACGGGGATGGATATCGTGAGCCGTATATTGTTACAATTGAAGAAAGCTCTCATACGGTTCTCCGAATTGTTGCTCGTTTTGAGTGGCATGATGTGGATCGTCTATCTGACGGAAGAATTCTCAAAATTCGTGCTACAGAGTATTTTACCGGATACATCTTTATCCCGTCTCCAGATGGTTCTGTTTATGGCCTTGGCTTTGGCGTTCTTCTCGGCCCTCTGAATGAATCGACGAATACGATTATTAATCAGTTGGTTGATGCGGGAACAATGTCAAACTGTGCCGGAGGTTTTCTAACTCGTGGGGCAAAGATGCGCGGAGGGCAGTACACGTTTGCACCGCTTGAGTGGAAGGTCGTAGATGTTGCGGGGGATGATCTGAAGAAGAGTGTGTTTCCACTGCCGGTACGGGAACCCTCGACAATTCTGCTTCAATTGCTTCAACTCTTGATCGGTTATACAGGCCGTGTAGCGGGGACGACAGAGACGCAAGTCGGGGAAAACCCGGGCCAGAACACTCCAGCCCAGACTACCCAGACAATGGTAGATCAAGGGATGAAGGTTTACAAAGCAATTTACAAACGCGTCTGGGGTGCATTGCAGGAAGAGTTCTCGAAACTCTATATTCTGAATGCAATCAATCTCCCGATGGAAGCCACCGTCTTCGGTGATGTTGGGATGAAGGTACAACGGAAAGATTATCTAGAAGCTCCGCCCTGCAACATCATGCCCGCATCTGATCCGAATGTAGTTTCGGAAATGATGCGTCACCAGATTGCGACGATGGTGAAGCAGGCTGCTATGCAAACACCTGGCTATGATATCGAGCAAGTCGAGCGGCAATGGCTGAAGACTCTGCACGTGGATGGGGTTAATATTATCTACCCAGGGCCGCAGAAGACTGGACCCCTACCGAATGTGAAGGTGCAAATCGAACAAATGAAGGTGCAGCTTGCGACAGAGAAAATGAAGTTTGAACAAATGAAGTTCGTCGTCTCCTTGAAAGAGCAGCGGCAGTTGAACCAAGCTAAGATAGTTGACCTCATGGCAAAAGCGACTCTTGAGATCGAGCAAGCAGGTGGTGTCAGAGCGGGCCATCAGATCGCTGCATTCGAAGCTGCAATCGGTGCACTGAAAACCCACAATGACATTTTGACGCAACAGGCAGAAACACTTTTAAAAGGAATGGAACATGACGCTGTACACGGACAGGATGCCGGAGGAGGAGGAGTTCAAGGGGTGGCTGGAAATGCAGGTAACCCAAGTGCTGCTCAAACGATTGCTCCCGCAGTGGGTTGAAGAAGAGAAAGAACGGTGGATGGCGGGGCACTATACCGACATGAGCCAGTATGGAACGGCGATTTTGAATGCGAAAGCAATCGGACGCTGCGAGGCGATTCATGATATATTGAATCTTGATTATGAAACATTTTGTATGGAGTTAGGATATGAGCCACCAAGAACAGACACAATGGAACAGTAGTGGGTTGTCCCCCTTAGGGCGGGCAGTATTAGTTAAACCTTATGAGCCAGAGAAGAAGTCGCAATTAATCGTGATGCCAGACTCAGTGAATGAACGGCTGCAGATGTTGGATACACGAGTCATTGTTGTGGCAATTGGCCCTTCATGCTGGCCGGACGAACCGCCAAGGGCGAAGGTTGGGGATAAAGTCCTCATCTCGAAGATGGCTGGTACTATGGTTCGTGGGACGAAAGATGATTTGATCTATCGCGCTATTAATGATAGAGATATATTCATGGCAATTGTAGAGGAGGCTGATCATGTCGGACACAATTAATACGCCGGAGATGGAACAAGAAGCCCGCGCTATGGGTTGGGTTCCCTCGGAAGAATTTCGTGGTGATCAAGCTCGTTGGGTAGATGCCTCTACATTTGTAGAACGTGGGCACACGGTTCTTCCTATTGTGAAGAAGAAGAATGCGGAGTTACAATCGCAACTGGAACAGATGGCGAATGAAAATAAGAGGCTTGCACAGCTGTTCGCGGAGACTCAACAGTCGGTGAAGGACCTGCAAGAGTTCCATAACACGAATACGAAGAAGCAAGTGGAACAAGCGCGGAAACAATTGCTGGAGGAGTTGAAGCAGGCGAAGCGGGATGGTGATGTTGATTTGGAGGTGGAATTGACGGATCAATTGAATCAGGCGAATGCCGCCCTTACGAAGCCTGCTGTGGTACCTCCCATAGTTCCGCCCATAGTTCCGCCCGCACCTCAAGTCGATCCTGACACTGTATCGTGGGCTGATGCAAATCGCTGGTACGGTACAGATGCACGGAAGACATCGCTTGCCAACTCCATCGCAAACGGTCTGCGGGCTGACCCCGAAAACGACCATCTCGTCGGGAAAGCTTTCTACGACCTCGTAGATAAGGAATTGTCTTTCCGCCTTAATGGTGGTGTGGGTTCGAGCAAAGTTGGCTCAGGTAATCACTCCGGTGACGGAGGAAATACTAAAGGTCGCACACCTACTTACAACGATCTCGATCCAGATGCAAAACGCATTTGCGACGCTGAAGGGAAGAAGTTCGTCGGAGAAGGAAAACTATACAAGACGCAAGCTGAATGGCGTCAATATTATGCTAACGCAGTATTAGGAGTCTAACATGAGCGAGAATCTATTGTCGTCCCTTTCGAAGTCAAACCCTGCTAATGCGCAGGAGAAAAAGTTAAGTAACAAATCCCGTATCCCTATGTCAGTACCTCGGCAGAGATTGCAGGCAGTTGACATTGATGGATATCATCTCCATTGGATGCTGGGTACACCATCCCGCCTCGCACAAGCGCAGAAGGCCGGATATACCTTTGTGGAAGATGGAGAGACAGATATAAACAATTTCGACCTTGGTGGGGATGCGGAAGCATCTGGTAATACCGACCTCGGATCAAGAGTTAGTATGGTTGCCGGTAGTGACACAGGTTCAGATGGTGATGCGGTTCGTCTCTATCTCATGAAGCTCCCCGAAGAACTGTGGGAGCAAGACCAATCCAAACTGGCGGAGATAAATGAGGAGACAGCTGCGAACCTACGCGGCGATAACCAGATAGAAGAAGGTTACATTCCGGCTAGCCATAAGAAGAAAGTGGCTGAGCTATTCCGTAAGAAATCTTAATTGGAGGGCTATTTAAATGGCTAATGCAAATCGTCCAGCAGGTCTCGTTCCGGTTAAAAACCTGAGCGGCGCTAATTGGAATGGCCAGGGGAATATCTACTCAATTGCAGCTTCGTATGGCACAGCTCTTGCTGTCGGCGATCCTGTAATCTCGAGTGGATCCGCTGATGCCAATGGTGTACCTGGAATTGCCATCTATGGTGGTACAGGTGCAATTCGTGGTGTGATTGTTGGGTTGGGTACTTCCGAAGGTGGTATATACAATCCGAATAACTTAAACAGTATTGTTCGTCCCGCAAGTGATCCAGCAGTATGGTATGCTATCGTGGCTGATGATCCGAATTTGATATTCGAAATTAATGAGCACGCGAATGGCACACAGCTTGCCGCAGGTCAAACAGGGATGAATACTACAATGCAGAGCGGCACAAACAATGGTTATGTATCCGGTTGGACACTGTCGAGTCAGACAGATGCTACAGCGGCCACAACAGCAACTTTGCCAATTCGCCTCTTGGGGCTAGCTCGTCGCGCAAACAACGCCTTCGGTGCGTATGCGACATGGTTAGTGAAGATCAACGTGCATGAGCTTGGAACCGGCACTGGTGCCGCAGGCGTTTAATAGGAGAAGATTATGCCAGCAGGTGTTATCAATACAGGTACCCATCCGAAGCTATTATGGCCAGGTATCTATGCAACATGGGGTCAGGTCTACGACGAGTATCAGCCGCAATATTTGCCCTGCTACGAAGTTTTGGATTCTGACAAAGCGTATGAACAAGGTGTTCAAGTTACTGACTTTGGTTTAATGCCAGTTAAAGGCCAGGGTGCACCGATCCAGATGGACTCGGAAATTCAAGGTATCATCACAACCTATCAGCATATTGCTTATGCTCTAGGTTACGCGGTGACACATGAAGAGCTGAAGGACATGCTGTATAAAGAAGTAAGTGAGCGTCGTGCGAAGGCTCTTGCGTTCTCAGGTAATCAAACCATTGACACAGTGGCAGCGTTCCTGTACAACAATGCTTTCACCTCGACTTACTTCACAACAGGTGATGGAGTTGCGTTGCTGTCGGCTTCCCACGTGAATGCCACAGGTGGTACGTATAGTAATGTACTATCCCCTGCGGCTGACCTTGCAGAAGCTTCCTTGGAAGATTTGACTATCCAGATTATGGGTACGCAAACCGACCGTGGAAATTTGGTTGCAATTCAAGCAGAGAGCTTGCATGTACCTCGTCAAGAATGGTTCAATGCCACACGTATCCTGAAGTCTGTTCTCCAGTCTAACAGCTCGAGTAACAATATCAACGTGCTAAAGGCAACGGGCGCATTCCCCAAGGGCGTGCATATCAATCAATTCTTCACTGCACCACACGCTTGGTTTGTAAGAACTAACTGCCCACATGGAATGACATTCTTCTGGAGAGAGCGCCCAACGTTCGATCAAGATAATGACTTCTCGACTAAGAACGCATTGGCAGCAATGTATATGCGCTTCTCGGTTGGTTGTACTGATCCTCGTGGTTTGTTTGGTTCGAATGGGCCTTAATAGTTAGACGGAGTGGCTGGGGTAACCCAGCTGCTTTCGTGATGTGTGTTTGGAACCGAGTTGTTTCGCGCGCATATCATCAAGGCAACTTACGTGTTAGTAACAGACTACAACTTGGTGGACAGTGTCCACCCTACCTAAGGAGAATCAAATGTATCCAACTACCAGTTACCCCAATGGCTTCGCAAATGGTATTGCTATTCGCGGAATGCCCCTCGTACAGACGCAACAAGGCGCAATCTACTTCTTGTCGAACAGTGCGGTGTACCCGCGCGAGAGTCGTGCGGGGTCTGACAGCAATCGTGGAACTTTTAACTCACCATTCGCTACACTACAAGGTGCCTTGGGTCAGTGTAAAGCTGGCGAAGGTGATGTGATCTTTGTAGGCCCAGGTCATGCGGAGAATATTTCGAGTGCGACAGCGCTTAACCTGAATGTATCTGGTGTAGCGATTATCGGTCTGGGTACAGGTACTTTGCGTCCGACGTTCACTCTTGACACGGCAACTACTTCCACGATCACAGTGTCTGCTGCAAACATCAGTATTCAGAATTGTATATTCAAAGCAAACTTTGCGAATATCGCAGCACTGTTTACCCTTACAACTGCGCAAGAATTCTCCGTAGACTCTTGCATGATTCAGGATACGTCAGCCATTCTGAATTTCCTCTCCCTGTTCGCAACAGATGCTACAGCCAATCATGCTGACGGATTATCTATTACGAACAACTTGATTAACTTGAAGGCAACTTCTGGTGTAGTCAATCTGTTGTTAGGTGGTGCTGCTGCCGATCGCGTTCTTGTTATGGGGAATAGTTATCTCGCTGTTACAACGAATGCAGGTGCGATAATTGCGATGGGTGCATTCGGGCTGACTAACTTCCGTATGCTCCACAACTATTTCAACATTCAAAATGCAGCGGCTACGGCTACCGGTATCTGGGTTGTTGCAGGTGCAGGTTCTGGCTTCGTGGATGATAACTATGGCTTTGCTCTTTCATATCCAAGTTCAGCTGCACCACTCTTGTGTACGGCCGCCGCAGCCTTCGCTTTCGGTCTGAATGAGACAACTCATACAGCCGGTGCTTCCGGATTAACTAATCCAACAGCCGCAGCGTAATAACTTGGTTGGGGGTTCATAGCCCCCTTCCTTTAAGGAGACTTAAATGGCGAACTCAGTTATTAGTACAGTGGTGCATGATGGGGCGCGGAATGTACTGGTGGAGGTTACAGGGATTCTGGATACGAGTGATTACGTGCAAGCGGATATTACAACTATCAGCGGTTTAAATCCTGTACCGACAAACTTACGTCTGGATACAATTCAATTTGCAATTCAAGATACTTGCTCAGTTATGCTATGGTGGCATGACACAGCTGGCACAAGCTTGATCGCCCCTCTCGCGGGTAGAGGGAGACTAGACTTCGGCTGGTTCGGGGGAAGGAATAACCCTAACAACACAGGCTATACAGGTAACATTCAAGTGTCTACAGCTGGTTGGTTAACTGGTGCCGTTCTCCACTGGACACTGCTTCTCGATCTGATCAAGCAAGGGGTTTAATATGACGATGCAAGCATCATACATGCAGGCAGATCGTATCATTCGCTATGGCTACATGGACTCCGGTATTATAGGGAAACAGTCTGACCCTTCGAGTGAACAACTGGCTGAAGGTATGATGCGGCTGAATGACATTATTAACTTCGAGCAGACGCAAGGGCAGAAGCTCTGGCTCGTGAGTGATACTCCGGTGACGTTGATAGCGGGGCAGAATCAATACACATTCAAACCTACCGGTAATGTCAACATGACAAAGCCGATAAAGATTATGCAAGGTTATTGGTTGTCTAGTCTAGGTGTCCGTACGCCGCTGAATGTGCTGTCTTGGGAAGAGTGGTTACGGTTGTCGCAGGTGAATCAGCAAGGTGCTGTGAACTCTTATTTCGTGGATAAGCAACAACTGTCTATGAATGTATCCTTCTGGCTTACCCCCGATGTAAATGCGGCAGCAGGCACTGCCCACGTACTGCTCCGGAACCAAGTAACAAACTTCGTCGGCCTCACAGACAATGCAAACTTTCCTCTCGAGTGGGCTATGTTCCTTCGCTGGGCACTTGCAGATGATCTAGCTACTGGTCAGCCTGCCGAGATAGTTGCACGCTGTGAACAACGTGCGATGGCATATCGAACTGCACTGCAAGATTGGGATACTGAAGATGCGTCCATCACCTTTATGCCTGATGCTCGAATGGGGCAAACTACCAACACATTTACTGGAGGGTATTGAAATGTCTTTAACTGATGGCGATGTTGAAAAGATAGTTGCGCGGTTGAATGAGAAGAGAAGGGCAGAGTCGATTGAGCATTCCGATTTCTACATCGCCCCTGAAGAGCATTATAATACACATAGGAATTTAGGCGAGATGTATGCAGACTGGAAAGCAATTAAAGGTGCCTTCATGAAAATGATGGTTGGATTTATTTTGGTTGGTACAGCAGTAATGGCCGTGATAGGTTTTGTAGTCGAGTTCGCAAAAGACCTTCCATCTAAACTCTTGGGGCACTAAATGGCACAGCAAGGACAACAGGGTCAGCAGCAAGAAGGCCCAAACCCTCGGATACCTTTAGTTGCGGTTGCCTTGAATAGAGGTAGCTCGACTGCTTTCGATTCGAAGTTGGTGAATGCTTATATTGAGAAGCAAGCTGACGGGGAAGTGTGGCTGGTGAAAAGACCTGGACTAATCCAACTGTCCGGAGTGGCGGCGGGAATTGGTCTGGGTGTGTATAACTGGCAAGGGGATATTTACCAGATCGTTGGTGCGACTGTGTATAAGAATGGAGTGGCATTGGCGGGAACTGTAGATACTTCCAACGGGGTTTACTCTTGGGGGTCTACACTTGGGGGTACACCGAGCTTATTCCTGCAGAATGGTGTTGCACTTTATTATTACAATACAACTGTAGGGTTAACTGCAATAGCCTCCCCGCCGGTTTTTTCCCCTAGCACTTTGGTAAAAGGCTGCGCGTACCTTGATGGTGTGATGTATATCATGGATACGGGTGCTAACATCTGGGGATCGAATACAAACGATTTAACTACATGGAGTGCTCTCAATTTAGTAAAAGCGCAGATTGAACCTGATGCTGGAGTGGCTATTGCGAAACAACTTGTTTATGTGATCGTATTTAAACAGTGGAGTACAGAAGTATTCTATGATGCAGGAAATGCAACGGGAAGTGCGCTGGGGCCGGTGCAAGGCTCAAAGGTGAGCTATGGCTGTCGGAATGCAAATACAGTGCAGGAGATGGATGGGGCGTTGTATTGGGTGAGCTCGACTAGAGCCGGTTCTGTCGGTGTAATGAAGATGGAAGCGCTATCAGCAACCCCTATATCTACCCCGCCGATTGAGAGGTTGTTGCAATCGGTGAATTATAGTGTAGTGTGTTCGTGGGTGGCGAAGCAAGATGGACATAAATTTTACGGACTGGATTTCCCAAATTCCGGACTCACGCTTGTGTATGACGATAAGATTCAAGAGTGGTATCAATGGACTGACCCGACTGCAGCTTCATTGTCTCTAGTGGCTTCGACGTTTAATAGTGCGCAGCAAGTAGTGTTACAAGATGTGACTGACGGGAATTTGTACACATTTTCTAATGCAGCTTACGGTGATGACGGCATCCCATTTCCGGTAGATCTGTACACCCCTAATTGGGATGGCGGGACGAAGAAGAGGAAGACGGTTAATAAGCTCTATGTGATTGCAGATCAGACTGCGGGGAGTCGGGTTACGATTCGGACAAATGATTCAGATTATGCAGTTGGGAGTTGGTCGAATCCAGTGATGGTAGATCTAAGCCAAGAAGCTCCGTATATAGATAACATGGGAACATTTATTCGTAGGGCTCACCATGTGAGACACCTTGCGAACACACCGTTGCGGTTGAAGGCGCTCGAACCTCATTTATTGATAGGAAGTCTGTAATGGCCAATTTTCAGCCGCCACCGACATACGCCCCCCCGATGGAGGAAAGCAGAGATGGGGTGCTGATTTTTAATCCGCTGTGGCTTGACTGGTTTCTTTCTGTGGCGCAGTTTATTAATAACAATAGTAATGGGGTGACAGCGGGGAGCTTTACCTCTCTCTCGGCTTCGGGAGCAGTTGGTGGGACAGGGTTCTCGGCGTTGTTTGCATCCCCTCCGTCGATCGGGGGTACAGCATCAAGTGCGGGAAGTTTCACTACGTTAGAGGCAACTAGTCTGACGGTTACAGTGGCCGCGAGCTTTGGCGCAGTCTCGACGGTAAGTTTTGGTTGTACCGGCTTAGCAGCCCTCGCCGCACTAACAGCGTCAACGATTAAAGCCACTGGGGCGTTTGGTTGTAACGGGGCGCTGGCTCAAACAGCCTACGCTTCTGGCGGAGCGGTGGTTACGACAGGGGCAGCTCTGGCTTCGTATGGCTACACAACAGCGGCGCAAGCAAACGGAATTGTAACGCTGTTAAATAATATTCGGACAGCCCTAGTGAACAATGGTATAATGTCTTAAGGAGACGGTGATGGGAGGTTTTTTTGATAGTGGTGGACCTATAATTCCTGGTGTAGATAATCCATTCCAAAGTGGTAATAGTACAATCTCGCAGGGAGCTAATGCTGTTGGTATAAACCCCCAGGGGATTAATGCTCAGAACACTATAGGGACTATAACGGACCCAATTCTAGCAAGTGGTAATGCTATTAGTCGTATGACTGGAGGTTCAGGTAATGTTTTAAATGATGTAGGTATTGGGGGTGTCCTTGGTAATACAGCGAATATGACTTACAGTGGGTTGGCCGATTCTGCCCTAATTGCGGGGGCGGTTGTCGGGGGAGCCTATCTCGGAGGGGCGGATTTTTCCGGTACTTCGATGGATATGTCGAATGCTGGCGATACCATGGGTCAATATTATGATTCAGGTCAGTACACAGCTCAAATGGGGAATACCACTGCTTTTGATGGTGGTTATAGTGGATCTAGTATGGCCTCTATGGCGGGAACACCCGGAACTTCATGGTCAGGTGTCGCGGGGAAAACTCTTGGTACTATGGGGAATATGGCCACACTTGGTGCTGGCTTGAAACTTGTAGGCGGGTTGTATGGACTATATAAGTCGAGTCAGAATCCGAATACATCTAACACACCAAGCCCCGCAGTGACCACGGCTTCTAATGCGAATGCAACAGCCTCAGCCACAGCAGCTACCCAGCTGACAACAGCACTGAATGATCCTAGTAGTTATTATGATTCTGCCTCGTATCAAGCAGGGTTACAAGCTCTTGAACGTACGGATGCGGCTCAAGGGTATGCAGGTTCCGGTAAAATGCTGGCAGATCTGCAAAATTACGGTCAGACTAGTTATCAGAGTTATATCACCAACCTTTCGCAAATTGCTAACATGAGTCTGGGTGCTTCCACCGGAGCCGTGAATGCAGGTACGAATGTAAGCCAAGCTTCGAATCAGAATAACTCATTGAACTTGCAGTCGCAGATCAATGCGCTCAACTTGATTGGTGGTACACTGGGGCAATGGGGTTCGAATAATAGTAACAATACTGTAGCCAACTCTGCGGGGTTCTGATATGCCAAATCCATTAGCAATAGAGTACGGCCCAACGCCGCAGGAGCAGATGGCTTCCCTTGCGAACATGCAATCGCAGACGGAACTGCGGCGAGCCCAAACGGGGGAAGCGAAGAATAATCAAATACTCCAACAACAGCAAGCGCAGAAGAATAAGCTTGAGCTTGACAAGATGCAGAAGTGGCAGGAGGTCTTGCGGAATCAAGCGGCGCAAGCGGGGGTGCATCCAAATGATACCCCTTCGGTTAATGACGTCCCTGGAAGTCTTGAGTTCATGTCGAATCTGGCTTTGCGGGCACAAGATCCGGAGAAGGCGGCGGAGCTGGCAGGACAAGCTGCCCAAATTCGCCAACGCCAGATGGCCGCTCGTACGAATCAGTTGCGCGGAAATCAAGTGCAAGTGGAAGCGCAAAAGAAACAACTTGATATGGTATCACAACTGATGGACTCAGTTAAAGATGATGACTCACTGTCACGAGCAAATGCTATCATTGCGGCGACAACGGGACAGGCGAGTCCGTTTGCGGGGAGGAAGTATGCTGAAGTGAAAGGGGTCATTGAACAGCTCCGTGATGGCGCAATGACGCATAAGCAGAAGGTGGACGAGAACATTAAATTACAAGAGCAAATTAGTAAGGAAGAGAATCGTAAAGATATGATTCGTCATAGGCAATTTCAAGATGCACAAGCCGCAGCTCTC
>Ga0187849_1003084_pt1 | contig 15008 bp, 9 predicted proteins | sample June2016WEW_4_10_2_FD_132412 | JGI IMG/M metagenome (GOLD analysis project Ga0187849, IMG submission 132412) | Peatland microbial communities from SPRUCE experiment site at the Marcell Experimental Forest, Minnesota, USA - June2016WEW_4_100 | ecosystem: Environmental > Terrestrial > Soil >... | reverse complement strand
TGATAATCGTGTGCCTACTGTTTTTGGACTTTTGGCAAGATTGGAGGGGCGTGAACCCGCATGAAATCTAGGTTCGACTATAAGAATTTGCGCTAAGGATGCCTATTTTGCAAAAACCCAGGTGGGACCGGATCAGGACCACCATGGAGCGTCTTCACCTCGGTGAGTTCTCTTCAAAAGATGGCCGCCTCCTCCAGTCTTCCGAGCCTACCGCTGAACAGCTCAACATACTGAAACAACTGGGGATATCGCCGCCAGCACGACTCCGGAAGATCGATCCGACCCCCTAGCTCCACAGGCAAACGGCAAAAAAGTGACGGTTCGGAACATCCGGATATTGTTGCCGTTTCATCGAGGCGTGTTACTGTGACTGTCGAAGGGGGGATTAATTAGGTCCCATTGTACAACTCCACAAAGCTGCTTTGGCTCCTCTTATGATATGGTAACGGATTTCAGGTCCTCCATCTCTATCCCCGGGAAAAATCCAATAGTAAAAATCCCCTTTGTATTGCGCTAAGTATCAAAAAACTATGCGCTGAGAGGCAAGACAGGTGTTCAAGTTTTTACTTTAATATCGTGTGTAATAACTTTCGAAATCTGCTCACTGCATTCTCCTCCTCCTCGGTGTTGCGGTAACAACTCGAGGCAGGAGATAGTAGAAATCCACGCCCTGCGGGCGTGGTAATGTGGACTGGCTACGCCGGTCCCAAATGAGCTTGGCCGTGAGGCCGCTCACAGCTATCTCCTGTCTCGACACGATATGACACTGCCAATATCACATTCTATGGGTCCCGAAGTATGGGTACAGGGTACTTGTTGGGCCTATCATAGAAGCAGCATGCACCGGTATCCAAGCCATTTGTTGCTATGCGGGTTGCGAAATTATGGAACTTAAGGTGCAAAAGGATCATGTTCACATAATTATTATGATTCCTCCTAAAGTGGCCATTTCGGATTTGATGGGCCGAGTGAAAGGCCAAACGTCGATCAAGTTGTTCAAGCAGTTCCATCAGCTTCGAAAAAAGCCGTATTGGGGGAATCATTTCTGGGCTCCAGGTTATTGTGTCGATACAGTTGGGCTCGATGCCGAAATGATCCGGAAATATGTAAAGCATCAAGAAAAGAAGGAACGACTTGAAGAACAACTAACAATCGGCCAACGATAAAGCACCCAAGTGCGGCGCAACCGAGGCCTGCCCCCTATGGGGGGTGGTTTTAAAGCCCCGCCCTATTGGTGGGTTTTTTTACTAAGGTGATAAAAATAAAATAATTCTTTTTCGTTAGAGAGGCAACATGAAGATATCACGTTTTCATCTTACACAAGAGCAAATTGTAATTGGGATTGCGGCGGCCCTTTTTATTGTATTTTCCGTTACGCTCAGTCGTTTCTTTGTAGCCGAGAATTTGTTTACTCTAGTCCGGAATGTCTCCGCACTGGGAATTCTCGCCACGGCAATGGCCGTTGTCGTCCTTGGCCGGGGGATTGACCTTTCGATCGTTTCTACGATGGCGATGTCTACTGCCTGGGCCTTTTATCTCGCCGGTCACGGTTTTTCCGTCGAGACCGCTTTGATTATAGGGCTCGGCTTTGCCCTTATGGTCGGCTTGATCAATGGAATGATTATTGCCTATGCTGAAATTCCGGCGATCTTCTGTACGCTGGCAATGGGAATCTTTGTTTTTGGTATCGTACGGGTCAAGCTAATCGATTTTGAAGTTGTTTATATGCCGCCGAATGCTTCAGCGATTGCCTGGATGGGAAATAAATATCTTTTCGGCGTTATACCCATGCCGGTGATACTTCTTATCGTGGTCTTGGCCTTAACCGCTCTTTTCCTGAAATTCACCAGGCTAGGTCAACAAATCTACTCGATCGGTGATAACCTTGAGGCGTCTCGTATAGTTGGAATACCGGTTCGTCCGATAATAGTTTTACAGTACACGCTGTCTGCTCTTATTGGCTATATTTCGGGAATTATTTCGGCCGTGACAGTCGCTTCCGTCAATACACGCCAGGTTACCGGGACTTTCATATATGACGTGCTTCTTGTTGTCGTTATCGGTGGTATAAGTCTTTCGGGCGGGCGAGGTGGCATTCGCAATGTTGTTGTCGGCACGCTTCTGATCGGAGTTATATGGAATGGCATGACCATAATGGATATTCAATACACCCTGCAAAATCTTATTAAGAGTTGTATTCTACTGATTGCCATCATCATAGACAGCCTAATGAATCCACGCGATGAGCAAACCGCACAGCAGGGAGATATCTAGTTCATTTATGGCATGGTCATTATTGTATTATATATATAAAAAAATATTACGGACAATTTCACGAAAATGAATAGGAAGGAGGTAAAGCCATATCCGTTAAAAAGGTAAGAATAGTTTTATTTGAAAGACGATAGCAGCGAGTTCGATCGTTAAATTCGAAGAAATAGGCTAATTGTTTCGTCGTGCTGGAGCGAAAGTGTTTAACAGAATAACAAACAAAGGAGAAAAGAAGATGAAAAAGAGATGGGTAATTTTACTTCTTATAATGTCATTCGTCATCGGTGCTGCGATGCTTCAGACCGCTATGGCGGCGGGCGTTGATGATCAGGCGCGTCACGATTATTATAAAGCACTCAAGGGAAAGAAGATCGTGTTTGTCCCCTGTGCCATGGGCTTTGATTTGACGGAAGGTTGGGCTGCTACTTTGAGAAGCCTGGCAACCGACGTGGGAATGGAGTTTTCAATACGTGATCCAAATTGGAATATCGATGCCGGAGCACAGGCTATTACCTCGCTGATCTCGGAGAAACCGGACGTAATCGTTGTTCATAATCCAGATGTGAATTCTTATGCCAAGCTTATCCAGAGAGCTGAACAGGCCGGTATTTATATAATCTCGGTTAATATGAGATCGAGTATGGGAAGTTCTGGATTCGTGGGCGCCGACTACACGCGAATCGGTGAAATGCAGGCGGAACGAATCGTTAAGGTCTGCGGCAAAGGCTCGGACACAAGCGGTAAAGTGGCGATTGTGCAGGGAGTTGTTACGTCGGGAGCCAGTGGCTTTGCCAGGAAAGGTGTCGAGAATGTCCTGTCCAAACATCCTGAAATAAATATCGTTGGCGACCAGGCTGCGGACTGGGACGCGACGAAGGCCCGTAATATCACGGCTACCATATTGCAAGCAAATCCGGACATTTGCGGGATTATAGGCATGTGGGACGTAATGGACACAGGTACTGCTGCGGCAGTCCAGGAATTTAATAAACGGACTGGAAAGCATGTATACGTGAATACATCCGGCGGCGGCGCCAAGTTTTCCTGTACCAACGTTATGGATGGGACTTTTGACGAAGTTATCTCTTATAATGTTCCTGGACAGGGCCGTGATATTTTTGCTTTGATTTCGTACCTGCTGCAGTCTAAAGTAAAGCCGGGAGAGTACAAAGCGTCTATACTTTCACCGTTGCGCCTGATTAATAAACAGACCATAACCTATGATTCCTGTTGGGATCCTGATGCATTAAAAAAGAAATAAACTTTTGCCTGGGGCCTGGCCTTTTTGGTCCGGCCCTAGGGATCTTAATTCTTTTGAAGGTATAACAAATGTCTTCTTATGAGAGAGTGATGAGATTTCGTTATGATTATCTACCTACCCACCTTGTAGGTGAAATACTCACGAAGCGGTGGGTTGATAATTTAATTCCGTTTCTGGTTTTAATTACCGTTGTTACAACCCTTGGTACAATCATACCGGATTTTTTCACAACGGGCAGTATAGTCGACACCGCTCGGCAATTAGGTGAGTTTGGTATAATAGTAATTGCCATGATGGTAGTCATGGTCTCCGGCGGCATTGATCTTAGCGTCGCCTCCACATTCGCCTTGGTAAATATGTCCGCACTAGGGCTGACATGTCTTGCGGGTTGGCCGATAGGGCTCGTGTTTTTGATGTCTCTTGTGATTGGGGCGCTCGTCGGCCTCGTCAATGGTGTATTGATTGGTTATTTGAAGCTTCGCGCTTTCCTTACAACGCTTGTCACTCTCGTCATCGTCAGGTCAATAGTGGACTTATTGTATTTGCGTTATGCTACCGACATCGCGGGTAAATTTCCTGATTCCCCCATATGGGATTTTTTTGGAGCAGGGACTCTGCTCCAAATTCCTTGCAGTTTTTGGGTGCTTATGGTGGTCGGTGCCGGCGTCCATTTAGTTCTGAGCCGTATGAAGCCCGGCTGGCGTATTATGGCGATAGGCGGGGCACGTCGCTCAGCTTATAACGTCGGGATCTCAGTAAAACGCGATATTTGTCTGACTTATGTCGCGGCAGGTATTCTTGTTGGTCTGGCAGCCTTCCTGTATGCAACAAGACTATGCAGTGTAGGTTCCGACACCGGGGTGGGACTTGAACTTATGGTGCTAACTGCCGCGGTGGTCGGCGGGAACAGTTTAGGCGGAGGAAGAGGTTCTGCGGCAAAGGCAGTTATGGGCGCCCTTACAGTTCTTCTTCTGACCAACGGCCTGATTCGCCTTGGACTGCAGAGTGGCGGCACTCAAGTATTTCTGGGATTAATGCTTCTGTTTGCAGTAATTGTTGACATTCGGTTTCTTAAAAACCGTTACAAAATATTAACAAAAGTTTATGTCTCCCCAACTTTTTTCCCTCTTCCGCTGGCGCCGGCCACCGAGGCAGGATCAACATCACCTTACGCACTTAATGATCGTCTGCGTGATGTCGAGGTGATCGGCCTTGGCAAAATCGATGGACCTGAAGACATCCTCTTGGACAATAATGATGATATTTATACAGGTAATAGAATCGGTGATATTATTCGTTTCAAAGCCCCTGATTATAAAGAGCCGGAAGTATTTGTTCATTGTGGCGGCAGGCCATTGGGGTTAGCGTTTGATAAAAATGGGAATATTGTGGTTTGCATCGGGGGGATGGGGCTGTACAGCATTGATAAAAACAGACAAATCACCAAATTGACGGATGAAACAAATAGGACCCCTTGGTCGATAATCGACGACTCTCGCTTGAGTCTTGCCGATGATTTGGATATAGCGCCTGATGGAAGAATATTCTTCAGCGAAGCGACAAAACGTTATGAAATGCACGAATGGCCTGTGGATTGTCTCGAGAGTAGAGGAAACGGACGCATTCTTTGCTATGACCCTTCCACAAACAAGACGAAAACGCTCATAAGGAACCTTGTGTTTTCGAATGGTGTATGTGTGGCTCATGATAATAACTCGTTCTTCTTTGCGGAAACATGGGGATGCCGGGTCAGCCGTTATTGGCTAAATGGCCCAAAAGCCGGAATGGTTGAAAGTGTTTTACCAAATATACCCGGATTTCCGGATAACATCAATCGATCCTCCGACGGCAATTACTGGGTGGCTCTCGTTGGTATGAGAACGCCGTCGCTTGATCTGGCAATGACAATGCCCGGTTTTCGCAAACGAATGTCGCGAAGAGTCGCCAGTGATGAATGGTTGTTCCCGAACATTAACACAGGTTGTGTGATTAAGTTTAACGATCGCGGTGAAGTCCTCGAATCATTTTGGGATTTTGGCGGGGTGAATCATCCGATGGTCACATCAATGCGTGAGCATCGGGGTTATTTATACCTGGGTGGGATTAATAACAATCGCATTGGCCGGATTCGTCTTCCGGGAGCGGATATTTCCTGGACAGGAAAGTTATCATATTGGGGAGACCGGTCATGATAAAGATAATAGATGAATATTTAGGTCGTGGAGAGTTCTCGATTACCGTTCCTCCATTGGATGGGGCGTTAGTACCAAATGAGTTATTAGAAGAAACTGAAAAAATATTGATTGTTGACGCTCCGGATTGCCTTGCGATTATGAACGGTATACCGGTTGTATGCAGCTGTTCTAAAGTCTTGGAGGTCGATAATGGAGGGAAAGAGGTCGCCGGGTTCGATGCCGAGATATCCTGTATCACAGGATTACCAAATGGAGGACTGGCCGTTGGATTAATTGATGGCCGGATCGCCATAGTCCATGGACCAGACAATGGCAAAATCATTAAACCAAATGAAGGAGCCAAATGTCCCACAGCGTTGCACGCCGATTCCGGTAACAACTTATTCGTCACCCATGGATCTTCGACAAACAATTACAATGGATGGAAGAAAGATCTTATGGAGAAGAATTCATCGGGATCGTTGTGGCGTGTCGAAATAGCCACTGGTAAGCAGACTAAGATTTGCGGCGGCTTGGCGTTTCCGTATGGCATCTACTATGATGACAAATCTTTTATTGTTGCCGAAAGCTGGCGGACCCGGCTTCTCAGAATCTTTTTGGACGGGAGCAAACCGCCGGAGGAGGTGCTGGGGCACCTGCCATGCTATGTCTCTAGGATGGCCCCAGCTCAAGAGGACGGCGTTTGGCTGACTGCGTTTGCTCCTCGAAGCCAATTAGTGGAGTTTGTGTTGCGGGAAAGAAGATACTGTAGACTCATGATGGAAAACATTGATCCTGATTTCTGGGTCTGTCCAACCTTACGTAGTAATAAATCGTTCCGTGAACCGCTGCAAGCCGGAGGTGTCAAGCAGTTAGGAATAATGAAACCGTGGGCTCCCGCCAGATCTTATGGTTTGGTGATCCGGTTAGACAGTAACTTCCAGCCGGTCGGCAGTTTACACAGTAGAGCAGACGGGTTAAGGCATGGAATCACAAGTTGTATAGAACATAACGGCAGATTGTTGATGGCCGTTAAAGGCGACGGCATGGTCGCATCGTATCCTATTGATCGAATTAAGAAGAGATAAATACTATGGCTATAATTCTCCAGATGAAGAGTATAACAAAGGAATACAAAGGCGTTCCTGTCCTCAAGAATGTCGATTTCGACCTGGAAGAGAAGGAAATCCATGCCCTGGTTGGCGAAAACGGCGCAGGTAAGTCTACTTTAACTAAAATATTGGCAGGAGCCGTTACTACGACAAGGGGAGAAATTATACTCGATGGAAAACCCATTAAGATAGATCATCCGACAGATGGTGTAGCGCACGGTATTGCAATGGTGTTTCAGGAGACAAGTCTTGTGCCGTCGCTCACTGTTGCCCAGAATTTGTTTTTGGGAAAAGAAAAATTTTATAATCGGCTTCGGACGATTTACATAGCGGCGCAGCAATTTCTTCAATCTCTTAATTTTTCAGTAAATCCCTCGGTAACGGTGGCGAGGCTTGGCGCAGCGCAGAAGCAGATGGTGGAGATCGCTAGGGCTGTGTATTATAAAGCCCGCATCATCATTTTTGATGAACCAACTGCTCCGCTGACACCTGAAGAAAAACATCATTTTTTCGCCTTACTTAACCGCTTGCAAAAAGCAGGTGTTACAATCATATTCATAACACACGTCCTGGAGGAAGCATTGCAATCGGCGGATCGTATTACAGTGCTTCGTGATGGTGAAATAGTAGTAACCGATAACGCGTCTAATTTTACCAGAGATCGAATAGTTCAAGCCATGGTCGGACGACAGCTGAGTGGCGGGCTCTATGATGTCAGTGCGAAAGGCAAGGAAAGACGAAAAGCTGGTCGCAGGGTGTTAAGCGTTCAAAATTTGTCCATGCAGAATATTGTTCGTAACAACTCATTTTCGGTCTTCGCGGGACAAGTTACCGGAATTTTTGGTCTGGTTGGTTCCGGCAGAACCGAGACTGCAAAAATTATTGCCGGCGTTGTCAAGAGAGACCTCGTTCATGGCGGAGAAGTAAAATTTGAAGGTAGATCAGTCCGGTACAAAGTGCCGAAACCGGCAGTCAAGGACGGGATTATATATGTAACCGAAGACCGGAAAATCGAGGGGTTTTTTGAAACGATGTCCATTGCCAGGAACATTTATATAGGGGTCATCACTGCCGGATTGACAAAGAGTTTTGTCGTCAATAGGAATGAAATGCATAAATTAGCAGAACATTGGACGAAGGCGCTCAACATCAAGGCAACGGACAGTAATGCTCGAGTTATCGAATTATCCGGAGGAAATCAGCAGAAGGTGGTGATAGCCAAAGCGCTCGCTCAACGTCCGAAGCTGATTATTTTCGATGAACCTACCCGCGGCGTAGACGTTGGAGCAATAGCTGAAATTCACCAAATTATTAACAAACTTGCAGATGATGGCCTGCCGGTAGTAGTCATTTCTTCATATTTGCCGGAAATTCTGTATTTGTCTGACCGAATTCTTGTTTCCCGTCAAGGGCGTATCGTTGAGGAATTTAACGCTGCTGACGCGACTGAGGATATGATAATGTATGCAGCAGTCCATTAAAAATGTGCTATCAACCCAGCCAAGTAGTAGCGACTAAACATCTGACAGAGGCGACGACATTGTAGGCGTTGTTGACTTGCCAATCAATGTGAAGATAATTATCAATCAATTGCTTTTACAAGAGTTTTAATGTATGACAATAATAAAAAAGCCCAGTTAGTCAGGAAAAAGGAGTATATGATGGTTGGAGATATTGAAGTAAACACGACAAAAGGTGTAATGATATTAACAATCAATCGAGTCAGTAAGAAAAATGCCCTTTATGAAGAAATGTATAGTATTGTTGCTGATGCATTTGAACAACTCGATCGAGACGAGACTATCCGCTGTATGCTTATTAAAGCCAATGGCGATACCTTTTGCGCCGGAAATGACATCTCCTTTTTTCTGAATAACTATAATATGGCGCCGGATGCGGCAGTTGGACGTTTTTTATACGGATTAGCAGGGCTGACTAAACCTCTGGTTGCTGCCGTTCAAGGAGCGGGAGTAGGAATCGGACTTACTCTCTTGCTACACTGCGATCTTGTTTTTGCTGCTGAGGACATTCGTCTGTCGGCGCCTTTTTGCAGTTTAGGATTGGTGCCCGAGGCCGGGTCGAGTCAACTACTCCCTGCTTTGATCGGTCATCGAAGGGCAATGGAGATATTCCTGCTCGGCAAAGTTATAAAGGCAAAGGAGGCTCTGGCATATGGCCTTGTCAATGAGATAGTTCCTATCGCCCAACTCCATGAAATCGCTTTGGATGCCGCCCGAAAGCTGGCAGAACTTCCGGCCGCGGCCGTATATGAGACGAGAAGGCTGACTCGAATGCCTTCAGAGGCGCTAAGCAAGCATGTAGAAGAAGAATGTAAAGTATTCATGCAGCGCATCGCAAGCGAAGAGGTACAGACCATTTTCAAACGTTTTCTAACCCGAAAAAGTGGTGTGGACCCCATTGGTTAGACAGCTTGAGCCAGGGAATTAAACTCTAAGTCGATGGGTTGTGGAAGGCCTCAAGCAGCCACCTTAAGCGGAGAGGGTCAACTGTAGTATACCTGATCCGGATTTTTGTCCAAAAATCGCGTTCTGCCTGGCGATAGAGCTCATCCATCTGAGCTTCCAGATCATGCCGGGAGTTGTTGACTTTCTCAAAAATCTCGGCCGCCCCTTCCTGGGGGGCTCGTCTCCAGCCGGCCCTTTCGAAGTGTCCATCAAAACCGGGGGGCACATTTTGTAGATAATTCAATGTTGGAGGGTGAGCAATGAATTGGCGTGAGAAGTATAAAGATAAAATCGTTACAGCGGATGAAGCTGTAAAATGCGTAAAATCCGGAGATAAAATAGTTGTTGGTCAAACCAACGGTATTTCAGTTTTGCTGATAGAGGCTGTGTGTCGAAGAGCTGATGAATTGCAGGGAGTCAGCTTTTATTCATCGCTGGGCTGGAAAGGCGAGGCTTATCTTGATGAAAAATACCATGGTAAGTTCACGCATATGGCGGAATTTGTGTATGACAAAGCAAGACAAGCATATAAAACCGGCCAGACACAATTCACGCCGTTATATTTTCATGAATTTCCAAGATTCTTCAGAGAGGTAGTCAAACCGGAAGTGTCTTTTGTCATGGTTTCGGAACCTGATGAGAATGGTATATGCAGTTTCTCGATGAATGCAGATTTTATTTATGAATCCGCCATGGTGAGTAAGAATGTTATTCTCCATGTAAATCCGGCAATGCCATATACCCGCGGCGTATCCATTTCTCTGGATAAGGCAACCTATATCGTAGAAGAAAGAGAGGAACCTCTGATTGTTTCCCAAGGCAACCCCGGTCCGATTGAGGAACAAATTGCCCGGAACATTGCCCCTTACATCGATGATGGAGCAACGATTCAGATGGGGATAGGAACCATACCTGACTTTGTTCTTTCCCTACTCGGCGATAAAAAGGACCTGGGAGTCCATACCGAGCTGTTTGCCGATGGAGTTATAGATTTGTACAATAAAGGAATTATTACCAATACAAAAAAGAATATTGATGTCGGCAAAATTGTGGCAACCTTTATCTTTGGCACTAATAAGCTCGCTGAATTTGTTCACAACAACGATGACGTTCTTATGATGCCTGTAGATTACACCAATAATCCATACGTAATCGCTCAAAACGACAAGGTAGTTTCCATCAATTCTTGTCTGGAAGTGGACCTGTTAGGTCAGGTCAATTCAGATACACTGAATGGTTATCCGTTTAGCGGGGCAGGAGGACAAGTTGATTTTGTACGGGGGGCCAGGATGTCCAAAGGCGGCCAGTCCTTTCTCACTCTGCCTTCTACAGCAGCCAAAGGCAAGATTTCGCGAATTGTCTGCAAATTAGGGACAGGTTCTCCGGTGACGACAAATAGATTTGATGTGGATAATATTGTAACGGAGTACGGAGTAGCAAAGATGTGGGGGCGTACATTGAAACAAAGAGCTCAAGCACTCATCAGTATAGCCCATCCCGACTTCAGAGAACAATTGGAGGGAGACGCTCATAATGCCGGCCTACTGAAATAGAGTTTTATTTTGGAATAATGGTGGGCCGGAATTTTCATCAGTTCATCAGCTATATTGGCATTGGGTCGGACCGATACTCGTCGGAGGCGGCCCGAAGTAGCGGCAGGCTTGGCGGAACCCGCGTCATCCCTTCTCCGCCTTCCGTCCTCCGTCTTCCGTCCCCCGTTATTCGCCGTACATCACAAAAGCCGACCAGAAAAACGGGTGACGGTACTTGGTATTCAACATCTCCTTTTTTGCGAGGCGCAGAGATTCAGCCGCTCCGAGCCCTTTTCGGATCATGTTGTCATAGAACCGAACCATGAGGTCTCTGGTCCCCTCATCATCCACGCTCCAAAGACTCACGACGGCTGACGGGCTCCCGGCATACATGACGGCACGGGTAAGCCCGGTTATTCCTTCTCCCCGTTCAGCCCAGCCCAGGCCGGTCTCGCAGGCTGAAAGCACGACCACTCTCGCGTTGTATCTCAGGTTCATTATTTCCGCGAGAGTCAGGAACCCGTCTTCATCTTCGTCTGGAATCCGGCTCAGGGCTATCGCCTGAAAACGAGGGGCCAGAATGCCATGTGCAGAGAAGTGAATGTATCCATACAGCGCCGTATCGGGACGTTTGGCGTTTGCCTTTGTAGCATCGGCTCTCAGAAAAACTTTGTTGGACTTAACACCCGGGTTCGCGTCAGCGAAAATGTGCTCTACTGCCCTGACCTCCTCACCGCTCCCCGCGAGCCTGTCCAGTTTTCCACCAACGCGGAAATATCTGGTTCGCGCAGATCTGTCGGGCCTGCCGTTTGAAATCTCACCATATTCGCGCTTGCCGGCTTTGAAATTATCAAAATCATATACCGGGTCTCCGAATCCCATGAAAAGGCGGCTTTTGGCGCCACCCGCACCACCGGCCCTCAGGGTGGCAAGCACAGAGGCTGACTGCACGTATTTGATAGTCTGTTGTTCAATGAGATAATGCCAGCCGGCCGCATCGGATACGACAAGGCTCTCAAAAGGCAGCTTCGCCAGAATGCCGTCGGGTACTATGAAGAGAGTGCGGCCTTTCATTGCCCACTCGAATGGTTTGAGCAGGAGGCCGTATATCTCGGAAGCTGCGCCTTGGACGTAGCCTTCACCATATTGCGGACCCCGGGCAAGGCTTTTCAGAAGCGGCTCCAGGCCGCCCTTGAGACTATCCTCATCGACCGGCAGTCTGGCCACCTGAAATCTTTCTCTCGTAACGACAAAACAGTAGACGCCCCTCTTCGATATCAGATACTCAATCAGCGCTTCATCATCCCTCAACACTTTTCTCCGGAGTTCCCGGATGGATACGGGCTGCGGATACTGAACCGACGCATAGGCGCGGTTCTTGAGCCGTATCTGTTTTTTCAATCTGTCAAGTTCTTCCTCAAGCTGTTCCTGCCGTTCTCGCAGCCTTGAGATTGCAGCATCATCACGCGCCTTTTTGCGGTAAGCTTCCGAAATTTTGTTCGTCATATCTGAGAGATCTTTTTCAAGCTGATCACGCTTACGCTTCAAACCCGGATCGATGCCTTTACTCAAATCCACACGGGCCTCAGCCAGTTGATCCAGAAAAAGCCGGGCTTTCATGCTCTCTGCAAGTTTGAAAGCCCGCTCGTCCAACCCGTTTTCAAGCATGAAAAGCGCGGCTTCCTCGTATCTGTCGTAGACTTTTCCCATTAAGGATTTTTTGAACTCGAGAAATCCCGCTTTCGAGCGCACGCCTTCCAGTTTGGTTATGGCCCCATCGTAGAGCATTGCGGCCTTTTTCTTTTGATCAAGTGCGCCATAGACACGCGCCATATCGGTCATTGCGTATGCTTCCAGTTCGGCATCGCCAATCTTTTGAAACGCCGCGCGGGCCTGCTCGTAGGACCTTGCGGCTTCATCGAGCCTTCCGTCGGGTTCTTTGAACTGTCGGGCGATAAAACGGTGCGCATATCCGGCCGACGAGAGATCGCCGATGCCCTCCCAGAGTTCAAGAGCACGCTGGAATGTGGCCAACCCCTCGGACTGCTCTCCCAGAAGCGCGAGGGCTAATCCCTTCTGGTGGAGGGCCAGGCCTTCCCATTCCTGCTCTTTCATGGACAGCGCCAATTCCAGTGCTTGATCCGCATAGCTCAAAGCGTTCCGGTACTCTGCAGCCGCCCGGTCTGCGGCCATTGTCATGCCGAGCTGACGGTGGATGATGGAGATCTCTCTCAAGACATAGCCCTGACGCCAGCGGTCTTCAGTTTCCTTCGAGAGTCTCAGCGCCTCTTCTTCTGAGCTGACTGCATCCGCATAGAATTCACGTCCCTTGACCAGGTCTCCCTCAGAGATGGTTTGCTCGGCCAGGGCCTGCAAACAGATCCCCAGGTGGTTGAACGCCCGGGCCCGGGCCCTTGCAGCGGCTGAGGGGCTCACTATCTTTTCGGCCGCAGAGGCCGCCTTTCGATGGCGCCTGATAGCATTTTCGTAATCACCCACTTCCCGGTAGCAGTACCCGAGATAATCGTTGTACTCCGCAATTAGAACTGATTCGTTCGCAGCTTCCGCATACGACAGGGCACGGGAATAGACCTCGTAAGCACGTTTGAACTCTCCGGTCGCGACGTAGACGTCCCCGAGTTGCCTCAGCGCCCGCCCGGCTTCACGCCATTCAGCCGGAACCTTTAGTATTCGCAAAGCCTCATTGTAAAGTTTCACAGCCCGAGGCCAGTTCTTCCGGCGCTCATATACATCGGCAAGATCTATCAGGCCGCATCCCTGCCGGAGTCTGTCTCGATTATTTCGGGCAACAGCCAGGGCGCGCTCATGCAGCAAAATTGCCGTGGAATAATTGGCCAGCTTTCTCTGGGCCTGCCCAAGAACATGGAGAGTATCCCCTTCACCGGCACTGTCACCGAGCCTGGCATACAGATCGAGTGCAGACCTGCCTGGACTGAGAACATCGCTGTAGCGGCCATCCTCGAACGCGTTCTCCGCAGACCTCAAGAAGCTATCCGCCTGCAACTTGCTTTCTATCTCTTTGCCGGACCATGCACTGTAACGTTTTATCTGCCGCGCCGGCCATTGGTCTCCAGTCAGTATTTTTCCCTGCCCGGCAACAGAGGCCGCAAAGTTTAACACGTGTTTTTTCGCGCCCGCATCGTTTCTCTGTGATGCCGACAAGAAATCGGCAAGCAGTTGGTCCAGCAATGGCCGGAGCAAGTCCGGACGGCTGCTGGCGAGTTCCGCCATGCGGGCGGTATCTCCCGCCAAAAATGAAGACTCAAATTCAGTGCGAAACTCTATCGGATCGAGTCCGCCTGAAAGGGCAAACGCAAAACCCGGTACGGAAGAGCCAGCCAGTAGAGCGGCGGTGGACAACACTATTAGAAATGTTCCAAACGGAGTCATCCTGAACCCCTTGAGGATCGAGGGGGCGCCGCAGTTAATGCACCGGCCTCGGAAACCTCACAGCTTCTCAGAAGCAGTTTTCCATACAAAACTATTGCACCGAATCGATGAGCATTATTGAAGGATTTCCCGTCCTATGCAAGAATTTTTAGCCATTTGCCCAGGCTCCTCTCAGCACTGACGCCGGACAGCCTGGGGTGAGGGACTACAGCCTGATTTCGTCATACTTTCCTTTTGGTTCAGGTATTTCACCTGCTTTGACAACCTGGGGGCAAAAAGGTTCCCTTTTCTTGAAAATGTGTTGATCAAATTCGATTCATGAGTAGACCTTTACACGTGGAGCTTGTTATGAAGGAATTCCGGACCAGATTGTTCGGCAACCGAAGTACAGCCCGGTTGTGCTAATTTCCTGTGCCACGCTCTTGCGAGCGGGCAGATGTTCTGTTTGGCTGGTGATTGCTGCTCACTTTTTACCTTTCCATACCTCGCATGAAAGACTTATATAATACCCTGCTCGAAAAAAATGCGCCTGACATGATAAGAGCGGCGACCGTGCGCGCAGCCATGCAGAGAAGCAGGACTGAGGACTGAGGACTGAGGGCTGAGCAAAAGCGGCGACCGTGCTCGGAGCTATGCAGAACGCACAGACAATAAACGTGGCGCGTTTGAAGGCAAGCCAAATATGAGGCGCTTCCGAGAAGTGAAGTGACAATGGTGTCAGGGTTTCACTCTCAGTCCTCAGTCCTCAGGGAGCGAAGCGTAGTTCAGTCCTGATAGCGTAG